>TARA_R110001606_G_scaffold3971_1_pt1 | contig 10553 bp, 7 predicted proteins | sample TARA_R110001606 | Tara Oceans TARA_R110001606 (sample SAMEA4398315) | marine metagenome | biome: Polar Biome; feature: [SRF] surface water layer (ENVO:00010504); material: water (ENVO:00002006), including particulate matter (ENVO:01000060) such as... | depth 5 m
ATTTCAATTTCAGGCAATGTAAGTATAGGTACAATATAGAAAGGATGATAGGAAGCAATATGGTAAGTAAATACAGTGAAGGCAATGAGGCTTTTAGTCGAGGAAAACTTAGCAACCCATACAAAAAAGACACTCACTGGAATAGAGAGTGGCTACGAGGTTTTAACAATGCATTTTTTAAGAACGTAGAAAGGGTCAACAGAGATGAATCTAAACGAAGAAGCAAGGATACACATGAAGATAATAGTTAAAGAAGTTAAAAGCATAACTATAGATATAGCTGACAATGGATACATACTTAACTACAGTGGATGTACTGAAGAAGAAACATATGAATCAAGTACAGAAATCTATAATACATTAGATGAAACACTTGACAAAGTAAAGCTTATATGTGATACTATGAAATAGTAGTTGTGGTGGCTACGGCAACTTATAGGGGAGTTAGCAAGTAATGCTTTCTCTCCTATTTTTTATTGATTTGGTCCTAAATCTAATAACTCTTCACCAAATTTACCGTCAAAGTCTTGAACGATAGCTTTAGTAAATCCTCTAGAACCTTTATCGTATCGTTTTTTAATTTCTAATATATTCATTAACAGAGCCAATTCTACTGCTTCATCTTTATTTACTCTAGCTTCCTTTAGTTGTTCTTCTATATTAGCTTTTTCACCAGTTTGTTCTTCCGCTAAATTATTTATTCTATTTATATCTAAGCCTTTAATTTTATCTTTGTATTCACCTCTCATATAAAATAGTATATCTTCATCGTCTTTATTTTCTGCAGCTTCAAAATAGTTTCTAGCATTTCCTCTACTGAAACTAGCTTCAGCTTTAAGGGCATCTAATAACTCTTCTCTTTTTTCTGTCTCTGACATATTTTTGTAGAAGGGTGACTGTATTATCTGTTCGTATTTTTTCGGTACATAAGATGACATATGCATACGAGTCATTATATCTAAGTATGTATTCTTTACACCATATGTTCTGTAGGCTTCATATGGATTAATTTGCAATCTAGACATTTCAGCTTGTAGTAAACTTTTCTTTGGCTGTTTTTCTGCTCCACCTAATTGTTTAGATATAAATGGGTCTTTAAGATATAAAGGATGAGTAGTAAATGGGTCATACCTGTATGGGTCATACCTATTTTGTTTATCTTCATCTAAGGATTCTTGTCTGTTTGTTTTACTAGATGTGCCTTCAATGAATGGTACATCAGGTAAGAAACGTGTAGCTCTTTGAAAAGACGACCTATCTAATTCTACTAACCCTCCAAAATAATCAAATATCATTACTTCTGCATCTCTAGTCTCAGGCAATGCAGCAGAACGAGGGTCTATTTGTCCATAGGCATCTTTAATTACAGAAGCAGGGTAAGTTACAGAAGCTAATATATCAGCTAAACCTTTAACTACATAGTCTGCATCCTGACGATACGCAGCTTCTACAAAGTTACCTAGTGGTCCTTGTGCTCGTAAATCTGTACCAATTAAAAGTTTTTGTACTTGCTTACTAACTTCTGCACCTTTAGGTAAGTTCATACCGTGACGGTATCTGTATACTAAATCTCCTACATAAGAGTGTAAAGCTAACGGTCCTAACATAGCTTGTATGTTTAATGTTCCACCATCTTGTGCTCCCATTTCATTAAAGCTGTATCCATCTTTAGCTTTACTCGCAGCAAGGTTGTAGCCTGTAAATAGACCCACAGCACCCATAAAGGATTTAGCCCAATCTTCTTCTTTAGTAGTTCCTGATATTGCAGTTTTAACTAATTTTCCTGTACTTTTATCTATGTACACTTCATTGCCTTGAGATATACCTTTGTATAAAAAAGAAAAAGGAACGTATTCATTTATGAACTTAGCTTGAGAAGCTACAAATCTAGGGAAAGGCAATACTAAAGTACCTATTACGCTTCTTTTAGTTAAATCTACAGCAACTTTAGTTCCTTTACTTATTGCAGATTCTCCTTTTAAACCAAATTGTGTTTGAAAAGATTTATTATACGCCTCGTCTACAGACTTATCAAATACTCTTCTATCTACTTTATCCCATGTACCTTTTTTCATTACTTCTGCAATACTACTGCCTACTTCTTCTGCATTATTAGCTGAAGCTAATCTTCTATTTAAATTACCTAACAGTACGGCTCTCTTAAATTGTATATCACTAAAAGAGTTAAGCACGTTCATTTTAGTAGCAAAGTTAACTAAGACATTACTTGTTTTACCTCTTGAGCTAGATTCACTTTCAATTATTCCTCGCTTATTAAATAGGTTAGCTAACTCTTTAGGAAATTCTTTTTCTAACATAGCTATAGCAGCTTCTGATTCTGTTCTATTCCATGTAAGTCTATTAATTACATCTAATGAACCTTTAAATATACTTCCACCATTTGAATTGCCAGTAGCTTTTCTAGCTACATTTGCTGCAATTTGTTCACCTGCATCCATAGCTACGTACACTCCACCAAATATAGTGTTACGAGTTGTTGTAGCTATTTGAGAAGTCATCAATCCTATACGAGTATCTTCTACAGAGCGTAAAAATCCCCAAGCTTTATCCCAACCTGAAGACAATTCTTTTAATCGTTTTAACTCAGTTAATTCTTCTTTAGTTAAAGGTACTTTTACTCCATACTCAGATAAATTCATAGTAGATTGAAACAATCTATCTAATTCTTCTTTTCTTCTAGATTTAGCTATCTGACTAGCTACATTTAGTTTTTTACCTGCTTCAGAAAACTCTGCAGCAAACAAAGCAGAAAACTGAGCATTGTTAAGTTTGTATTTATCTTTAATGCTGTCAACTAAATCTAATGCAATAGTTCTAGGTACAGCAGCTAACTTATCACTTTCAAATGCATTAGCTAGTGTATCAGTAAGACGAACAGTCATTTCAGGGTCTACTATTTCGTATACTCCATCAGATTGATACTTAACTGTTTTAGAAGGTTTTATACCTAGCCCTTGAGATAGTTCAACTCCTGCTGCAGCAATCCTCTTTAAAGCACTGACATCAAATCCACCTACTACTGCATCTACAGAATTTACTGTAGGATTTAGTATTAGAGCTTCTAAGTTTTTAGGTTCTACTTCCATGCCTCTCTTTACACGATTGGCATCTAATCCTACATGCTTTCTATCTAGTGCTTTTAACTTACTTGTTATAGCTTCAAGAGTCGCTTTACCATCTAATGTTTCGTCTTTATTGGCTTTAGTTAAGGTAAGCTTTGCAGCATCTTCAGCAGATTGTAATCTTACTCCTTTAGCTGCTATGCCTTCCTCTAGAGCATCTAATGTTTGACTAGCTCCTATTTGTTTAAACGAACCTGTGCCATAAGTAATAGCTCCACCTAGTCCTGCAGACAATGCACCTCTAGTTAATACGTTACCTAAGTTATAGTCGTAGTCTTGACCTGTATTCTTTTTAGTTTCTTCTTCTACTCTTTCAGCTAGATGACCTGCACCTGCACCTAATACTCCTTCAGCACCTGCATTTAATAAACTATTTTTAAGTAGTGTACTTTTAACTAATTCTTTAAACGCTAATCTTGTTGCTCCAGTTTTTGCAGCTTGAACAGCAGCAGTACCTACACCACCTGTTAATACACCAACACCTACACTAGCTGCCGTTGTAGGGTCAAAAGCTACTCCTGCAGCATAATCTCCAAAAGCATCAAAGAATCCTTCTTTTTTACCTTGGTTGCCAAAACCCTCATACAATCTAGCGAAAGCTTCACGTTCTTCTTTAGGAACTAATTCATTGCGTAGATGACTTAAATCTTTAGCTACCGTAATAGTATTAGCTGCTCCTTGTGCTCCTTGACGTAGGTGTTCATAGACTTCATCCATTACATCTTCTGTATTCATATCCATTAAATCTTCATCTGTAAAACCTCTTCTTTCACCTTGAAGAAATGTTAAAGCATCAGATAATATTTGAGGATTATTATCTACAGCTTCACGCATAGTTTTATTTTCTAAGTTTTCTTTAGTCCACCAATTTAATGACATATAATTTACCTATTCATAAATGCTTTAGAGAAAAACTCTAGACCACTATTATTTACTTTATAGTCGTTTTCTTTAGCCCATTCTTTAATTTGTTTTTTAACTTGTGTTTTAGATGTAACACCTGATGAAACTATTGTCTCACCTAAATCTTGTAAATCATTAGGTCTTATATTTCGTAAAGTTTTTTCACTTAGTATTTTTAATGGTACATTTATCTTTACGCTTTTCTTATCTAATATTTGTTTTTTCTTTGACTCAGATAATTCAGGAAAGTTAAACAGATTTTCAGCTACTGGTTCGTTAAAGTATGGTTCAGGTTTAGACATTAAACCTTGAGACTTTCTTAACTGAGGGTCATCTAAGTCAGGTACACCTTTTTCTATTTTAGATTGAGGAAATATTTTTTCTAATGCACTTCTACTTTTTCCTTGTCCAAAATCTTTACTTGTATCAGATAACTCAAATAAATCTACTGTACCATTTTCAATTAGTGAAGATGAAATTAAATCTAAATCTTCTCGTTTAACTCTAAACGAAGATGGAAAACCTTTTACTCTTATTTTAACATATTTAGAATCATCAGCTAATACTTTAGCGTTTCGTTCCCCTGTTTTTTCATCTTGTCCAAAGATACCTTCTTTTATTTGTTCTAATAAGTATCCAGAAAAACTACCGCCTACATTAGGGAGTTTAGGTATTGTATCATTTATTTCTCCTAAAGTGGGTGAGTCTGCACCTAAATACAAATTAGCCATAGCATTGTCTTGTTCTGAACCTGCATAAATATTTTGTTGCATATCTGCTGTTAACTTTTCATCTTCTGTTAACTTAGGTGTTTCTGTAAATATCTCTGGTTCAGGCGTAGATTTTTTATTTATTTTAGGAACTGTAGGTGAAGAGCTATCTTGTTTTATAAACCCTTTTATTACGTCTAATTTAGGTTCAGGAATCTTATTAGTAGTTATTTTAGAAATTTCACTATTTATTTTATCAATAGTTTCAACGGAAAGAGTAGTTAAATCTACCTCTAACTCTCTAGCTACTTCTATTACTTGAGATTCCATTTCAGGTTTTTCTATAGGAATTGACAATTTACTATTAGTTACTGTTTTTACATTAACTTGTCCTTCATTAAAATCGCCTTCTCCAACTTCTCCTGTTTTAAATCCTAACTGTTCTTCTTCTCCTTCTGTTAAAGAAGGATTGTATCCTATTAAACTGACACTTAATTCTTCACTTTCTATTAAAGCTTGAAGATTTTTATTTAATATAGTTACATCATTATTTGAGTCTATTATTATTTTACTTAAAATACTATCCGCTTCTATATCTGATTTTCCAGTTCTAATTAAATCAAGATGCACTTTAGCTATATTACCAGAAGTGCTATTTACATTAGATTTTATTTCTGCTTTAGCTTTTGCAGAAGTATCAGAAGAAAAAGTCATTATACTACTTCCTGTAGTATCAATATTTAAAGTTGTTAATCCTGCGTCTAAGAAAAAACCACCTAAAGAATTATGATAATTTCTTTTTACAGAATTAAATTGAGATAAAGTAGTATCTCCTGCTAATGCACTCAATCCTTTACCAGTTTGAACAACGCCCATTCCTTCTATTTTACCTTTACCTGAAAAACCTATTCCTTGTATTAATTCATTTACAGGTAAGCCATCATAGTGTGCCTTCTTTAAATATGTTTCTGCATTTTGTTGAGGGTCTATTTGAAATCCTGCTAATAGTAGATTCTTACCAAACTTAGAGTCACTAGGTCTACTAGTATCTGTTTCTTCTCTTTTTTGTTGCAGTCCTGCAAGTTGTTCTAATCCTTTATTTAAGTCCATACCTTTAGGTAATGCATATGAGTTTAAATTTATCATAGCATTTAAATCTTCTGCTGTGTATCGTTGCGTTTTACCATTTGCTGCTCTAGATGTAACTAACCCATGCACAGTTTTTAAGTCTGCTCCACCTTTACCTGAAGCTAACGCTAGTAAATAAGAATCACTTAGTTGCCCATTTACATTGCCTTTAATTTGGTTAATCATATCTTTATAGCTTTGAGCAGTGGCTTTCATTTTATTTCTAGCTGCTACACCTTTAGTCTTAGCTAACAACATCTGTTCATCTATTATCTTTTTTCTTCTAGCTGAACGCTCATCTATACCTTTAGCGAGTGACTTCATTAATCCTACAGCAAAACTCATCTTAATTAACCTTTCCCATTAACCCTTTTCTAGGTGGTTCTAGTTCACCAGAGGGTGTAGCACTCATCTCTATATCTGATTCTTTAGGTTCTATGGTTTCACCTTCTTGCTCTAATGTATCTTCTACTTGTTGCATTAAAGTTAACCCACCATCTTCTTTTATCTGTTTCGCTGTAGCACCTTTTAACTCAGCTTGAATTAAATTAGCTAATCTAGCTTTTTCTTTCTGCTCTTTAGCTTTTGTTCCCTTATCTAAATCAGCTATTTTATCTATGTAATCTATCTTCATTATATCTGCCATAGTTTTTAAGTATTCGTGAAGCATAGGATTAAGAAGATATGATACATCTAATGTGTGTTTACCTCGCATTGTACCTTGCATAGTTGTAGCTTCAACTAGTATATCTAAAGGAACACCCATCTCCATCATGTTAAATAAGTTATCTTTTGTGTCTTCATCTTGAAGCATTTTAAGATAGTCATCTAATGCATCTTCTACTGTGTCAAACTGAGCAGGTTGTTCCCAAGGATAGTTACCAAGTTCTTTAGTTAATGACTCCCCTGGAATAGGTGCTTTAAAATTAAACATTTTTACCTCGTTAATTTATTTATAATTTTTGAAGATACTGTTTTAAAGTAATCTGTTACTTCTTCAATAAAAGGTGGACCTTCTATTTGTTGTTCTTCAGGCAATACAGAATTTAATAAAACTCTAGTAAATTCTTTAGCTTTTCCATGTGCTGCATTATTTCCTACACCTGCGTAAAAAGACGCTCCTTGTTCAATAGGAACTGTTTTTTTAATTCCGTTTTCTATTGTATTTCTATTGGTATCATAGGGAACTGGAATTGCAGCCCAAATAGTAGATAATCCTAATTGAAATTGTTGAGTAGCTTTAAGTTTTTGTTCTATTGTTTTTTCTGGATTTAAAACTATGTTTACCCAAGAAGAATGATTAATGCTATTTAGTGACGAATCTTTATATCCATAGTCTCTTTTATTTAAGTACTCATCATCTGCTAAAATAAGCCAAATTTTATTTTGAGTATCTTCATTAAAAATTTCATCTTTTTTAATTTTACCCTCATCTACTAATTTATCTAATGTAGGTTTAATAATTTGAATTTTACCAGATGCACTACTTAAATTATTATCTGAAACTCTTTGTTTACCATCTATCTCTTCTTGCTGCCACATTAACGATTCGTTTTGATATTGTTGAACTTCTTCTATAGACATTTCTGTTAATTTTTTATTTAATACACTTTTTTCTGGATTTAAACCTAAAGAATAATGCGTATCATAATTTTTAGATTCGTTTTCTGTTGTTATAGCTACTATTTTCTTAGTTGTTATATACGGAATACTTAAAGACTGAATGTTTTTTTCAGAAGTTTCTAAATTAGGAGTTTTTAAATTAGGAGTTTTTAAATTAGGAGCATCCTCTATAGTAGGTGCATCTTCTATTTCAGTAGGCATTGTAGCTTTTTCTAAATCGTCATTGTCATCTTCTTGTATGGCTCTCATCATCATCTGTTTTAGTCCGACATTAGTTCTTTCAGGAAAAGCAGAATCCATATCTACTGTAGGTGCAGCAGGAGTATACGAAATACTAGACATCTCTAATGGCGATATAGAATTAATAGGTGCTACTTCATCTACTGCCGATACACTTTCAACATTGTTTTTAGATTCTGTAAGTAATGTAGAAAACTTATTTTGCAAATCTAAATCTTTAAACTCAGGAGCTTTTTCTATTGGCTTTTCTTTTTCTTTAATAGAGTATTTATCTTGATATGACTTAATATTTTCTACTTCATCTTTAGCTACGCCTAAAGACTCCATAAATGAATCATACGAAAATGTATTTTGTGTTTCTGTAGCCATTACGTTGTCACTGCTTTTACTGCTCCACCAAATATACTTGTGTAATTATCAAATATACCATTAATTATAGCACCTGTCAATATACCACCTGCTTCTGACTTAGCTGCAGCTTGCCCCATTTTAGCTACTACAATTTCGTGAGCTTGCTGTTCTATAGTCATTTGAGTTTGATATGTCATATTCATAATGTCTCTATCTCTTTGCCATACATTAGCGTAAGCTTGTGTCTGCAATCCAAATTCATTTTGAGCATTCATTTGATTAACTGCATTTTGAGTAGCGTTATTTGTAGTAGTTACAGCCCTACGCCAGTTAGCGTTAGACTCAGCTATAATTCTAGCGTTCTCTGCATTCCATAGCTCTCTTTGGTTTATCATCTGAGAATTAAACTGAGCTATTGAGTTTACAGCATTCGTATTGAACTGAGCCATGCCATTCATAGATGAAGCATTTTGTATATCTGTATTATTAATTAAAGATGCAAAAAACTTATTCATGTCATTAGAGCTTTGAGCATTTATATTTTTAGCTGCGTTTTCTGCTGCTGCATCTGTAAACAAAGATTGAACTCTAGATTGAGCTTCAAACATAGCTGTCTGTTGGTCAAAAGCTAAGTTAGTCATGTCCATCTGTAAAAATGCTTGAGCATTAGCTACTGCAGCTTGTTGTCTATTGTTAAGATTAATCATCTCTATCTGCGTCATAGATGCAGCGTCAGCCATTATCTTAGCTTGCCTGTTACTTAGGTTAGCTAAGTTTACAGTTTGAGTTAGTCGAGCATTCTCTAGAGCTACTTGTTGCTCTGCACTAAAGTTCATATTAGCTATATCAGATACTTTAGCTGCATTCATTACTCGCATCTGAAAAGCTTGGTCAAACTCTTGACCTATAAATGTAGCTCTTTGTTGTGCAGCTAACATAGCTCGTTGTTGTTTATTAGACAAATTAACCATGTCCATTTCTTGATATACTTTAGCATCTGCTGCAGCTATAGGCAATGAGGCTTCCATAAATGCTTGAACTAAAGCTTGACCTGCCATACTTGAACCAGATAAACCTCTAGCTGCTAAACCTTGTTGAGCTTGTCTGTAAGCACCTGAAGCCCACATAGGTATTTCATTGTTATCAAACTCTTTTTGTAGTTCAGATAGTTGTCCTTTAACTGTAGATAGAGTGCTAACTTCTCCTTGAGCAGCTTTAACTTCTTCAGCAAACTCTGCAGCAGTAGATGCGTCTGCATCATACTTGCTAATCATTTCGCCTGTTTGTTCTACTCTAGGGTCTACAGCTTCTACTTGTGTTATATCTTCATCAGCTATTTGTGCTGATTCTAAATCTAAAGCAGACAAATCAGATGCATCCATAGTTTGAGCATCTACTGTAGATTGAGCATCAAGAACACCTTTAGTTGCATCTACTTGTGCTGCCTCATCTATAGCGTCTTGCGTTAATGTAGGGTCTTTTATCTGTACAGCTTCTTGTGCTGCAGGAGTAGTAGCTACGGCTGTAGGAGCTTGTGTAGCTGTTACAGTCGGTGCTGTATCTATACCTACAGAAGTTCCTGTAGCATCTACATTACCTGCTGCTACTTGAGCATCTGTTATATCTACAGCTTGTGCTGTAGCATTTGGATTTAATCCTTGCTCTCCAGTTAAAATATCGTCTGTGTAATCTAAAGCATTAACAGGAGCTTCTTCTTCTACTACAGGGTCTCCCTCTTCGTCATCACCGCCACCTTGAGGGTCTTGTACAAATTGATTAGCTAAACCTGCAGCTAAATTTTTATTAGTTTTACCTGTTGGAACATTAGATATATTTCCTTCTGCATCCTGCATCTGTACAGACCATTGACCATTTTCTCTGACTAACTCTCCTGTAGCAGTAGCTTCACTAGATGTAACAACTTCATATGCATCTAGAGCTTTAGTTGCATCTCCTTGACTTTTTCTACCTGTATCAATTAGTATTTCTGCACCTGTAGCAGGGTCAGTAGACTGTATTTGCCAGTGTTTATTACCTGGAACTTTAACTAGTGTACCTTCAGCAGCATTTATTAATCCACCATTATACATTTTATTTATTTGATTTGTAGCCTTTTGAGTAGCTTCAGCTAGTACAGTTGCTGCATTAGAACTGCCATCATCTAATTGCCCTGCAGCTTCAAGAACCATAGCTCGTTGTTTAGGATTAAAGCCTTTAAACTTTCTAAACTTAGTTCGCTGAGTTACAGAAGGTGTGCTCTGCATCATTTTAGCTTGCTGTATTTGTTCTGCTGTTGCCATCTATTTTAATCCTTGCTCAATACTCTATCTAATTTATCTTCTACTCTGTGCAGTGCATCAACAACTAACTTCATGTCATCTCTCATCTCTTTACGAGTAGCGTAGTCTTCTCTCGTTCTGTTGAGTAGTATGTCTACACGTTTGACTTCACCCAT
>TARA_R110001606_G_scaffold2959_4_pt1 | contig 10549 bp, 12 predicted proteins | sample TARA_R110001606 | Tara Oceans TARA_R110001606 (sample SAMEA4398315) | marine metagenome | biome: Polar Biome; feature: [SRF] surface water layer (ENVO:00010504); material: water (ENVO:00002006), including particulate matter (ENVO:01000060) such as... | depth 5 m
TTTAATTGATTGTATATCTACAGTGGGTCGACCGTTGACATTTTGATAAATAGGGCATTTTGGTTTTTTAAATATTGTTTCAGCTATCGCCGACCTGTATTCTTCAACTATCGGCTCCATAAAAGGAGAATGAAATGCTCCACTTACAGGTAAAGGAAATATACGAATAGCACCTGGTCTTAATTTTTCGCAAACTTCATTTAGCGCATTTATTTCTCCTGAAATAACAACCTGCTTTAACGCATTATAATTAGAGGGTACAACGATGCCGTTTACTTTTTTACAAATATCTTCAACAATAACATCATATAGCCCAACTATAACGGCCATACCCGTATTGTCGATTTCACAAACTTTTTGCATAAGTGAAGCACGCTTCGATATCAGCGTAAGAGCCGATTCAAAATCTAAAGAATCAATAGCAGCTAAAGCCGATATTTCACCTAAAGAATGTCCTGCAACCACATCGGGCTTAAAAGTATCTTCGAGGGTTTTTGATAAAATATAGGAGTGTAAAAAAATTGCTGGCTGCGCAAACTTGGTTTGCTTTAAATCTACAGCCGACCCATCAAACATAACATCAGTAATGGAATATTTTAAAATGGTGTTAGCAGTCTTAAAATATTCTTGAGCGATTTTAGATTTTTCATACAACTCTTTTCCCATGCCCGGAAATTGAGTGCCTTGACCAGGGAATAAGTATGCATGCATAATTAGAATGGATTAATATTTTTTCTTCAATCTTGAACAGCCCTTAAAACAAATAAAAGACAAACAGCTTTAAGTTTAGTGTAATCTTTGTAGACGCTATCAAGGTTTTTAGAACTTATGTTTTATAAATATATACTATAAAAAAACAAAGTATTCTTTAAATTGAAAATTTACTAGAGGTAATATTTAAAAGGGTAATAATACACTATTCTAGTTTTGAATAGTGTATACTATCATTCCATAAAGACGTTTAATTATTACTGTCGGAGAGAAGTATTTTTAAATTCATAAATTTTGTTATGATTATCTTTTTAAGAAAGAATAAATTTTTTCTTAAAGAGATATAATGATTTTAGATTCTAATTATAGCATATAAAGAAGTAGATGCCTGTTCCGCCTTGCTCCTATAACTTGTTCATTAAAGTTGTGTTAATAAAAAAGAATGAACATTCATTTTCTATATCTTTGTACTTTAATCAAAAATTATGGCAGCACTTCAAAAAAGTATAGACAAGCGAAATGCGTTAATACAAGCAACAATTGAGTTGGTCAATAACGATGGGTTTCATGCTACGCCTATGAGCAAGATTGCTAAAATGGCAAGTGTTTCACCAGCTACCATTTATCTGTATTTTGATAATAAACAAGATTTAGTAAACAAAACCTATATCGAAGTTAAGGCATATTATACAGCCTATGCCTTTGAAACTTATGATGAAAGTATGCCAGTCGAGGTTGGTTTTGAAGTGATTTGGAAGCGCATAGCACAATTTAAAATTAAAGAGAGCGCAAATGCGTTGTTTTTAGCACAATGTGATAACACTCCCATGATTGATGAAGAGAGCAGGCAAGAAGGTATAAAGCATTTACAGCCCCTTCTCGACCTATGGGCTCGCGGAAAAATAGAAGGTGTGATTAAACCGCTATCAGATTACTTGTTGTATGCCTACGCCATAAATCCGCTATCCTTCTTAATGATGGCACAAAATCGCGGTTCGGTTAAATTAACTAAACTAGAACTAGACCAAGCCTTTGAAGCAGCTTGGAGTAGTATTAAAGTCTAAAAACAACATGAATAAGACAGCGATTATATTAGGAGCATCAGGTTTGACCGGTGGTATTTTACTTCAAAAATTAATTGAGGATAGCAGATATAGTACTATTAAATTATTTTCTAGAACACGAATAGAAGGTTTACCAAAAAAGGTGATTCAATTCATTGGTGATTTACTTGATTTTGAACAGTTTAGTACAGATTTTATAGCAGATGAAGTGTATTGTTGTATTGGTACTACCGCAAAAAAAACACCAGACAAAAAGTTGTATAAGAAGATAGATTACGGAATACCCGTTGCCGCTGCTAAGCTTGCAAAGGAAAATGATATACCAACCTTCTTAGTTATTTCAGCTATGGGCGCAAATAAAGCAAGTAGTGTGTTTTATAATAGAACAAAAGGTGAAATGGAACAAGATGTGCTTCAGCAGGGCATTATGAATACTTCAATATTAAGACCATCATTAATTGGTGGTAAACGTAACGAACGTAGAGTGCTGGAAAAAATAGGAATTGTGGTATTCAAAATTATACAACCACTTTTTATTGGCCCATTAAAAAAGTATAAAATAATAAATGCAGAAAGCATTGCACAAGCCATGCTCAACCTTGCCAATAACACAAGTAATACAGAAGTAATTATTACTTCAAACGATATCATACAATTAGCTAAAAACAAGTAAAACAAGAGTGATTTAAATGGAATTATTAGATAAATTAAATTGGAGATACGCTGCAAAGGCAATGAACGGTAAAAAAGTAGCTGAAGATAAAATAGAACGTATTTTAGAAGCAGCGCGTTTAGCTCCTACATCAAGTGGGTTACAACCTTTTGAGATTATCGTCGTAAAGAATCAAAAAATTAAGGAACAAATTAGACCAGTAGCATGGAATCAATCTGTGATTACAGATTGCTCTCACCTACTTGTTTTTGCGGCTTGGGATACGTATACGGCAGAAAGAATAAATTACATGTTCGACTTAACGAACGAGATTCGTGGATTTAAGAATGAAGGATGGGAGAATTACCGTCAAATGTTACTAGGCACGTATCCACAAAAGAGTGAAGAAGAAAACTTTAACCATGCAACAAAACAAGCTTACATAGCTTTTTCACAATCTATTATTGCAGCAGCATACGAAGGTGTTGACGCAACCCCAATTGAAGGTTTTGAGCCAGGTGCTGTCGATAAAATTTTAGGACTGCGTGAAAAGGGCTTACGAAGTGCTGTATTACTACCAATTGGTTATAGAAATGAAAGTGCAGATTGGTTGGTGAACTTGAAGAAGGTGAGAAAACCAATGAAAGATTTGGTAACTGTTCTTGAATAATATTTAGAAAGAATATGAACACTTTTAAATTTAAGAATCCGACCAAAATTTAAATTGGTAAGGCTTAGGCGAGCATCAAAATCTTTCAACAGACAAAGTTGAGAAGATTATAAAAATGGCTTACTAGTTTTACCAATAAAAGTCTAATATATGGGTTGTCTTTAAGTAGGCAGCCCTTTTTTTGTTTTTATAATATTGATGTTTTAATTCTCCTAACTTTTATAGTGCATTGTTATAAAGGTCTCTAAAGTATTAGTTTCAAGTATCCTATGGCTGAACTTTAGAAAACCAATATCTTCGCGCCCATTATGTGGATGTACCTCGGACTTTTAGCGGCACTATTTTTAGGCTTACACAACTTATGTAAGAAACATGCCGTACAAGGCAATGAAGTCTTTCCTGTACTTTTGGGCACGATATCCTCTGGGTTTTTATTGCTCCTCCCCTTTTATATTGGCTCTCAATTTTTTAAAGAGTACATGATTGATATACAATTTTATATCAATGACATTCCATTAAAAACGCATGGTTTTATTGCTATTAAATCCGCAATAATGGCCGCTTCATGGGTGCTGGCGTATCAAGCTTTAAAACATCTACCCATTACCATAGTAACACCAATACGTTCTGCAGGTCCGTTTTTCACATTTATTGGCGCGATAACCATATATCACGAAAAGCCAAATTCGTATCAATGGATAGGTTTTTTTCTAATCATTTTCTCAGTATTACTTTATTCAAGAATTGGTAAAAAAGAAGGGATTCATTTTAAACGTAACAAATGGATATTTGCGATTATCGGTGCTACTTTTTTAGGAGCATCCAGCGGGTTGTATGATAAGTTTTTAATTCAGAGTTTATCTTTAAATCCGCAGACATTACAATTCTGGTTCTGCTTTTACACCGTCTTAATTTTACTTATCATTTTAGCTTTTACTTGGTTTCCTAATGCAGAAAAAAGAAAAGCCTTTAAATGGCGTTGGTCAATTCCTTTGGTTGGGGTTTTATTACAAATAGCCGATTATTTTTATTTTAAGGCATTACAAGATCCTGATGCATTGATTATGTTGCTTTCTGCCATTAAACGCAGTCAGATATTGATAGCAGTAGTAATAGGTGGAGTATTATTTAAAGAACAAAATAAACGAAAAAAGTTAGTACCCCTAGCGGGGATAATGGCAGGTGTTTTTCTAATTCTGTACTCCTAATAAACTAGCGATTTTGAGAGTGGTAATTATAAAAATGGTGCTAATACACGATTTTCCCCATTCGTTGGCAGTATATTTGTTGAATTATTAGCCTTTACTTAGGTTAAGTAATTTCATATGTTAATAGTTATGTCGTTTAAAAAACTGAATCCTTATTTATTAGAAATGTTAGAGCGTTTTTCAATTGAAGAACCTACACCTTTTCAAAAAAGTAGCATTCCTATCATAAAAAGTGGGTCAAATGTATATTGTACCGCACCAAAGGACAGTGGAAAAACGACTACCCTTATCCTTACCACACTACAAATATTAAAATGTGAAGCGGTAGGTAATGCACCCAGAGCTGTTGTGGTTGTTGAGAATAAAGAAAAGGTACTTGAACTTTACGATGAATTTTTACGGTATACTAAGTATTCTTCACTACGAGTGTATGCTAGCTATAAGGAGTTACACATCGACATTCAAAAATCGGAAATATTTGAAGGTATTGACATACTCATAACGACACCTACTACCCTACACAAATTGTTTCTTTTAAATGGTGTAAGTACTTCGCAATTAAAAATTTGTAGTATTGACGATGGAGGTTTTCTGACACAAAAATCAGATTACACAGCTATGATTACGGTGGCTCAGAGTATTATGAAATGTCAGTATGTATTGTATTCTGAAAAAATGAATCCGAAATTAAAACGCTTCGAAGAGTTCTTTATGGAACGTGCGCAACATGTAAAAATTTAGTACACAAATAGATATGTTTAAATTTGAATATGGTAAATAATACCTACCCTACTATTCTGTTGAATTAGAAGTTGATATTTCTTCTTTCATATCCATGCCTTTAACACAAGACACAACCACTAAAAGTAAAATGCTTGAAATAAGACTAATTCTACTAGTTATAGATTTCATTATTGGCATTATTTAGTTATTAAGTAATAACGGAATTGGTAAATGACTTATTATATCGATCAACAATTATCGTTGGGTTACAATTAATTACATAATAGTGTGTTTAGCATATTGAATTTACGAAAAAAAGTAAAAGCAGAATGTAGCTTCTCGATTTTTTAGGTGTACGGTATATAATTTAATTGAAACCGGAGTTTTCTACTTAGACCTCCATTTGTTTTATATAACCATGATAATTAAGTTTTTTAATAGTGCTATTATACCCTATTTCAAAAATGGTTTCAATATATCTCATATCGAATGTAGCAAATGAGCTTAATTCTTCTGGTGAAATCACCAAGTCACATTGTACGAATTTTGCTATAGAATCCGAAACAGATTTTATTTTATAAGCCCTATCTACAACATTGTACGAATGTTTTAAGTCTTTAGGTTTAATGCTTTTTAATGGATTAACATAACTACCAATAATTTTATCGCAATGAGAAAGTAAGGGTTCAATTGGGAAATTGTTAAGCACTCCACCATCCACATAAAAAGAGCCATTAATAACGATTGGTGAAAAGACTCCAGGAAAAGTGGCTGACGCCAATACTGGCTTTATTAATTCTCCTTCTTGAAAAATAACAAGATTACCTTTGATTATATCTGTTGCGGTAATAAACAGAGATTTCGGTAATGATTCGAAAGTGTCTTTTGGAAAGAACTTTTTAAACTCATCATAAAATTTTTCAGTATCGAGAAATCCTGGTTTATTACGAGCAAATCTATAAGCATGAAATATAGGAATAACTTTAAAAAACTCTAAAATATCGGGCCATTTTATACCACCCGCATATAAAGCACCTACAATTGCCCCGGCACTTGTGCCAGAAATATGCGTGGGAGATATACCATATTCTTCCAACGCTTTTATAACCCCTATATGAGCAACACCCCTAATGCCTCCTCCTGATAAAACTAATCCAGTATTCATTTTATATGCTTTTTATGACCTTAGCTAATAAAAGAAAGAATCACTTTTTTGCGACTATTATAAATTAGACTAAACCGCCATCGATTTCTACATTCTCTAGGCAAGCACCACGATAGTAGTAAATATTTTCGAATGTGTATTCAACTGTTAGATCAATCTGTTCTGGATTTAAACCAACTAAATCTACTATAGTGTTATAAATTAAAGGAGATTTTAATACCCTCTACAATCATACCGGTACCTATAATAGCTATGATTAAACCCATTATTTTACCAATTACGGAAATAACATTATACCCAACTATTTTAAGAATAAGGTCACTTAACTTAAAAGTGAAATAAGTTATTAAACTCATAAGTCCAAAAATAGCTATCACTAAAAATATTTGAATGGGCTCAACTTTAGACACAAAATTCATAGAGGTAACAATCGTACCAGGACCTGCCAAAATTGGTATTGCCAGTGGAGATACCGCTATGTTCTCATCAATGTGCACGTCATTAATACTTTTTACACTTGATTGCTTTGATTGAAGCATATCAAAACCAATATAAAAAATTAAGATACCTCCTGTAATTTTAAATGCGGGTATACTAATATTGAAAAGTTCAAAAATAAATTTACCTAAAAGCACAAAAACGGTTACAATGATAAACGCAATAATATTCGCTCTTTTGTTTATATCTTGTTTTGTTTTTTCATCTGCACCTTGTGTTAATGACAAAAAAAGCGTCATGTTCGATATAGGGTTAGTGATAGCGAAAAAACCAGTAAATACAGTGATTGAGAAAGTAATTAAGTTATCCATTTGCTGTTAAATTATCTGTCCAAAAAAAGCGATGGAAAGTTTCAAAAGGAACAACTTCACCGATTTTTTTCAAAGTGCAAAATTACTTGAATTTTGTGACGTGCAACAGTGTTGTATTATAAAGCATTATCAAAATTAAATGCTTATAATTCATAGTGTCAAAATGCACCTATATAAACTGGTGCACTCATATCAATCTAATTTAATAGGGTTACTTGCAAGTAATAATATTTTAAAATGCCTTAATAGATTGGTTATAGTTCAGATTCTTCTTTACTAAAACCAAAAGCAACCATATAAACTAAACCGTATTTGTCGGTATCAAAACTAAATTTATCTTTTAATTAAGCCTCAACTTTATTTTGATGAAAGCCTTCAATTGGGCAACTATCAATTCCTCTTGTAAATGCTTAAAATCTTCCATCAAAGTCATTATATAAGCCTCCGTTAATCGTAAAATATGCATAAACTACTTTTACTGGAAATTTAGTGCCAGTACACACTTCTATTACCAATTGAGGTAAAATGGTAAGTGAGGAAAAGGAAAGGTTAAAGAATAATAATATTCAATGCGCTTTATGCTGTTTTATATTTTATTGTATATTTTTTTAATTAATTAAACCTATGTTAAAAAATGAATGTTCATTCTTTATTGTAATACCTTTGAATAACAATTAGAAATAAATACGAAAGCTTGAGTTTAGCTACGTAGTGTAAAGGTCAACTCTTTAACTATAACAAACTTTAGTGAATGAATTATTAATGAGGTAAATATATTTATAATGATTAAGTCAATAAATTTAAAACAACGCCCAATCGGTATTCCTACCCTAGCAGATTTCGAATTTAAAGAGCAGGAAAATAACGTAACATTATCTGAAGGAGAAATTCTTTTACATTCTACATATATCTCAGTAGACCCCTATTTACGTGGCCGAATGAGCGATTCTAAATCTTATATACCCCCTTTCGAAGTAGGCAAGCCTATTAGTTCAGGTGTAGTTGCAGAAGTTATTGAAACCAAAAATGATAACTTTAAAAAAGGTGATTTTGTAGCTGGAATGTTACCATGGAAAACGCAACAAGCTTCTAATGGTGAAGGTTTACAAAAAGTAGATAAAAATAAGGCTCCTTTAAGTGTCTATTTAGGTATCGTAGGTATGACCGGCTTAACCGCCTTTTTAGGACTCCATGAAATTGGGAAGCCTAAAAAAGGAGAAACTTTGGTCGTTTCTGGTGCGGCAGGTGCCGTAGGTAGTGTTGTTGGTCAAATAGGTAAAATACTTGGCCTTAATGTTATTGGTATTGCTGGGTCGGATGAGAAAGTGAATATGTTGACTTCAGAACTTGGTTTTGACCACGGTATTAATTACAAAACCACAAAAGATATGAAGTCTGCTTTACAAAAGGCAGCTCCGAATGGTGTAGATATTTATTTTGATAATGTTGGCGGACCAATTTCTGATGCGGTGTTGTTCAGTATAAACAGATTTGCACGCATGATTATTTGTGGAGCAATATCGGTTTACAATAATACCGAATTACCAACAGGTCTAAGCGTACAGCCTTTCTTAGTGAAGAATAGCGCCTTAATGCAAGGGTTTATTGTTTCAAATTATGCGGATAAATTCCCAGAAGCCATGAAGCATTTAGTTACTTGGTTAGGTGAAGGTAAATTGACTTACAAAGAAACAATTGTAGAAGGTTTCGAAAACACTCCCCAAGCATTTTTAGATATGATGGCAGGGAAAAATAAAGGAAAAATGATAGTTAAGGTTTAACAAAGCAATTAGTTATAAATCAAAAAAAATAGAAAATGAAAATATTATTTGTATTGACCTCTCATGATACATTGGGAGACACAGGAAAGAAAACAGGATTTTGGATTGAAGAGTTTGCTGCTCCGTATTACGCTTTATTAGACAAAGGTGCTACTATTACAGTAGCTACGCCAAAAGGAGGCCAAGCCCCTATTGATCCTAGTAGTGATACCGAAGATGCGCAGACTAAAGATACTAAGCGTTTTAAAGGTGATAAAGCGGCTCAAGATATTATTGCCAATACTAAGGTATTAGCAGACATTAATGCCTCAGATTTCGATGCGGTTTTCTACCCAGGTGGACACGGACCGTTGTGGGATTTAGCGAACGATGCTACATCGATTAAATTGATTGAAACATTTAACGCTAAAGAAAAACCTGTAGCATTTGTATGTCACGCTCCAGCAGCTCTAAAAGGAGTTAAAGGAAAAGATGGAAGTCCGTTAGTGAAAGGCAAAAAAGTTACCGGATTTACTAACACTGAAGAAGCTGCGGTTCAATTAACCAACGTAGTTCCTTTCTTAGTAGAAGATATGTTGAAGGAAAATGGCGGGATCTATTCTAAGAAAGAAGACTGGGCTGCTTATGCAATTCAAGATGGTAATTTGATTACAGGTCAAAACCCTGCATCATCAGAATTAGTTGCTGAAAAACTTTTAGCTTCTTTGAAATAAGACATTAAGTTTTAAAATAGTAAAAAGCCTGTAAACCTATATTTACAGGCTTTTTTGGTTTAAAATGGTTGTTAAACCTATAAACTATTTATATATAATATTGTAGGTGTTAAAAACTAACCCTCCGTCATATGATTGGGTATCCGTAAGATTCAATTTATAACCTTGTTTTGAATCGCCGAATAAACGAATACCATCACCCAGTAGTAAAGGATTCAATTTTATCTTTAGTACATCAATAAGTTTATGTTCTAATAACCAACCTACGAAAATGCCTCCGCCACATCAATAGATATCAGTTTTGAAGTCTTTTTTAACTCTTATTTTATCAATTTTAACATCAGGTATTGTTTGACTCCGTTTTCTTCGCTGACAAAACCGCGTACATCAGCATCGAGTCCGCATATAAATCCATCAATTGATACGGTTACATAGTACACAACCTTTTTCATTTCCCCTCACTTTTAACACTTTAAATTACGATTTCGGAATAATATTTTGATTCACTCTAAAAAAGTTGGTTTGGTCATATTGATGTTTGATAGCTGCTAATCGTGCATAATTTTGTTTATAGCTTGCTTGAACCCTTTCTTGACCTTCATCCATCATAAAATTAGAATAAGCGCCGCCAGCAGAATGAGGGTGTAGTGCTTCATAATACCCTTTACACCATTTTGTAATTTTATCAGCATTTTTTGGGTCGGGATCAACACCGATATATACGCCACAATACTCCGCATCACGGTATGCCCAAGGAGTATCGGTAGCTCCTACTCTACTCGCCGCACCGGTAATTGGGTATAAATGCATTTGTGATAAAGGTGTTGGTATTTTAGAACCGAATTTTAAATGTTGTGCACGAATATCTGCATTTAAAGAATTGAAGAAATCGGCTCTCCAATACCATTGCATTCCCGTAGGTAATAATCCATCGAACATGGTCTGAATAGCAGGATAAGGCATTTCTCCCACGTGTGCGAAGATTGGCTTTTTGGCTAAAATAGGGGCAAAAGCTTCTTCTGCCTTCGCCATATCACCAACATAGCACCAAAC
>TARA_R110001606_G_scaffold47921_5_pt1 | contig 10538 bp, 17 predicted proteins | sample TARA_R110001606 | Tara Oceans TARA_R110001606 (sample SAMEA4398315) | marine metagenome | biome: Polar Biome; feature: [SRF] surface water layer (ENVO:00010504); material: water (ENVO:00002006), including particulate matter (ENVO:01000060) such as... | depth 5 m
GACGTTCCAACTTTCGTGGGTTGCTTCGGTATCCATGCCTAAGTCTCGGCATGGCTCACAGACAATTTCAAACTGTGAAACTGCTTTTTCATCTCTATAGAGGTCACCTGAAATAGTGTCCTCTTCAAATCCTATTTGGATTAGCTCGCTTTCGGATAAATGGTTTTTTACCATATTCCTCTAAAGGTATGGGTTATATAAAGGATTTCGGTCAAATCGTGCTTAGCTCTTTAATCTATAAGTTATTTCTCAGGCTGACTTATAGTTTATAATCTCAGTTCTCAGCTTCTCAGTTCTCAGAGGGCCCCCCGTCTAAAAAGAAGGGCCGCATCCTCTATTATCGGTGACTACCCCTATAAACAAATCGAGCAAAATTTTGAATGTCATTATATAGCTCTATATAGGTATAGTAGATAAGCTACTACTAACAACAATATTGAGCTCTATAAAGCACTCCTCAGTTCAGGGACAGAAAGCCTTATATAGGCCAAAAGGTTAAAAGTATTACCAAAAGGAGAAACTAACTTCAATGACAACAAAAACGCAAAATTCCATTAAGTGGATATGTAATGAAATCAGAGATTTGCTATTAGCCAAGAACAAATCATATGGCGATAGTGCAATAGAACCTGACAACATTTTTAGTAAGCTCGACTCAGCACAGGCTATCTGTGCACGAATCGACGACAAGCTCAGCAGGATAAAGAATGTAGGGCTTGATGACAAAACAGAGGACACACTTGATGACCTCATAGGATATTTAATCTTACTTAAAATCGCGAGGAGCAATGCGACAGCAAGAGCGACAGTATACACTGCTTGTAATTGCAAACATGGGTGCCCTATTTGTAGTTCGAGCTGTGAATGCACATGCAACGTAGAGCTTAATACTAATGGTGATGGTACCTTTGCTGACTATAGCGAAGGTTACGCTCCCCCGTGGAGCTACGAGATAGAAAAGGTAACCGTGTTTGGTAAAGAGAACAGTGACTAGTGGAGCTTAATACATGAAACAAACACTAGTAGAACGCGCGCTTAATAGCGGTGGTAAGCTTACTCCTTTGATTGTAGACAATAAAGAAACAGGAGGCTTAGGTTTATGCAACCCGTCGATTTACAAAGACAATGAAGACATATTGATGAATGTAAGAAATGTATCTTATACTTTACATCATTGTGAGGGTGATATGAAATTTCAAACACCATGGGGACCTTTGAATTATGTAAGACCAGATTATGACGCTAAGCTTAGAACTACAAACTTTTTATCTAAGAATAATAACTATCACAAAGTAGATACTAGCGAGTTTGACTTAGACCCTATTTGGGATTTTGTTGGATTAGAAGATGCACGCATAGTTAGATGGGATGGTAAATTATATTATTGTGGGTGTCGTAGAGATGTTAAGTCTGATGGTCAAAGTCGTATGGAGATGTCTGAAATTAAAATTGAAGGTAATACAGTACGTGAAGTAAGTAGAGTTAGAATACCTGCTACAGTTAAAGGTTCATATTGTGAAAAGAATTGGATGCCTGTATTAGATATGCCTTATCATTTTGTTAAGTGGACAAGTCCTACAGAAGTAGTTAAGGTAGACCCTACACCAGTAAAAAAGTATAACAAAGAACTAGGTACTAAACTAACATGGGCTAAGTCGACAAAGACAATATACCATGGAGAAAGTCTAATACAAGGAGCAGAACCACGTGGTAGTTCACAAGTTATTACTATAGGCGATTATAGAATGGCTGTGACTCATGACTGTGTGTTTTGGTATAACGAAAAGGAAGACAGAGATGCCGAATACCTACATCAGTTTATTGTATGGGATAAAGATTGGAACATAGTAAGTTCGTCACCTCATTGGAAATTTATGAATGGTAAGATAGAGTTTTGTTGTGGTATGGCAAAGGATGGGGAAGATATTTTAATAACATTTGGTTACCAAGATAACTCTGCTTTCTTATTACGTCTTCCATATCATCTTGTAGAAAAGATAATAAGAGGTGAATAATGTTAGAAGAAAAATTAAAAGATTATATTTACGATACAGAAAACCCTATGAAGAATTTTGATTTAGCTCAAGAATATGAATTGTTAGGACAAACAGCTTCTGCTATAGGATTATATCTACGCTGTGCGGAAATAACAGACAACGACAATCTTGCATATGAAGCATTACTTCGGATGGGTATATGTTATATAACACAAGGTAAAAGAGATGCACATGTAAAGATTGCATATCAAAATGCTATAGGTTTATTACCAGAAAGACCAGAAGCATATAACTTAATGTCAATATACTTTGAATCAATAAACGATTACCACGAAGTATACGCGTGGGCTAAGATGGGATTAACGGCATGTAACTTTGATTTAATTCCCTTAATAACAGATACATCGTATAAGGGTAAAGAAAGTTTACTTTTACAAGAAGCAGTAGGTGCATGGTATGTTGGTCACTCTGATGAATCACGAGACAAATATACTCAGCTATCTTTGTTATCACATTTAGACAGTGATATTAGAGCAAGTGTAGATAATAGTTTAAGTACTATATATTCTGAAGATAAAGTAGATATAGTTTTACAAGGAAAATATTCTGACTATGCTCTTGATACTGCAAATATATATGTTGAGTTAGATTTTGTAAATAGAGTTATATTATCATGTTGGGAAGATGACAAAGTACCAGTTATACAAAATGAAAAAGTTATAGTCGTAAAAAGTAAATACCCAGATAGTCACGGGACAGGTAATAGGAATTTACAAATAGTTTCTTCACTAGCAGGAATCAAAGCCACTAGTACTAAATATGTAGTTAAGATGCGTAACGACCAACGATATCAATGGGATAGTATGAATAAGATGAAAGCGTTTTACGAAGAACACAAGGATATAGATATAACATATGTCAGTAACGAAAGTAGACCTCATAATAAAATATTAACAGCAGGAAGATTCCCTACATTTGCTTTTCACCCTAGAGACCATATATTCTGGGGTCATCGTGAAGACTTAATAGATTTATTTAATATACCTTTAGAACCACGCGCAATAGACGAAATAGTAGATATGCCTCGTGAAGACTATTGGAAATATTATGAATATTACATTAGAACCGAAACTTATATAGGAGCACATTACGCTGCTAAATTTGATGAAGAAGTAAGAAAGTATTTATTAGAACCTGATAAGCATTTATATGATGGTTCAGTTTTTACTGATAAAGTTATGCAGACAAGCAATGAACTAACTCCTCAAATATTTAGTTCTTTTCCAAGAGAGGGTATAGAACTAGAGTGGCCTAAATACAATTGGTGGACCTATCCTTATGATAACCAACAATCTGAATTCGGTGAAACATGGGGGGAAGATGATGAGTAGAAACTTGATTGTTACCGCTGCTGGTTTATCCACTAGATTCGAGGGTTTGAAACCCAAATGGATGTTGACACATCCTTTGGGAAATTGGATGATTGTAGAAGCTTTAAAAGATATGGACTTCAGTAAGGTAGATAAAGTATACCTAGCTTTCTTAGAAGAACATATAGAAAAATATAAATGTAAAGCTGCTATCAAGAAATGTGTTAGAGAGATAGGTATAGAAGATAAAACTACTATAGTATCTTTACCTTCAAGAACATTAAACCAACCTCACACAGTTTATAAAACTATTAAACACGCTAATATCAAAGGCCAAGTTATTATAAAAGAAGTAGACAACTATTTTACATATGACATAGAAGATGGAAACTTTATGTGTTACTATGATTTAAATGACACTACAGCTATAAATCCCTCTAATAAAAGTTATATTACTATTGGTGAAGATGGATATATATCTAGCTTAGTAGAAAAACAAGTTATATCTTCTACTTTTGGTTGTGGTAGTTATTCTTTTGAATCAGCTGATGAGTTCTGTAGCGTATATGAAAAATTACAAAAGGACAACTTATATCTTTCAGATATAATAAAAGATATGATTAATAATGGAAATAAATTTAAACCTATTAAAACTAATAATTATATTGATTGGGGAACTAAAGAAGATTGGTTCAAGTATGTAAGAGAATATAAAACTTTATTTGTAGATATAGATGGAACGTTAGTAAAGAGTTCTGGAAAGTATACACCACCTTTCTGGGGTGAAACAGAAGGTATAAAAGAAAACATAGAACTACTAAACCAACTTTACAATACAGGTAAGGTGTATGTAATACTTACTACAGCAAGACCCTCCTCAGTTAAAGATGTAACAATAGAACAACTTAAAAGAGAAGGTGTTAAATACCACGATGTTATATTTGATTTATATCACGCAAACAGAACTATTATAAATGATTATGGAACATCAAACCCATACCCAACTTGTGATGCAATTAATATTGTAAGAAATTCAAACGAGTTAGAGAGGTTTATAAAATGAAACTGATAGCCCACAGAGGAAATATAAGTGGACCTGAGCCAGAACGCGAGAATACTATGGATTACATAGAAGAAGCAATTCAATTAGGATATGATGTAGAAATAGATGTTAATCTACATAATGGTAGTTTTTATCTAGGACACGATAAACCTGAACGAGAAGTGTTACCTAATTGGTTATTACGCTTTAAAGATTTTTTATGGTGTCATGCCAAAGATATATCGGCGTTTGAAATGCTACTAGATTTAAATATGCATACATTTATGCATGATAAAGATGTTGCTGCCTTAACTTCTAAGAAATACATCTGGACTAATCCCGGAGAAAAATTAGGACAAAATTCTATTGCAGTAATGCCAAAAACTTCAGTACCTCAAAACATAGCAGGTATCTGTACAGACAATATGGAGAAATACAATGAGTGAAAAAACATGGACAGCAAGTCATATGAGACTAAGCCCAAGTAAGATTAATACTTACTTAAAATGCCCGAGAGAGTTTTACTATAACTATATAGCTAAACTTCCTCAGAAGAAAACCATACACCTCTTTAGAGGTACATTGGTACACCAAGTATTGGAAGATTTATTTAAACAGAAGTTTAGAACTCTACCACAATGGGAAAAAGGAGAACCTAAGATATGGATGCAAGAGCAATTCGAACAAGGATGGGTCGAAAAGATAGATAAACACAAATGGTTATGGGATGTACACACCAAGGAAGAGATGGATTCTATGTACAAAGAGACAGAAGCATTACTACAGAACTTTGTCGACTCCGTCGATAAGAAACTAACTGAAATGGTTGACTGGAAGATATTCAAGAACAAGCAACAAGCTTGGAATGCAGTCGCTCCTAAGTATGCTGAGAAGTGGGTTAAGTCTAAAGAGTACGCAATAGTAGGAGTCATCGATGTTGTATGTAATGATTTCGATGGTGGTACTACCTTGCTTGATTATAAGACGAGTAAGCGCTACGGAGCATACTTACCAGAGGAATACTATCGTCAACTAATTATCTACGCTTTTTTATACACATTAGAGATGGGAGAGATGCCTAATTTTGTAGGCGTTAATTACCTACGCTTTGATGATACCTTCTTTGTTAAGGTTAATCAGAATGTGCTTGATGAAGCTAAAGACTTAATTAAGATGGTACACGACTGTATAAAGGAACGCGAAGAATACGAAGATAGATATGAGCAAAAGCCTCAGAACTTATGTAAGTGGTGCTCGTTCTATAAAGGTAACGGCGGCCCTTGCGATGTAGAGCTTCCTAAATGGAAACCTAAGTTCTCTAAGCGTAAAAAGGAAAATTACGCTGATGTGAGCAACAAGCTAAAAGGTACCCTCGATATAGAGAGCCAATCTCAGTTTCCAGACTTTGATTGAGGGTAATCTTTAAATAGAAGCGTCATGTAAAATAATACATGGCGCGCGATGATTACGGAGCTATCTCTGTAATTTCTGATGAAGAACGAGATGCATTAGGGATTGGAGGTAGAAAACCCGAGGAAGATGAAGAAGGTCTTTTCGAAACTATAGGAAAAGCTGGTGATAAACTAGGAGAGACAAAACTAGGTAAGAAAATTGGTTCTATACTTACTGTATTGTTATTAACTATGTTTGGTAGTGGCGCTGTAGATGTTGGTATGTTACAAGATATTTTTGGAGGAGAGGAAGAGCCCATCACAATGGGTGGATGTATGGACGTTTCTGCTGTTAACTTTAATAGTAAGGCAACTTTCGACAATGGAAGTTGTATATTCCCTCCTCCTGTAATATACGGATGTACTAATCCAGAAGCGGATAATTATAATTCGCAGGCTACCCATGATAATGGGCGATGTCAATTTCTTGGCGGCCCCGTCGATAATAACACAGGTAACAATGAGACCCAGACCAACGAGACAGTATATGGGTGTATGGACTTAGAAGCTGAGAACTATAATGACCGAGCTGAGGAAGATGACGGTAGTTGTGAATACGAAGCCTACGAATGTACATCTAATACAACATACTTTTATAATGGTTTACAATATGGAAACTATTCTAGAGAAGACAACTCTTTAAATATTACAATAGATATAGATACAGACTGTGACCAAGACACATTACCAGTTATGGTTTATTATGATATAGGTCATATGAAGGTAGTAGATAACGAAACAGTGTGGAATGGCTATATGTTTAATAATTACTTCTTTAACGTAACTGGCTGGGAAGGTAATGATTATCAGCTATCCTCAGGGGTAGAATACTTTACAGAACCTTATACTGGTTGGTATATGGTATATGTCAATCTTTATGCAGATTGGAATCGAGATGGTAATTACGAGTATGTTAATTACTTTTATATAGATGAAATCATTTTGGAGGAGGAGTGAAAGCAAAACATATGCTTGTCCTAACTAAAATGTTATCTAAAATAATATCTGAACTGGATGATATGAAAGGCATCTTAAAAGAAGCCGTTATGGATGAGAGTTACGGAGACGAGGAGTGATAGAATGGATAGAAACAGTATTAGAGATAATAGCAGTTGTGTGTGTTTTTCTGGGTACGATTATTGTACTAATGATGATAAATGCAGTTGTAAAGAGAATGAAGAAAACAAAACAGGAGAAAGAAACAATGAGTAAAGAGAAAGGTGAAGGAGTCACATTTAACGACATTTTTATGTTTATGATTGCTGTACCTTTAGTTCTACTTTGGGTAGGGTTTGCAGGGTTCGTTATACACAGCGGACTTGGTAAACCAGAAGTTCTTGAGAACATCGAGGCATACACAACTTTAATAGCTATATTAGGAGGACCAGCTCTACTTATTATTAAAGATGCTCTAGATGTTTGGAAACAAGAACAAGCTGAGAAGACAGCATTTTATAAAGTAAAGGCACAATCCGTTATAGATTATAACGAAGCAACTCAGAAACAAGCCCAAATGATAGAATCAAAGGCACAAGAACAAGAACATAAGATGGAGACTAAAAAATGAATGACTTCGAACTAAAAGGTTTGTACCAGCAGGTACAACAAATGAAAGCTAAACTGGATTTAGCTATAGAATCAACAAAACAAGACTGTGGTTGCGAATGTAAGTGCAGTAAAAAGGAGGAATAATATGCCAACAGAAAAAATATATAACAACCTTTTGAAAGGTGAGCATTTTCATACCAACAACGCAGATATGAAGTTGGACTTTGCAAAACCTTCCCGAGCTGAAATAGATGAGATGAACTATAAAAAACCTATCACATCTTATAAAAGCTTACCAGATAAACCATTTCAATTGAACGAAGATTCAGGTAATGGATTATTTAAGGAAGGATTTTCAGAAATTGAAAATATAGAATGGATGGGTAGAGTTAAAGACCTACCAAACAACAGCGCAAGCATAACAAAAAGAGAGGAGTAGATATGGTAAGTCAAAATAAGAAATACGATATAGACAAGACTCTAACAATGAGAAAAAGTGGTTCTGGAGAAAAAGTCTTCAGTCATGCTGGTGGTAAAACACATGCACTAGAACACAAAGCTATTTCCAAGGAAGAGGCACTCAAACAAATTAGAGACGTAACTGAAAGTGAGATAGCTCGTAGAGAACATCATGGGCATCACATTGGAAAGAAACAACAATCTAAAACTAAATACAGGAGAGACTAATGGCTACTAGACAAAATCGCAGTTTTACGACTGGTTCAGCATTAGCAACAGGCCCAACTCAAATCGGAGGGCCAAATCCTACTCTAGATTATAATACATATGTAGATTTATTTACAGACGTATCTCAAAGCCAAGGTAGTTCTACCTACGTAGGAGAAAGTCTTTTTATATCTGGAATCGACAATCAAGTTACAGGTTCAGCATATGTATCCTATCCTATGAAAGGGGTAATGGTAGGCGGAACTGGCAACAAACTAGGAGCAATTAGTGAATACTTTGACCATGGTTGTCAAATTTTCGGAAGTAGTAACGATATATGTTACACTTCTAATCCGGGTGCTCAGAATTACGGATATGGTAGTTTTTACGCTGGTTCAGGAAATCAGGTAAATGTTAATTATGGACACGTAATTATGGGTTCTGCAAACATTGTTAGTGGTTCTTCTAGTTATGCTATGATAATGGGACAAAGTAATAATTTTAATTCAATAGGTGGTGCTACTTTTGTAGGAGGAAAAGGGAACAACACACTAACAGGTGGTAATGTTTCTGCTGGTGTAATACTAGGTACTGGTAATACAGTACATGGAACTGAGCCAGTCGCTATTGGTGCAGGTAATACTGCTAGTGGTAATCAGGCTCTTGCAATAGGTGAAGACAATGACGCACGTCGTTCTGTTCTTATTGGTAAAGATAATATATCTTTGCAGAATAACGGTGTAGCTGTTGGTAATACTAATGTAGCTAATCATGAAGACCGTGGTTTAATTGCAGTTGGTAAAACCAATACAAACACTACAAATAATACAACTTTGATAGCTCTAAGTGATGAAGGTACAACCATGGCAACATCATATCAAGCAGACGGAGGAGGGATTGCAACATCTGGAAAGAGTATGTTATTCGGTTCCCGTGGTGAAGTACAATCTCCAAACAGTATAGTATATTCTAATGTATCATCGAATTTTGCTGTAGGAGCAATGCAGGAAGTTAAATCTTTCCTAACTTGTACTACAACCGATGCAACACCTACAGCAGCTGAATCTAATTGCTTTCCTAAATCAGACAGTTCTATGGGATTCAGTTATACAGTAACAGCTCGAAGAACAGATGTAGACGGACATAGTGCATATTGGACAGGTTCTGGTTTAATTACCAACGATGCAGGAACAGTAGCCATAATAGGTTCTGTTTCTAAGACAGAAGTAGCTAAGGTAGGATTTGCTACTGTTGATATTGCTTTCACAGCAGACACCAGTAATGATTCATTGAAGTTAACAGTTACAGGTGAAGCAGGTGAGTCAATAACTTGGCATGCCGTAGTAACACAAAATATAGTAGTAGGTTAAATATGGAAGACATAATAGAAAAATATTTATCATTGATTGATAATGGTACGTGTCATTACGATAAGCACACGTATTTCTGGGTTGGTGACATACAGAAAATCAGCTTCCCTAATGGTGAGAAAGATGTAGACATGGGAAAACATAACATGAAAGACCATGTTGACATAATTAAAGATAGAAATACATTAAGTAAACTTCCAGCTCTTATAGATGCAATAAAGGAACTTACAGGTGCGTCAGCAGTTAAAGATACCTTACATCTTAAAAGTGTAGATGGTGTTTTACAAACCTTTAAATATAATGGCAGTAAACACAGTGCTGACAGTGATTTAATTACAGCGTTTGATGAACTTCTAATAGAGATGGAGAGTTAAGATGGCAAGTAACGACGTAATAGAAAAGTTGGATAAACAAAACTTTATCAATATGAATTATCAAAATGAAAATGATAATAGCTTTAACACACTTATTTCTAAAGTAAATGCTTTACAAAAGTCTGTAGATATGTTAATTGAAAAGCTTGGCGAATAGATATGGCACCACGTAAAAAGACAGCGGCAGCTAAAAAGAAACAAGCTGCTGCTCGTAAAAAAGCAGGTGGGTCGAATGCAGGGAAGTATAAAGGAGTAAAGGCATTTGCTGGACCTTCTGGAGGCGCGCCAGCCGGTACTTTCCCTATCAACACACTTGCTCGTGCAAAGTCAGCTATTAAACTATCAGGTAATGCTCCTAGACCAGCAGGTATAAGAGCAGCAGTATATAGGAAATATCCTCAACTAAAACCAAAAGCTAAAAGGAGAAAGAAGTAATGGTAGCAAAGAAAAAAGGTTTGTATGCTAATATACACGCTAAACGTAAACGTATTAAGAAAGGTTCCAAAGAGACTATGAAGAAGAAAGGAGCCAAAGGACGTCCAACAGCTAAACAATTCAAAAAAGCAGCTAAGACCGCCAAGAAGAGGAAATAATGGTTGTTAAAAAGAAAGCTACTAAAAAACGAAAGAAAGGTAAAGCTATACGTAAAACAACTAAAGGTAAAGGAGCTAACTATCGTTCTACAAAATCTGGAGCTGGTATGACTAGAAAGGGAGTTAA
>TARA_R110001606_G_scaffold73582_1_pt1 | contig 10535 bp, 8 predicted proteins | sample TARA_R110001606 | Tara Oceans TARA_R110001606 (sample SAMEA4398315) | marine metagenome | biome: Polar Biome; feature: [SRF] surface water layer (ENVO:00010504); material: water (ENVO:00002006), including particulate matter (ENVO:01000060) such as... | depth 5 m
CTAGTTGCTGAAGATGAACCAGTTGTTGAAGATGAACTTACAGATGCGTTAGAAGATGAATATCGTGGTGATTTCGCGACTGAACTTGAAGAACCACTGGAGCAATCGTTGTCAGATGATCAGCTTGATGATGATTTTATGGCTGATCTCACCCAAACAGATTTTGATGCATTGCTTAGTGAGTTGGCTGAACCTGAGTCTTTAGAAATAGATGATAGCAGCGAGTTTGAAGTTGATTTTAATGCGTTACTCAGTGAAGATCTTGCTGCACTTGAAGAGCTTTCAGTACCTGATGATGTGCCGTCGGCTGAGCAATTAAGTGAAGACGTGAATGCATCAACAAATGAGGACATCGTTGCGGATGAATTTGTCGATATTGATGCTTTGATTGAACAAAGTGATGATACAAGCTTAGATTATGAACCTTATGATGATGTAAATATGGATGTCGGATTAAGTGAGTTTGATGCCTTACTTGCTGGAGATAACCCAACTGATGTGGATGCTGAAAGTGGCGGTTATTCTGCAAAACTTGATTTAGCACGTGCTTATATTGAAATAGGGGATATGGATGCAGCCCTTGACGCTATTGACGAAGTGATAGCAAATGGTCCCGAAGAAGTACAAGAAGAAGCACAAAGCTTAAAAGCAAAATTACTGTAAGTTGTTTCTGCATTTATAGTTAAAACGGGGAGTAAATTTAGTTTACTCCCCGTTTTTTTAGCAATAGAAAAAAGGTCGCTTGGCTACTGTGCGCTTAATTTGTATAGAGTCACTTTTATTGCAGCGTCAGATAGCATAAAATGCCCCGTTCATTAGCACAGTAGGTAAAGCAGTAATTATGCGAGTAGCACTTGGAGTTGAGTACAACGGCGCCCGTTATAGTGGTTGGCAACGTCAATCGCATGTAAATAGCGTACAACAAGAAGTAGAAACCGCGCTTTCGCGTATTTGTAATCATCCAGTTGAAATAGTCTGTGCTGGGCGCACTGATGCCGGCGTGCATGGCACTGGGCAAGTGGTGCATTTTGATACCGATGCTGAACGCGATATGGTTGCATTTACTATGGGTATGAATACCTTGCTACCGAAAGATATTGCTATTCGCTATGCAAAACCGGTGAGTGATGATTTTCATGCACGTTTTAGTGCTACTGCTCGTCGTTATCGTTATGTTATTTACAATAACGCCTTTCGAGGAGCAATATTAAATGAAGGCGTTACGCATTTTCATCACCCACTTGATGAAACTAAAATGCAAGAAGCATGTCAATATCTATTAGGTGAGCATGATTTTACGTCATTCAGAGCTTTGCATTGTCAAGCGAATACTGCTACACGTACGATTCATCACTTGTCGGTTGAGCGTCAAGGCAGTTATGTGATTATTGATATTAAGGCTAATGCATTTTTACACCACATGGTGCGTAACATTACCGGTTGCTTAACCGATATTGGTATTCATAAGCAGCAACCTGTGTGGCTAAAAGAGTTACTTGATTTAAAAGAGCGAGCCAAAGCCAGTGCGACGGCAAAGGCGGCAGGTTTATACTTAGTTGATGTTGACTATCCGGCGCGGTTTGAAATTCCGTCGACACCACTTGGCCCTTTATTCTTAACGGATGTGAATGGTTAATTGGTGATAAATTAAACATAACCTTGCAGGCATTTCACTACTAAGACCAGTTTTTTATACCGCCTGTGTGGAATTCATGTTTTAATTGAAAAAATTTGTCTGTCAATAATGATTTGGCAGGAACGCAGCAAAGCACAGAATAGTATTAAGAGAGTTGCAAATGAGTTGGTTAGAAAAAATCCTACCTAAAACAACAAAGTCTTCGGCTCGTAAAGAGATCCCTGAAGGTGTTTGGGCAAAGTGTACAGATTGTGATTCGATTTTATATAAAGCTGAATTAGAAAAATCACTCAATGTATGTCCTAAATGCAATCACCACATGCGTGTGAGTGGCCGTAAACGCCTTGAGCACTTTTTGGATGATGGCGACCGCCAAGAACTTGGCACACAGCACGAACCAAAAGATATTTTAAAGTTTAAAGACTCGAAAAAATATTCAGATCGTATCGCCGCCGCACAAAAATCAAGTGGCGAAAAAGACGCATTAGTCGCGATGAAGGGACGCTTAAAAGGCATTCCAGTGGCCGCCGTCGCATTTGAATTTTCATTTATGGGTGGGTCAATGGCATCGGTTGTTGGCGCACGTTTTGTGGATGCTGTTGATCAGTGTTTAGAGCATAACATGCCGCTAATTTGCTTCTCAGCTTCAGGTGGCGCACGTATGCAAGAGGCACTAATGTCGCTTATGCAAATGGCTAAAACCAGTGCTGCACTTGCTAAGATGAGCGAACAAGGCTTACCGTTTATCTCAGTAATGACTGACCCAACTATGGGCGGTGTATCAGCATCATTAGCTATGCTAGGTGATATCAACGTGGCGGAGCCAAAAGCATTAATCGGCTTTGCGGGTCCTCGTGTAATTGAACAAACTGTGCGCGAAACCTTACCTGAAGGTTTCCAACGAAGTGAATTTCTACTCGAGCATGGTGCCATCGATATGATTATTGATCGCCGTGAAATGCGTGACACACTTGCCCGCATACTAGCTAAATTTATGAACTTGCCTTCTACGGAACAAGAGCATAGAGTAGCGTAAATTTCAGCTTTATTGATCACACGCTATGACAAAAAATCTTCCTAGCCAATCATCAAGCCTTGATGATTGGCTTTGTTATTTAGAAAGTGTTCACCCAGCAAATATTGCCATGGGTTTAGAACGCGTTGCCAAAGTTGCCAATACCATTGGTTTACTAGATAGCCCAAGTAAAATTATTCTAATAGCCGGCACCAATGGCAAAGGCACCACTGCCCGATGTTTAGAATCACTGCTGCTGGCCCAAGGTTATTCGGTTGGTACCTATGCATCTCCTCATTTAATTCATTATAACGAACGAGTGCGTATTAATGGCGCTGAGCTTGATGATCAATTTCATGTTGATGCGTTTGACTTGCTCGAGCAAGGCCGCGGTGACACGCCACTGACTTATTTTGAGTATGGCACCTTAGGCGCACTGGCTATTTTTAAACGCCATAGCGTTGATTATGTGCTGTTAGAAGTGGGTTTAGGTGGGCGTTTCGATGCTACCAATATTGTTACTCCATTTGCCAGTGTGATCACCACCATAGATCTAGATCATAAAGAGTACCTTGGTGATACGCGAGAGCTTGTGGGTTATGATAAAGCAGGGATCTTCCGTACTGGCACACCTGCCATTGTCGGCGATTTAAATATACCGCTCACAGTCACCGACTACGGTCATGAAATTAACGCGGTGATGCATTTATCTGGGCGAGACTTTATATTTAAAGAGCATGCGCAAAGTTTTAGTTGGCAATATCAAGCCCATCACTTTGAGTTTGCTAAACCATCAATCCCATGCCAAAACGCGGCAACGGCACTAACCACATTAGCCGTGTTAGATTTATTACCTAGTGAGGCATTGATCCGTGATTGTTTAGCTAATTTAGTTGTTGAAGGGCGTTTTCAGCAACTAAGCAGCAAACCTATGGTCTATACTGATGTGGCACATAATGCTGAATCTGCACGCTATTTAGCTAAAAAGTTAGCTAACCTGCAAGATCAAGGCTTTAAAGTTCATGCGTTAGTCGCTATGCTGGCTGATAAAGACAAAGTCGCTGTATTAAATGAAGTTAGCCCGGTAGTTGATGCGTGGTGTTTAGCCGGACTTAATTGCTTTCGTGGCGATAAAGTAGAGAATTTAGCTAAATCCATGGATAATGTGCATACAAGCGCGCCAATTGAAAAATATCAAACAGTTGCAGACGCACTGGATGGTGTGTTGCCACAGCTTGATGAGAAGACGGTGTTAATCATATTTGGCTCCTTCTTAACTGTTGCAGCTGCTATCAATTATTGGAAAAAATAGAGAGGAATCAGGTGAACTCAGGCTTTATAAATCGTTTAGTCGGCACAACTATTGTGGTGATTGCAGCTATCGTGTTTATTCCTAATATTCTTGATGGCGAAAAAGTACATTACAAAGAAGGCTTTAAAGCCATTCCGGAACGTCCTGAGTTCACAACTATTGACTTGCAAGATTCAATAGATGATCAAGTGGCTAACGCACAACAGCCAAACGAAGAGCCTGAGGAAGATATATTGCCAGATGATGACCTACTCTCAAGTTCCTCTGAAGCAGTTGTAGAGACGACGCCAGTAGCGAAAAAAATGGTTGAAGCATCGACTGAGCAAACTACTGTAGCAACGACTACAGCACAACCTGTTGAAAAAAAGTCTGAGCCATCACGTAAGCCTGAAGAAAATTTATCGAAAATGGCATATGTAATTCAGTTGGGGAGCTTTTCGCATAGTGCGAATGTAAAATCGCTACAAGCTAAACTAAGTGACAAAGGGTTTAAAACCTTTACCCGTCCAGTTAAAACACCAAATGGTACTTTAACCAAAGTTTTTGTGGGTCCGTCGCTTGATAAAGCCCAGCTTGAGAGCAAACTCCCTGAATTAAAAGCACTTACTAAACTTAACGGAAAAGTTACCCAATTTGAAGTAGCAAAATGATCTGGCATTTAGTGCTGACCTCTTATAGAATGCGCCCCAAATTAACGACTAGTTGGTTCATATGATCTGGGTTGATTACGCCATCTTTGGCATTATTGCACTGTCTACTATTATCGGTTTAATTCGTGGCTTTATAAAAGAAGCAATGTCTTTGGCTGTGTGGGCTGGCGCATTTATCATATCTAGCTTGTTTTACCAATATTTAGCATCATTCCTAACAAGTATTTCTGAACCCCTTTTAAGAAATGCAGCGGCCATTGCCATATTATTCTTTGCGACGCTATTGTTAGGCGGATTGTTAAACTACCTTCTAGGTGAACTTGTGCAACGTACTGGTTTGTCTGGCACAGACCGTGTCTTCGGCATTGTCTTTGGTGCACTTCGTGGCGTGTTGGTCGTGAGCGCGTTACTCTTCTTTCTTGATGCTTTTACTGGTGCACCCAATACGCACTGGTGGGGTAACTCTATTTTGATCCCAGAATTTGGCTTTGTTGTTGAGTGGTTTTTTTCATACCTCGAAAATAACTCTAGCTTTTTAAATTCGGTCAACCGTTAATCGGCGAGGAAAAATTTCATGTGTGGTATCGTTGGAATAGTCGGAACATCTCCTGTAAATCAGGCGATTTATGATGGCTTAACTGTTTTGCAACACCGTGGCCAAGATGCCGCGGGCATCATTACCATTGAAAACAACACCTTTAGTTTACGCAAAGCAAATGGCTTAGTGAAAGATGTATTTCACACCCGTCATATGAAGCGTTTACAAGGCACTATTGGTATCGGCCATGTACGCTATCCGACAGCAGGTTCTTCTAGCTCGTCTGAAGCGCAGCCGTTCTATGTTAACTCACCGTTCGGTATTGCTTTAGCACACAACGGTAACTTAACCAATGCAGAGCAGCTTAAAGAGCAATTGTTCTGTGAAGCACGTCGCCACGTTAACACAACCTCAGATTCTGAAATTTTACTTAACATCATGGCTCATGAATTAAGTAAACCAAATAAACTACATCTTGACCCTGAAGATATTTTTAACGGTATCACCGAAGTTATAAATAAAGTTCAAGGCGGTTATGCCACCATCGCTATGGTAATTGGCCATGGTATTATCGCGTTTCGTGACCCAAATGGTATTCGTCCATTAGTGTTTGGTAAACGTGAAACTGCAAATGGCACCGAGTATATGTTTGCCTCTGAAAGCGTTGCGTTAAAAACTGATGGTTTTGAATTTGTGCGTGATGTCGCTCCTGGTGAAGCGATATATGTTACTGAAGGCGGTGAGTTTTACTCACAAACATGCGCAGATAAAGTATCTTATTCGCCATGTATCTTTGAATTTGTTTACTTTGCACGTCCAGACTCAAATATCGATCGCATGTCTGTTTACGCTACACGTGTAAATATGGGCACTAAGCTTGGCGAAAAAATTGCTCGCGAATGGGCTGATAAAGATATTGATGTTGTTATTCCAATCCCAGAAACATCATGTGATGTGGCATTGGAAATCGCCCGCGTACTTAATCTGCCATATCGCCAAGGGTTTGTTAAAAACCGTTACATTGGCCGTACGTTTATCATGCCTGGTCAGGAAATGCGTAAAAAGTCAGTACGTCAAAAGCTCAATGCAATTGACCGTGAGTTTAAAGGTAAAAACGTATTACTAGTTGATGACTCGATTGTACGTGGCACTACTTCAGCACAAATTGTTGAAATGGCGCGTGAGTCTGGTGCTAAAAACGTTTACTTTGCTTCTGCTGCACCTGAAATTCGCTTTCCGAACGTGTATGGTATTGATATGCCATCTGCGGCTGAGTTGATTGCCCATGGACGTGAAGTTGAAGATATCAATGCAAGCATTGGCTCTGATGGTTTGATTTTCCAATCGTTACCTGATTTGATTGCTGCCGTAGCGCAGGAAAACCCAGAAATTACACGATTTGAAACATCAGTATTTGATGGCCAATATATTACCGGTGGTATCGATCAGAATTATTTGAATCGTATTGAACAGCTGCGTAATGATTCGGCAAAAAGTAGTCGTGAAAGTGCCATGTCTTCTGGTTTAGAGTTACATAATCAAGAAGAAAACGGCTCAGATTAATCTCTGCCTAGCGAAATAAAAAAGGAGCTAAATTTAGCTCCTTTTTTGCGAAGGAAAGAAAATAATAACACTACTTTATACTACATTTTACAGCTTCTAACGTTGAACTAGGTATCATGTAAAGGTTGGACTTACGATACCGTTGGTCCACAATATGGCGGTGACAGCTAAAATAATCACCAGTAAAATTAGTCCGCAAGTTACCACAGAGCTTGCGTAAATAAAGCCACGCTCTTGCGGTATATGCATCAAAATGGGCACACCGGTATACAGTAAGTAGACCGAATAGCCTAAAGCGACCAAACCCACACATACAACAAACCATAGCTCTGGCCAAAATGCCGCTAGTGCAGACATAAATACTGGTGTTGAAGTATACGCTGCAAGTTCTAAGGTTTGGGTAAAGGTTGGTTCTGCACCAAAAGTAACAGCCATCCAATGTGCTAAATAAGCCAGCGCAAACACACCCACAATTAAAGCGCCATACATAGCTGCAGCAATCAGTATTGCACTATCGTGGGTTAAAAATACCGGATTACCAGCCCCGATACTCCAGCCTAAATAAACCGATGAGTAATAACCCATTGCAGATGGAAACAACGCTATCAGTAATATATGTGATAGGCTATATGTTAAGCTCTCGTGGCGGTTATCTATTGTTTGCCACTCTTCGAGTGGATGGGCATATATGCCCCAAAGATGGTTTAGTATCATAATTGTGTGCCCCATGAAAAGGAATTAGTTCGCTGTTTTATTTTTATACAGCTTGTATTAAGTTATGGTTCAGTAATGGGGTCTTGTCAAGAAACACCAATGAGAGACGAAAGCAAAAAAATCAGCGGGGATATATTTAACTAGAGTTCGGGTTATTTAATTAATCAAACCCCCAGCTTTGTTTTATTATCAGTCATTTTTCATGATAAAATCATTTTCTTAATGATAGATACTGATGAGCAACTCCCTTCGTGCCACATAGCAAACTTTTAGAACCGATTAAGCAATTTTTACGTTGTGAAACCCCTTTAGGGTGGATTGATGAAGCCACTAAAAAAGAAAACCTAGCGGTTATTTTAATTGATCATCTCATCTGTGAGCTTAAAGCCGCGCAATCTGCGATGTTTTTAATTCGTAAATATGCTGTGGATAAACAAAGCAGCGATGCCTTGCTTGAGTGGCTAAAGCCGTTTGAAACGCTGATATACAAACGAGAAGGGAATTGGCGCGATCTTGCGGCTAAAAACAAACTGACTAAAGCAGTGATCCCAAAATCTGATTCAGCTTATGGGCAAGATTTGGTTGATAAAATGGTGATGTTGATCAAAGAAGAGCTGCACCACTTTTATCAAGTATTAGAGATCATGGATGAGTACGGTATTGAGTATCAAAGTATTACGCCGTGTCGTTATGCTAAGGGTATGCTAAGACATGTAAAAACCTTTGAGCCAGATGCACTGGTCGATAAGCTCATAGTCGGTGCTTACATCGAAGCTCGTTCGTGCGAGCGTTTTGCCGCGCTTGCACCCCATGTAGATAAGCGTTTAGGTGATTTTTATATTTCGTTATTGCGCTCTGAGGCACGCCATTACCAAGACTATTTAACTCTTGCCCAAGAAATTGCTGGTTTTGATATTACCGAGCGGGTTAAAGAGTTTGGTGAAATTGAAGCGCAGTTAATTACATCTTGTGATGACGATTTTAAGTTTCACAGTGGTACGCCGGTAAATAAAAGCGCTTAACGAACACCAACATGTGCAACAGCTTTTCAAATCATGCTGTAGCACATACTTTATTATCAAAAGTGTTTTTAAATTAGACACATCAAAAACTCTCACCTAATATTTAAAGCAAGTTAAATTTTTATTTATCAGTTATTTTATTGCTTTGCAATGCATTGTAAATGAAAGACCATTGCTATTATTATTTTGGTGGGTATATATGGATGAGAATGAGGGATTATTTGTATTTTCTGCTGAGGAAGAGTTAGTAAATACCGACCTTAAAGTATGGAAAATTTTAACTGTTGAGGATGATCTCGATTATCAACACGCATTAATTAATAGCTTAAAAGAATTAAAGGCCAAAGAAGGCTACAAATATGAGTTATTAGCGGCCAACTCAGTACCAGAAGCTGCGCTTGCTTTAAGTATGCACCCAGATATAGCACTTGTTTTTATCGATGTGGTTATGGAAGAAGATGACTCCGGACTGCGTTTGGTTAATACCATCAGAGAAGTGATTGGCAACGCTGAAATGCGTATCGTGTTACTAACAGGGCAGCCCGGTTTCGCCCCTGAAACCGATGTGATGAAAATGCTCGATATTGATGAGTACTGGAATAAGTCTGACATTTCTGCACAAAAGCTTGAATCAATCGTTAATAGTAATATGCGAACTTGGCAATATATTTCGCAAATAAAAGCCGCTAAACAAGGTTTGCAACTTGTGCTAGATGCATCAAGGAGCATTAATAGCAAACATGATATGGGCTCATACTCTGCTGCAGTGCTGCAAGAGCTAAGTAATATTTTAAAAATATCAGAGGGAGGCGGCATCCTTTGCTCAAGTAATCTAGACAAAGATGCTGGTGCTGTAATTCTGACTACTAACGGCTGCTTTAATGGTATGAAAGGGCAAAAAGTAGATGGCAATTTACCGGCCGATATGTACGATGACTTCCAGCTAGCTATTCAAGAAAAACGTCATGTTTTTTCAAATCAGCATAGTATCTTCTTCTTCCCAGCAACCATTGCTGAAGGCACTCACTATATTACCCTGGTAAAATCAGATAACCCAATTAGTGAAGAAAATGAATATTTATTAAAAGTATTTAGTGAAAACGTAAGTAGCGGGTTTGCTAATATTTCATTATTAAGTAGATTAACCGAGCTTGCCTATACTGATGTTTCATTAAATTTACAGAATAGAAACTGGTTAACTCGCGAAATTAAAAATATGAACGTATATGAGCAATCTAAAATGCGTTTGATTATTTTTGATATTTACCAGTTTGATGAAAAAGCTTTTACCTTTGGTTACGATTTTTGTAAAAAAATCATAAAACTCGTTCATAAAAGTATTGTAGATGTTTTTTCAATCTATGACCCCAGAATTGCGATTATTAGTAATCGTAGCTTTGGCATGCTCATCAATGTTGATTTTGATATTGCCGATGATATTACGCATTTTCATAATAAACAAAAGTACGAAATTGAAAATGTTAAGCAATTTATTGACGTAAGAGTATTGGAGTTAAAGTTAAGTTGCGCATCAAATATTACTCCCGAAAAAGTAATTAGCCTAGCAGAGTCGAGTTTAAATTACATGCAAGTAACTCAAACGAAGTTTATTTTGCATACTGATGAAAAGACAGTGGCAATAACAAGGCGTTATGAGTTGATGGCGCACCTTAGGACGGCTATTAGTACCAAAGAATTGCGTATCGCTTTACAGCCAAAAATGTGCTTGAAAACATTAAAACCAATTGGTTTTGAAGCGCTAGCTAGATGGCAGTTGTCTGATGGCAGCTTTGTAAATCCTGAAGAGTTTATAGAGCTTGCTGAAACCGCTGGTTTAATTAATGAGCTTGATAATGTTATTTTTGAAAAAATACTACAAACTATTAATCAACTAAAAAGCTGTGGCATAAACTTACCCATTGCATTTAACGCATCATCTTATGACTTGATCGAGCCTTCTTACTTTGAGTCTATCAAGAGTCGGATTGAGGAATATAAAGTATCCCCCTCGATGCTGGAACTTGAAGTGACAGAAACGCAAGCGATCAGTAATTACAACTTTATTAAAGAGGCTTTATCACGATT
>TARA_R110001606_G_scaffold263101_2_pt1 | contig 10528 bp, 24 predicted proteins | sample TARA_R110001606 | Tara Oceans TARA_R110001606 (sample SAMEA4398315) | marine metagenome | biome: Polar Biome; feature: [SRF] surface water layer (ENVO:00010504); material: water (ENVO:00002006), including particulate matter (ENVO:01000060) such as... | depth 5 m
TGTGCAGCCCTCCAAAGGCATAAATTGAAACCTAATAATAGCAAGACCAGCGCCAAACGCAAGACAAAAAAAAAGGCCTCAAAAAGAGGCCTAAAAAGAGAGTTTTTTTTACATTATAAAATGATCGGCATAATCTGGCTCTAATCCCAATTCACATCTAATAATATCGGATATTTCTTCTAACAAGTCCATATTAGCAGCAAAAACCAACCTTTCAGTATTAACATCATTTACTGCAATATTGGTATTGCTCTCAGCTATTGCATCATCAATTTGAGCTTGAACATCATCAATAGCAGCTATTGCATCATCTACAGTTAAGCCATCACGATTCACTAGTATTTCTAATATTTCATTCTGCATTGGATTGCCCTTTTTTAAATTAACATTACCAAACAAATATTCTTTTACATAGATTTTTTCAATTTCATGCCTAAGATTTTTAAACTCAATATGAAAAGGATCTTCAGGTAAGCTGGGGCAATCATGTGCAGGCCAGTTAGACTCCGGAAAGCTTAAACAAAACACGCTAAACTCCTCCGTGTCTTGATCATCAATATCGCTATTTGGCAGCATCACCTGCAATTCTATATCTTCAAAATAAATAGAATCAGACAAGTCATTTTTATAACTTACATCAATGATTTTTTTATCAGGGAACCAACCCTTGATAATTCTAAAAGTTTCTGAACTTCTAATTGGTGTGTGTAACATTGTTTAACCCTCCACAGGTAATTTGAGGGGCGAGTATACATATTGACAATTAAAAACACTAGCAAAATATTCTCTTGCTCTTGGCTCATAAGTGCCAGCTCCATTGCTTAAGAAGCATCCGATCTTCCCAGTGCTAGATGCTTTGTGAGGAGGAGACAAACTGGTGACTTTAACCTCTTCACCATCAAGCCATAAAATATCACCAACATTAACAACACAATATGATTGGCGCGTTTCTAAGCTATAGCCAACTGGCGCTATCTTGTATAAACATTGCCAACCATCACGGCTATCATATATATCATTTTCAACATCATTATCTTCACTCATTACTGCCATTGCGTGGCATATATCATCCCATATTTCATCAACTTGATCGCGATAGACTTCATCCTTTTCGCTTTCACGCAGCAGACCCTCGCGGAAATTGTGAAGTGCCTCCCAAACAACATCTTCAGGGTCGTCAGAATCACGATTTACTTTTACTGGCTCTAGCGATGGGCACTTAACTATAATACATGATTCAGTGTAAGCCTTCATCCTATCTTCCAGTTCAGTTAAGCACTTTGGAGAAAATCCCATACTTCTGTGAGTATTCTCAACCTCAATCGCAACTACCTCACTTAATTGGTCTTCGTGGAATTCGCCAATAAGCTCCTTGATGCGATCATCGTAAAACTTTCTTTTCTGAGAAATCCAGCTTTCCAAAACTTCTTCAACAAGAATTCTTACTTCATTATCTAATTTACTCATAACACCCTCCACAGGTTTTAAATACTTTGAATCAATAAACTGAACGCCACAATGACGCTTGATGCCAATACTACCACGAGCCAATCTTCTTTTTCCACAACTTTTTTCTCCTAGTTAAAAATCAAATTCTAGCAGGTTATTTCAAAATGTCTAATGCTTGATTTAATCATTTCTTGTGATAAGCTTGAGATTCATTAATCAGGAGGCAACACCATGAGTAAAAGTGAATATCAAGCTAATTTAGATTTACAGCGATCAAATGTCATCGCTAATAAGCGCGAATGTAAAGTTAAGCCAGATCAGGTCCTAGTCTGTGAGAATTGCGGCAGCGATCATCTTGGCGCACCACATAGAGGCGATGAACTTCGCGCTGGTTATGATGCTCATTGCTTCGATTGCGATCGGCCAACATTTAAATCCATTAAGTGGGTTTAGCAATGGCAGCGGATAAAAATCCACTGGAGCGCGTATTTTTCTTTTTTGTTATTTCACCGATTATTAGCTTATTTGCGATGAAATTCTTAAAAGACATAATTCCAGGTGAGACAGCAAAAGACCTATTGATCATTGTTATTAGCATTACATTAAGTAGTGCTATTTTATTTTTAATTAATTATTGGTGGATAAAATGAGTGATGAACTTAGTTTTTTAAAGAGCGCCTACTGGCTTTTCTCAGGTGCAAGATCGGCTGAATTCAGCAATGGCATTACCCGCGAGGCGCAGGAGAAGTTTACCAAGCGACCGCCATCTGGAGCGCAGTATTTAGTCAAAAGCATTTATTACAAAGTGATCAAGATTCATAAAAAGGATAAAGTATTTCGGTATAACGGCACTGAATGGGTTTTGAGCTTAAAAAAGTGCCCTCAAGTGATGATGAATCAAAAAATGATTCCCATCGAGGCTTTTAACATATTGGAGGATAGATAATGTACTGTTTTGATTGTGAGAAAGAGTGCCAAGCCATAGAAGTGGACGTTGGCTTAGGTGATTTGGAGTTCTGGGGGTATGTATCACGCCATGTTGATATGGCTATCGTGTCAGATTGCTGCCATTCAGATTGCTACTTGTATTGCGAGCCTGATGAGAATGGTGATATGGTTCTAATCCAAAGGGCTGAAAAGGAGGACGTTTATAAACCAAAAATGAGCGATCAAGACATATGACAAGCAAATTAGGTTGGAACGACATATCACATCGATCAAGATCACTGATATCAATTGACTGCGAGGTCAATTTTATCAGGTCCGTTATTGATAAAGCATCGATGCAAATGAGTGAAAGTCAGATTGAAGTGATTGAAAAGGCTCTTAAATGCAGTGATGATGATATCGTCAAAACTGTTTTATATGACCAGTTCATCGAGTGCCTTTTTGACAGCGTTGATTAGATGGCAGGGCGTTCAATAGAGCGCCTTATCTCACCCTTTTCTTTATGATAGACCACCATTGTCATTTCCTGTGGTGAGTAATATCCCATCTCATTGTGCCAAGCATCATTGCTGGCCAAGTTAGTAAACCCCTCAACTCTAATTCCAGGGCTATCAAAGGACATTTTTGAGTGAAAGTGACCGTGGATTCCATATCGGTGCTTAGTCCTTCCCCAAAGCTCACCATACATCCCAGCGAACACTTCAGGTATCTTACTAGGCTTAGTTTTGTCCCCATGAGTGATTAAAAATCCAACCTTACCAAACTCGAATAGCCAGTGAGGTGATGGTGACATTTCAATAGTAACCCTTTTATTATTCTTCCAAAAAGCCTGCATCTGGAATTTAAGAGCCATCGAAAGTATATCGTCATGATTCCCGCGAACATTCCGGCAAATGACCTTCCTGTGCTTCTCTAAAGCCCTCTCGACCATGTAATTCATAACCTCAACACCAATACCAAAAACCTTTTCAAGCCTTGTATCGCCATCCAGGCTGTGACCAGATGCCCTTGTGGTCATCTCATGGTTATCAAAGTGAAAGAAATCGCCAAGATTGACCACTAAAGCAGTTTCGCTATCAGGCGCATTCTCTACTAAACGGTCAAAAGCATACCTGAGATCCCTGCTAGCAATTTTGCAATCGAAATCCTGACCTGTTTCGTCTTTATCAGCATACATCCCCATATGAGCATCACCAATAAAATAAGCAGCAAGCTCATCTGCTGCGATTCTCTTTTTAGGGGCCTTAACTTTCGGTGACTTACCTGAGCAGTAATCAACAGATGCCTCAATGGCTTTGGCTATCGCGTCCATCTTGTCTTGCTCAGCAATGGCGCTCTTTACCCATTGAATCCTTACCTTACCCTCGTCATCGTAAAGCGTTGACACGCCCTTGGCTATAAAACCCTCTGGCAGGTCATGGATCATGTCATGATCAGGCGACCATCCTTGCCTTGCAGCTTGTTTTCTTATTCTTTCTAACATTCTCTCTAAACTTCTAATATCAACATCTAAAACCCTGCAAGCTTCACGCTGGCTTTTTGTTTTCATTAAAACTTCAAGAGCTTTTTTCTGAGCACTGCTTCTTGCATACTTAAGCAAATCTTTATACTCATAATTCTTATAAGTCTTCATAATCATCCTCAGATAATACAGCGTGAGTTGCTATTGTCTGCAAGGTATCTAGATACCCTTTAAATTGCATCAAAGTAAATTCATTATCCGGCTCTATGGAGTACATCATTCTAACTCTGTTTTCCTGCACACCAAGCACAATGTAATGCTCTGGATTAAATTCATCCTGCTGGTTATCTTTAATCAACTGTAACATCACAGAATCAAACTCAGATAATTTATCCTCATCAAAAACATCTGACAAGTTTACTACATTGCTATTCTTTTTGCTCATCGATTTCTCCAAAGTTGTATTTTTTAGCTTGCTTTTTCTTGTCTAAATGAACCTGAGACTTTCCGTGGTCTGGGGTCTTTTTGCGAGTTTTAAATATAAGATCAAAGGCCTCATCAAATTTCTTTTTATCAACCGCCATTGGTCGCGGCTTACTTCCCTTTCCCATTTCCATACTCCCGTTTTAGTTTATTGAATAGATACCGTAAGTTACCATTTTCATTTGCATACTCCTTTTTTAGTTTATGGTATCTATTCAAATAGGCTTCAGCCCAATCACCAGCCTCACGAGCAGCTTCCTGAGCGGCATAAGCCTTATCATAAGCCTCGTCAACTTCTTCTTTAGTTACCATCACTCTCTCCCGTTGTCGTTAAGCTCTGTGTTATGTGCCTAAAGCCGCAGTTGCTTTATCTTCTACACGGTCAAAGCCAACACCGTACAAATCACCGTGAGCTTCTCTTATATACCTCAGACCTGATCTAGCATCGAGCAAAGCATCCTCAAGCTGTCTCGCTTGTCTTGCAAACTGATCCATAGTCCATTCATCTGGCCTATCAGCTCTGTATCTTTCTAGCTTTTCACTAAGTTTCATCAATCGCTCCCATTGTCACTTCCGCATCAGTTTCAATCCACACCTTAGCCCCACAACTTAAAGGTTTATCAGGACTGTAAACTACAGTGCTCTCGCCATGTATCTTAGCTGAAAAGCACTTCCTGTTTTCCTTATAAGTTTTAACGGTTAGGGGCGGCTCAACCACACCGTCAGTTGCCTTAGCATTACGCCTTATAACGTGCTGGTTGACATGGATTCTAGTTTTCATTTGTTCCACCTGCTCGGCCACTCTGGGCAGGGCATTCCATGACCAGACAGCCAGCGATTTATGACATCATATATTTTTGATGGCTCATCACTGTCAAGGTCTTCAGTGCTGTTGAATTTTTTCTTAACCATAGCAGCCTGGAAAGGCTTCCAAATATTTTCTTTAACTGTTGACTCATTCCACGGGACCTCAACACCCTCCTTAATTAGCTTAAAAACGGCAATCTGGTCACATCCTGAGTCGTTTAATTGACCCGCTAGTTCCCTACACCATAGGTGCAAAGAAGCTCTCTGAGAATCGGTTTTAGGCCGTTTTGGGCTATCTGCGACCTCTATTGTGACTATGTAACCGTGTTTTGACTCAGGAATGCCTGAATTTACTATTCTAGGCACTAGTTCACTCTTGTGATTGACCTTAAACTTCATAACCTTTGCTCTCCAAGTAATTCAAAAACGCCTCAGTTGGATCATTGCAAGCCAACTCCTCATCACTAGGTGGCAGTGAATTAATATTTTGTCGCTTCAAGTGAGCAACAACAAGACCTGTTTTTATTTTTAACTTCCTAGCTATCTCTTCCATAGGAAGATTTGAGTTAACGTACATATAACTAGCTTTCTTCTGCTGTTCCGGTGTCATCTTTTAAAACCCCCTCTTCTTTTTTAGCGTCTTTTTCAACAGAGTCTACCATGTTTTTAAATTCTTCTTTGATTATTCGCCTAATGTAATCTGAATCAACTCCGCAAATCTCACTGTGCCAGATAGCCCCATTAAAATAATTTTTAGCATTTAACACCAGCTTTTTGTCTTCTATAGAACCAGCAGCTAAATATGCGTGTCTAAAATTAAACTTATCAATTAATGCAGTGTGAATAACTGATAACATTAGTTGTTTTTCTGGAGAAGTCCAAACATTTAAAGTGGTATCAAACCCAAAAGAAACAGATAACCTTTGGACAATATTGTGAATCATTATCGCAATGTATTTTGTTTTTTCATCTTTTGGGTTGAATCCCCTTGTTCTTTTCAAGCCTCATTACCTCTAAATAAATTCATAGTTTTATTTTCAAAAGCAGTAAATTGCTTACTTTGCTTGTGAAAGTATAACCCAAAATTGGCCTCATCACCGTCTTGCCTGTTCTTTTCTAGCGCAAGCCACACACCAGGCTGGTCGCCAAACTTCTCTTGGTTCTTTTCGCGCTGCTTATTTCTAAAAACAATAAACAATTTATCAGTTAAGTCTGATATCTCTCCAGCGCCACGAATGTCATACTTGTTTGGCATCTTGCTTTCACTCTCGCCCTTTCGCATATGAACAACAAGGTGAATATGCATATTCCATTGCTTTGCCGCAGCCCTTAAGTTGTTGCAGAACTCAGCCTGACCCTCATAATCATCACGATTAACACACATAGTTAAGCTGTCGACGACCATATGGTTTATCTTAAGCTCTGAGCCAGCGTAATGAACTAAACCAAGCATCCTCTCCTTCTTCACGCGCCCTTCGCACTCATAGATAAAGCCAGTTTCGCTTAAATCATTTAACAGCCCTTGGCTAAACTTAACCGATGGTTCGCATCCTGCTGCCTGACTGCACACTGAGGTCAATATCTCTTCCGGTTTCATTTCCATACTAGCTATTAAAACCTTTCGACCATTTAGCATGAAGTGAGTCATCACATTTGTAACAAGCTCTGACTTGCCATGCCCGTTTATGCCAGCCCAGATGCTTAATTGACCCTCACCACACCTGACGTAATCGTGAGTCTTAGCCCACGGTAACTTATCCCCAATTAACCTTGCGCCACTCCTTAAATGATTAGCCACTCTTTCTGAATAGCTTGAGAAATCACCAACTTCTTGACTCTCCTGCTGGCCTATAAAATTCATAAGCTCCTTGTCTGTTAAATCAATTTTCTTCATACATCCTCCGATTTAATACATTCCAGGTTTTCGCTGCTGTCTGCGGGACTACTCCGTTCCCCAAGAGCCTAATTCTGTCCACCCGATTGGGACCCCCATCAACCACTCTGTCCAGTCTGGGTTCAGCAGTCCAGTCGGCTTTGATTCTTCCTTGACTTTCGCACAAAGGTAGCTTCTTTTGTCCATGTGAATCTGACTCTTGCTCCCCACTGGCCCACAATCCTTGTACTCGCTCGCCCTTGGTGTCGGCCAACTCTTGACCTCCTGATAAATCTCTATCGCTCTGGGGTTTACCTGCTCTCTCAAGTTCGATGGCCTCGACCTGCCTTTCCTTTGCCCTGTAGCCATCTTCAGAGTCGCTTCCTCGCTTCTCTGGGGCAAGTAATCCATTGTATTCGGAGTCGCCCATGATGTAGACTCGTTTTCTTTGGTGAGGCGCGCCAACTTCGCTCGCTGAGAATATTCCCCACGCTGATCGGTAACCATCTTCTTCCAGATCGCTGATGACGCTGGAGAGTCCAAGCGAGATGTGGCCTTCGACATTTTCAAAGAAGACCCTAGAAGGTCTAATTGCTTGTGTGTGTCTCCGAATAGTTGGCCAAAGATGTCTTGAGTCTTCTTCTCCTTCTCGCTTACCTGCCGTGCTAAACGGCTGGCACGGATACCCGCCAACGATGATGTCAACTGCATCTCGAAACAAGTGCGCTGGGAAGGTAGCAAGAGATGTGTACACAGGTGCCGGAACCAATAATCCCGCTTCCATTTTCGCAAGCAGGTTTGCAATTGCATAGGCTTCGATCTCACAGTAAGCGATGACTCTATGTTCGACTCCAATAAGGTCAAGTCCTCTTTCGATTCCACCGTAGCCAGAACAAAAGCTGATGACGGTTGGTAATTCTTTGGTATTATCCACATCTTAATCCTCCGATTAAATCCAAGTTAATTTGGGTGAACTGCTTGTATCACCCTTTTTGATTGTTAATACATCCCACTTCTCTCTTAACTTTTTAGGGCTAAGAATATTTGACTGCCAAAACTTATCGCTATTGGCATAAGAAAAAAGATCATTTATCTCATCATGAGAATGACCATCACTTTCACGCATTAATCTGATCTCATTTGACCACGAATCCATGTTTGGTTTTTTATGCTTTGAGTTCAAATCAAGCAGCTTTTGATAGATACTTTCAGCGACCTTTTTGTCCCCTTCACTCCAACTTAGGTTCTTTTTAGGTTTACTTGTAGGTTTGTGTCCCAAATTTGGCACTACCCCCTGTCCCATATTTGGTACTACCCCTGTCCCAATATTGGCACTACCTATACTCAGCGTGTACCAATTACTTGAGCCAGAAACCTTTACCCTAGAGAGCAAAGATTTATCGTTCAATAGGCTTAATGACTTGAGAACAGTTTTTCTTTCTAAGGATGTCTGCCTAGAGATATAATTAACACTAGGATTACATTGACCAGTGTCGCCATTATGGCAATCTGCAAGACACAAAAGCACCAACTTCTCAGAGGAAGGCACTTGTATGTCCCAAGCCCAGAAAGTCGCTCTCGCGCTCATACAGAGCCTCTCAGGGCTAAGTAAGACTGCAACTCCTCTTCCTTTTCCTTAGCGGTCTGGGTTTTACCCTGCTCTCTCCTTGTTTTTGCTATAGAAAGATGGATTTCTCTCCAGTCAGAGTCTTTCTTGATTTCTCTGTGTGACCTTTGCTGGTAGCCATCCTCTGGAAAAAGCTCAACTGGGTGCATACCTACTGACTCAATAACATCATTAGCACCACAACCAGTCCAGCACTTAATCAAAATATTGCCATTCTGAGCAAGGTCAACATACAAAGAAGGCTTGGTGTCATCATGAGCTGGGCATCTTGCAATCCATGACTGCTGATGACCTCTGCGTGGCTTAACTTCCTTGCAGTTATCAAGCCTTTCCACTAATTTATCAATGCTCACTTTCTGCCTCCCTCCACTTAAGAAGCAATTTAAACTCCCTAGCCCTAAGAACCGGAACCCATTGCCTCCATTGATAAACGGCCTGTGGAGTAGTGTCGTAATAGTTGGCTATATTTTCAACAGATCCAAAATAACTAAGCATTTCATCGTAAATCAAACTATTTGGTTGCATATCCCCTCCTGATTAAAGTCAGGTCACTGTAAGCTAGCTTTAAAAATAAAGCAACAGGTAAAGAAAAGGTTTTTTAAATTCTTACCAGTTGACATTTTGTAAATATGGTTTAAAGTTAAGTCTCACTAAACAACTCCCGTGGAGGGACTATGACTAAATTAAGAGATATACATGATGAGCACAGTGCAGAAGCCGCTGAAGCCTGGGCGCTACAGAACTTTAAGTGCGCCTTAACTTCTTTGGTTGAGCAGGTCGATTTTGATGATGAGCAGACATTTAATCGCTTTGTGAACATTACTAGCGGCCTCGCTTGGATAAATAACGAAGAAAAGCTTGCCAAGATTAAAGAATCTGGAGCAAAAATATGAGGTTAGTTAAATTGAATGTTAGTGTTGCTTTAATTTCTTTTTGTTCTTTCGCTTGGTCTTCGGACCTGCTGCCTCAAAACGCCGAATATTGTGAAAACGCTTACCCTGAGTTAAGTGCAAAAGAAATGTGTTATAGAGAAATTGTCTACCAGTTTAAGCAATGCCTTGCTGCTGGTGGTGAAGAAACCCAGTGTGATATCGATCTTTTAGATGATTACGTTGATTGCGATGAGAGGGGTGAATAATGGCTGTGGCAATGTGCGACAATTGTGGCGACTTGTTTGATGATGACTATAATCCAGGTGAAGAAACAGAAATTGGTTTCACTTGTGAGGATTGTGTAGTACAATGCGTTTGCGTTACCTGTAACGCTTGGGATGAAACCGGAGTTGACAATAATGGCGATTGCGGATCTTGTGTTAAAAAAACCAAACCCTCGGAGGGGCTATGAACAAATCAGAAAATATAAACGAACTTGCTGCCGCGCTTAGCAGGGCGCAGAACGAAATGGGCGGTGCTGTTAAAGACAGCAAGAACCCATTCTTTAAATCTAATTACGCTGACCTTACTAGCGTTATCAAAACAATTAAACAACCTTTTGTTAACAATGGCTTATCATACGCCCAGTTCCCTGTTACCTCTTCAGGTGGCAATGGTGTTGGTGTTAAAACCATCTTGATGCACCTTAGTGGCCAGTGGATAGAAGAAGAGTTCTATTTGCCGCTAGCCAAGCAAGACCCGCAAGCTGCTGGCAGCGCAATCACTTACGCCCGTAGGTACTCTTTGGCAGCCCTTGCAGGAATTCCCTCTGTGGATGATGACAGCGAGGCATCGATGATGCGGGGAAAGCCGCAGGAGGAGGTCATTACGGTTGATAGGAGTGTTAATCAAGACTACTCTCATGAGACAAAAGCAAAAGCCTGTGCGGATGCAGTTGACAATAACAGAGAAGCTCTTGACTACATCAGGAAGCATTTGGCAATACA
>TARA_R110001606_G_scaffold105358_7_pt1 | contig 10524 bp, 16 predicted proteins | sample TARA_R110001606 | Tara Oceans TARA_R110001606 (sample SAMEA4398315) | marine metagenome | biome: Polar Biome; feature: [SRF] surface water layer (ENVO:00010504); material: water (ENVO:00002006), including particulate matter (ENVO:01000060) such as... | depth 5 m
TGTTACGTCCCCCGTAGAACCTACTGTCGTAAGAATGTTTTTATACGCAGAAGCCATTAGCTCATGAACCAGTTCAAGCCGTTCGTGTCATCTTCCCCGCTAATGACCGAAGGAATTTCGGTTCTGGTTAATGCGGTTTCTATATCGCTTACAAGTTGGATCATCAATTCCGCGTCATACTGTTGCGGGACCAAAGGGAGTGATACTTCAAGTAATCTAGCCATTAGCGCCTGCCATCCGGTCGTATGTCAAAGCGAACGTCGCCCAAGGTCCATTGAACATCACTGGCGCTACTCTGTATTCGGAGAACCGCAGAACGGGCTCTGGATCGTAAAAAAGTCTGCTCCGTTGTACCTGTAACAGAACTTGTTGAGTTCGTTGTCAGACTATTGCCAGGGTAGTCCCTAGTTTTTAAAACGTAATCTACCGTGGTGTCAGAATCCGAACTGGAAATATCAATGTCAGGAACAAGTCTACTGATAAACGAAAACTGGTCGCCATCCCCCAAGGCAAACACTGAAGACTCAATAAATGGCGACATTGCCTCGCCGTCATCAGTAGTCCCTGTTTCATGAGAATAGATGTAGTTAAGGCTGCTGGACACGCCCGCTGCGCGAGGCTTGGAATGCAGTCCAAAATCTACCCATGCCGTCCGAGACAACGAACCGATGTCCCAAGTGTTGTCTGCGTAGTTATATTTAACGTAACGGTCGATGTCTTCACTGCTGGAAGAACAGTAGAACCAGAAGACTTCGTTAAACATCCGGTTTGCGCCAGCAAAGAATTTTAGCGTCTGGTCAAAATTTAGATCGTCAAAAACATATCTCAAGACAGTACAGGGGATGGCTTGTATCTGACCGGTGAACATAAAGAAGTTTTCTTTGTCCATCCAGAAAACGCGGTCCCCAATTGCCGTAGCAGCATTGGGGGAGATGATGGATATATTATTAGCTAGAAGGTTAAACGAGAACGTGAACGGAGGACCAACGTACCTCATGCCGTACAAGGACGAATCTGTCCAAATCAGCACCTGTTGTCGGGTTTCAATCCCTGTGATTATTTCGGACCCAGAGGACAGTCGCTGATCGCCTGCCGTGTTTGTTACTTGCGGAGTCCAGTTAACGGCACTTTCTTGGTCAGACCAGCGAACTAATAAAAGATCCTGCGCCGTAGTTCCTATCGTGTTTGCTCCGAGGCATATAACGTGCCTGTCCGTGTCGGATACTAAAACTTGCCGCGCCGTAGTGGGTGCGTCAGACGCACCTGTTTGAGAACTCAATGCCGTGGCTCTGGTAGACAGACCTAGCGTAGCGTCCCAATAATAGACGCCATCATCACGTACATTCATTACTGAGTCTTCACCCCAGTTGTCCTGGGACCAAAGGCGCGTTTCCCCGGTTGTAAAGGGGGCTACAGCGTCACCAAATCCGTAAAATCCGTTAGCTTCCTTAACGATATCGTCATCGGAATGAGCCGCCGCGCTGGTCCCTTTAGCCGCCCGGACAACGCCTGCGTTAAGCGTGTTGCTAGACTTTCCGGTGTACTGGATAAGCTCATCGTCAATCTGTATCAGACCAACAAAGGTGACCGTGGCTCCACTCGAATGGGTTGCCGTGGTAGTCCCATCCGCGCCTCTGGTAATATCACTAAGAATATTTCCTGAGTTGGTTTTGTATTCGATATTTTCACTGTCTATTTTGACAGTCCCTCTGGAAGGCATCCCAGAAGAATCTGCCAAACTAAGTGTTGTATCTACAATGGCGACGGCAGCACTTGTCGTCGTAGAAGCCGTTTCAAAATCGGACGCAGAAGTAAGGTCTATCGATGTTACGCTGTCGTTTATGCCACCGTCCAAGGTGGTTTGGCTGTATGTCAGGGTCGAACCTCCCCAAAACCCCGCTCCAAAGCCAGACTCTGAAACTACCGCCTCATTACCAACATGAATCTGATAGTTGGCAATTACAGCCGAACCTCCACCCGCTGTTGATCCAGAACTAGCCGAACCTCCCGTGTCCACTGTATAACTATTGGCCGAAACAACGGTGGCTACAACCTGTTCTTTGTTAAGATCCGCTATTGTCAGCCCATCAACAGCAGTGGCTCCGCTAAACGTAACGTAATCACCTTCAACGGCGGAATGCCCTGCTGCCGTGACAGTTATAATACCCGATCCAGAACTACCGGTCGTGAACGGGTTTGTGCCTAACGTCGCGGTACTACGGACAGGAGTAATGTCGTAAAAAGCATTGCCGTTTTCTAAATAAAACTTGGCCGTCGTACCCGCGCCCATGAGCTTCAAAGCGCCTAGTGTAACCCAGCATTTAAGAGATCGAACAGTCCCTATTACGGATGATCCGCTAACCCGCTCCCAACCGCCTATTTTTTCCGGGCGACCCTTCCGAAAACGAATTAAATTTGAATCAAACCAGCCTTGGGAATCGGCAAAAGAAGTGCTTTCCCTGTTAACTCCCGGCTTAAATTGAACTTTTGTTAGAGGCATCTACATCTTCCATAGCATACCTGCCAACATCAAAATAACCGCGCCAGCAGACCCAATTAAAATCATCTCAAGACGTTTTATACGCTCAACGGTTTCTTTCCAACGTTCCGCACACACTGCCTCGTGAGTGTTTAATTTTGCGTCAACATCTTTTATTGTCGTGGGCACAACCCTATCCCACTTCTGAAGAATCTTCTTGATTTAAACTGGCAATAAGCCGCCCCGTAAAAAACTCAATGCTTGCGGTCGTCTGGTCGAGTGCACGGTGGCGCAACTTTCGTTGCTCCTGCAACTCTTGAATCTGACTAGCAAAATATTTCTGCTCCTCTGTAAGATCCTCAGAAGAATAAGATTTATCCCCAAACGTAAGCACATTTTCATTATTATTAGCCATTTTCACTTCTCCTAGTTATTCCAAGCACTGGGTGTACCCCACACTTCAGGAGGGTTTTTCTTACGAGCAATTTGCGCGTCAACCTTGGCCTTTAAAGTATTTTCATTTCGTACTGGGTCTTCATCAGCTAATACGGCTAACACCCACGTTTTACACTGCTCTTCTGTTACATCCGCAAAAGCTGTAAAGTTATTTGGGTCAGGGCTTCCTACCAGTGTAGTATCAGAGAAAGATCCTTGGTATGGATTGCCATCAGGATCATTCTCACTGTCTACGCCCACATAAGTCCAAGAAACCTTGAAGACAACATCATCTAGATTGTCCTCTTCTGTTTTTCGCTCTAGGTTAATTGTCTGCCACGTATATGTAGTTGCCATTTTTAGTCTCCCAACACAGGCCAGACAATATTGTAAGAATCAACTGAACTTATGTCCGATTTAGCAGCAACTGCGGATTCCATTTCTGTTCCTTTAGCTCGAACAGCATCACGATGGTTTTGAATTTCTGTGGGAATTTCCGTACCTATATCGGACTTTCTAATAATTAACCAATCCGTACTACTCAAGCGAACGCGCTGTTCAACTTTTATTTTCGTAATTTTTTCAGATTTGGCGTTGGACAACGTCCGTTCTGGAGTTTCTTCTACAACTTCAACTAAGCCAACCGCAACTTTTTCTTCGTCACTCCAAACAGCCCACTGAGGAGAGTAATTTATTCCATTACTACCTTTCCAAGCTTTGCCTTCTTCAATTTCTTTACCTTGATATTTCCAAGTCATAAATTATTCTCCTACGGCATCTGGCCGGTTGTCGCGTACAATTCTAGCTCCGAGGTAGACGCGGCGGCGTCATAGTTTTGATTCGCAGTCAGACGCCAATAGCGTTTACTAACGGCTGAAGGCGTTTGAGTCTCGGTGTGTCCGCTGTTTCCTGGAGAAATTGTCCACGCCGTACCAAAAGTGGTCCAAGAGCTGTCGTCAGCCGAATGTTCGAGGCGCATCGTGATTGCATCCCCTGCGGCTTGTTGAGTCAAGTAGGCCTTAAATCCGGCGATTGTCTGTGCGCTGCCGAAGTCGAGCTTACAAATCCCTTGCCCATCGGTTGGCGCAGATGCCGTCGTAAAGAGGGTGGTCAGATCTCCGTCGTTTATACGTCCCACATTGCTCCCACCGACATCGCCAACAGAAGCAGTCGCACTTAGGCTGATGGGATTAACAACCGAGGAACCAAACCAGAATGAAGAAAAGGCCATAGTGTATTAAGCCCCTACAAAGTCTTTCTGGACCGCTCCCAAAAGAATATTGTCTGCGGCTTGAACAAAATAAGGTATGATATCAACGTCATTAGCACCCGTACTAAGAGTTATACCAGCGTCTCCAGAAGTTTTATACTGTGAATCTAAACTCAAAGTTCTTGAACCAGTTCCATCTTGAATACAGACAATTACGCCGCTAGCGCCGACTCTTTCTGTTGAGGGGTTCGCTAAAGTTACATTACCCGTAAAGGTTAAGACAAAGTTCTGGTTAGCCGTAAAGTCTAAGGTAACGCTACCTGTGTTTGAGGTGTCTGTATCTGTTGTAGCTACAACTGATCCTGTAACAGTCAGTCCCGATGAATTAATACTCGCACGGGTGGTGTAACCTGAGCCAGTTTGAAAATCAATTTGATCAGAAGTACCAGTTCCACCAATACGCCAAGTAGCTGTTGATCCATTAAAGCTACCAATAGTGTGATAATTTGCCCCTGCTGCATTCGGAGATTTAAGATGAATACGAGCGCCAGCACTAGCGGTTGCTGTTTCAACATACATTTGTGCATCGCCGCCACTGGTACTATCATATAAATGAAATATACTTGTTGGGCTACCAGTACCAATGCCTACACGGTTAAGAGCCGCATCGAGCGCGAACATGTGGGTATTATTCGCACTGGCGATTCTAAAGTCAGAGTCGACGGCTCCAGAATTAAAGGCTATATGCCCGCCCGCCGTGGATGTCTGCGTTATACCGCCGGTCGATGAGATTTGAAAACGAACGCCCGCGTTCGTGTAAAATTTCATGGCGTTGGAGTCATTATCATATCGGACGCTACCAATGTCGGGATCGGCTGCGTCACCGAAATACAGCCCCATCACATTACTAGCGCCGCCCAATATGGTAATTCCGACGTTCCCGCTGCCTTCAAACAGAGCCTCGTCCTGATCTGCGCTAATCGTTGCCGAGCCAGCATCCGCTGACTTGACATGTAAAAGGCTTAGCGGGGCAGTTTCGCCAATACCCAATTTAGCGGCACCACCTAAAATTAAATCATCGGTAGAAGCATCCCACAACATGTATGCACTGGCGGTATTGCCAAAAAACTTAACGTCATGGCCCGCGTCATCTACACCGACAGTTAAAGCTCCAATCTGTACAACACCGTCTGCCGACTCATCCCACAACCAATAACTACCACTAGTCGCTCCGAAGAATTTAACGTCATGCCCAGTATCATCAACACCGACAGTTAAAGTTCCTCTCTGAACAACACCATCTGCTGATGTATCCCACAACCAATATCTACTAGCAGTATCACCGAAGAATTTAACGTCGTAACCTGTATCATCTACGCCAGCAGTGATTGTAGAGTTAAACTGAGAGGCTCCCGATTGAGTTAACGCACCAGTGACCGCAAGAGTACTACCTAATGTAGCGGCACCATCAATCGCGGCTGCGCCAGTAACCTCTAACGTGCCAACTTGAAGATCAGCAAGAGCATCGACAACTGCCGCGCCTGAACCCGCGCCATCACAGTAGACAATTGCGTTTTTTCCGTTTTGAACGGTGACATTTGCGCCTGAACCTTGGGTTAAAATAACGGAGTAAGGCCCACTAGAACCAGAATCAGTAGTGGCGTTTTCGATGATAAAATAAGCTGGTGCTGTATTTGGAGCTATCGTAACCGTATTATTAGCACCCAAGGCTCCCGTAAACTTAATTACGCGGTACATACCATCTTGGAGGTTTTCGGTTCCTGAACCCGGAGAAGCCTCGCGAACAGTAAGAGTATGCGTAGTACCAGAAAGGGCGACTGCTTTATAGGAAGCAATACGATCAACAATATCGAGGTTGTGGTTCGTCGTGGTGCCCCATGTCCCAGACTGTTCACCCGAACCAATCTTCTCAATACCAAAACCTGTAGTAAATGTTGAAGCCATGTTCTTTTCCTATGCCGCTATATCAGTCCATTCAGGCGACTGTGTATCGGTTATTACAGACCATCCAGCACTCTGCCCTGGAACTATACCACTCCAATCCGCATCCTGTCCTGGCACGATTATACCCCAAACAAATGCGTTACCTACCGCTGTTGAAGCCAAAACACCTGTAACTGACGGTTGTACGCCAACTTGTACACTACCAACAGAAGTAGCAGACGAAACACCCGTTATTGTTGGTATTCCTATGTCAACTTGTACACTACCAACAGAAGTAGCAGACGAAACACCTGTAACCGAAGGCTGTATGTCAACACGTACACTACCAACGGCTGTAGCAGACGAAACACCCGTTATTGTTACATTTGCTGCCCCGCTTACACTTACACTTCCAACGGCTGTAGCAGACGAAACACCCGTGACCGGAAGAGAACTATTCCAAGCCCCAGAGTTCCAAGTTCCTCGGCCCCAGCCAAGAACCGACATTACGCAATCCTTATCAAGGCGTTGTTAGCGTCATTTGCGGGCATCGTAACGGTGAAGTTTCCGGCACTGGAAGAACTGTCACCACCAAAGTTAATCACACACACCGATGGTTTCGCGGCATGGGTCGTATCCCCCGCCGTTCCCGCATTAGCCAACGTAGAATTGTAAATAAGTGCCCCCCGCGCATTCGTTATGGTGGCCGAAGACCACGTAACATCGGCCATGTCTATAAACGCAGTTGGTACAGAACTACTGTTATCAGCAAGTCCTATCGTTGCGCTCGACAACGCTTCACCACCTGCGGTGTAGTTAGTTCCACTAACTTCGTTGCTTGTTGAATAACCCGTGGTGTCGGCATCAATAGACGAACTGTTGGTAAAAAGGGCTATCTTAAACGTGTCTGCTGCAATGGAACTGCCATCTCCACGAGAGTGCGAAGTCCAAAAATGGATGCCTGCATTTATTTCACGTTTGTAAGTCCCGCAAACTGCTGATGATCCAACGGCCATCACAAACTCCTTATAATTTCGGCCACGTCATGTTGGCCTTGCTGCTTCATTAAAGCATAAATAGTAGTTCTTTCGTTTTCCGCCATTTTAGCCATGTAAAAGATCAATACTTTTCGTATATGATCTCTGTAAGCGAGCGCCTGATCCCTTATGACAGGCGGGGCTGTGTTTGACACAACCATTATTTTGTTTAAAGCCATATCCGCCAATTGTTCTGGCGAATGACCCCCGTTATTGGACGTGAAAACTATCGCATCTCCTAATTCACTACGCGCAGAACCGTCCATTATTACGCAACGCCTCTTCGTACACGATCATATCTGTATTGATCCCGCGTCTGCAAGCCCTCTCCAAGGTTCTTCAACCATTCCAGAGCTTCTCCGTAACGCTGGTTATAAAGACCCAAAAGATCAGGTTCCCCTTTTAAAAACGTGTAAGCTTCAACAAGAGAACCATACAATAGTGCCAGTTCTGCGTTATCACCCAGCCAGCTTGTACCATCGGACGAAGCCGTAATAGATTGCGGCCGATAGAAATAGTGTAATTCTACGTTATAATTGGAGTCGGGTGTCGGAGCTATCAGGAACGTGTCCTGATCAAAATCTCCGTAGTAAAGAGGAACACCTGTGGTCGCTGGATTGGGTGTGTAATCCTGCAACATCGTCACTTGCTTGTATAACAAGAACTCTTTGCTTGAGGAAACGATGACGCTCAAAGAGTTTTGAGAAAGAAAGTCACTTGGCTTTGCAAGAAAAGCGTTTCCTGATGTTAGCGTGCCTTGTGTATTCTTACGAAAAACATCTAACTGACATTCTTTTAGAATCCGCTCTTCGGAATTAATGATGAACCGCGGCAATTGACTAACAAAGGTCGATTCCGTGCTCTGAACGTAATCTTGAATAGCCGTTTTAAGTGTTGTGAACGTGAATGCCATAAAACACCCCTATTACGAAGACAGAGTGACGGGACCAGCCGAAGCCATCCCACCTCCCCCTGTCACGTTTCCAGTTGTTGCCGTTCCGCTGCTGGCGCTAAAGGTGTAAGTGTCATCCGAAACCTTGGTTATAGAATAACCCGAAGCTTGCTCTAAAACACTCCCTGTAAATCCGTCAAACGCCACAACCGATCTAAACCGGACTGTGTCACCCGTACTGCGACCATGTCCTGGTTCCGTCACGGTAATAACGGCTGAACCACTACCAGAAGACCTGAATGAATCTAGCGCCAGAAGAACACTAACAGCCGGTTCTGTGCGGTCTGGCCGAGCATCACGCAAAGCTTGAGGATCCGCAATAACCCGCTTCGGTTCTATCTGAGGTTGCTTCGACTCATATTCGTCTGGCCCAACGAGACTACCGTTCCACTCTTTCAGCATTACTCGTAACGGATACGCTCTTCCAGAACGATCCGATATACCTAATGCGTGTACACCAGAGGCATATCTAGGCATCACCTAACACTCAACGAAGAAAAACTGGGAACTAATCTCAACGCTGTCCGTTCAGAATCCTCACTAGCAGCACGCATAAATTCTTCATCGTAAACGGCTTTAAGTGTTGGCAGTAACTGGGGGGCCTTTTTCATGGACAGATAATACGCCAAACCAGCGGTAAGACACGGTAAAAACCTAAAAGGTATATCTGCGGTATTAACGCCCGCATCAGCATCCTCTATCCGCCTAATACGGTAATAAATAAGCTGGTCAGTGGAGTTTTCTGGAGAAGGCCAAACCGTAATCGACGGTGTAATTAAACGGTCTATGTAAAACTGAGACGGTCGGCCTTGCGTAGTCTTGTCAGGGGTATCTAGATAGTCTCCTCGACTAATCCTACTGATGCCAATGTCCGATCCACTACGCCGTACAACTACCTCTAAGACATCCACCGCAGATTGGGCATCTAGTAGACTTGGGTCAGCACTGATTGTCGTACTGGCAGCACTACTGGAGCCTGTTATGGTTTCACCAGCGGTAAATGCCCCAGAAGGAATGGTAACCGTTATTGTGGTTGAGGAAGGTTTTGTTATAACTGACGCCGTAGAACCACTTGTCCCTCCTGTTATGGTCTCCCCCACACTGAGATTAGTGGAAGCCCCAACAGTAGCCGTTATTACCCCTATGGGATAAGACGCTACAGAAGAAGAAGTCGATAACTGCGCAAGAGTTTGCGTAATCTCCTCAACCGTCCACAGGTTTAAGCCTCGATTGGCCCATTCGGCAAAGAGAAGGTTTAAGGAACGCCGTGCGGTTCGAGCATCGTAACCAGTACGAAACTCCAAACCGCAACGCTCAAAGGCCTCCTCTGTGATTTCGGCCATGTCCAGGTTAAAATCAACAGATCCAGAGGTTGCCATCTAACTTACCTAGTACTCTTTTAAGCAGTAGAGAACTACCGAATAAGTGTCTCCGCTACTATGACCGATAGTGGAAAATTTTATGTCCCCCGTTTTACCGCCAGAAGCGGCAACGTTGGGAAGTCCACTTATGTCTGAGTAATCTAATGTGTCGGAATAATCCGCAGGAAGTTCTGCGGCAATAACGTTCGTGGAAGCATTCCACAAAACCTTTACACCCATCCCTACATTAGAGAAGGATATCTTCTTGATCCGAACACCTGTACAAGCCGTCCCGTCTTGCCGCGAAGCTAAAGCAGAAACATCAACTTTTGTAACGGCAGATTCTCCCGTTCCATCGCTGGTGTTCGTGCAGTAAATAACAGCGTTTCGATCTCCGTCCTGTACTGTCGTCGCTGTAACAGCATCAGCCATATAAACCTCCTCTAGAAATTGGGGGGACTACCGCCCCCCCAACACTAACTATTCAAACGGCGTTGCTAAAGTGGCATCGCCAGAGAGGAATGCTTCGCAGTGCCAGACCGCTGCCGTCGTTGCTTTTAGACGAATAATTCCGCCAACAAGCCAACCTTGTTCTACCGAACCAAGGTCTATCGTATCATCGTTGCTGGCATCAGGGATAAAGGTGTTTGTGTCACCCGCTGTTCCATTGTCAAATATTTGAGCAAAACCAGAGTAAAGATCATCGGTTGCTCCCGTATTGATCTGACCGGCTCCTGTAAAGGTCGTGCCTACAATGAAAGTGTATTGTAGACCCGCTGCCGCCGTTGGTAGCGTGACAACAATTCCTGCCGCACGGTTCAACGTAAAGACTGCGCCGGATTGCGTCGTAGCAACCGTATAAGTCGCATCTTCAATCGAAACGATGTTGGCATAAGAGGAAACATAGCCTGTTGTTACTACGTTACCGCTAGTGTCTACATCCCAATTAGTCGTCACCGCGCCTGTGGTGGCGTTGACGCTAATTTGCTCAAAACCATTTTCAGACCGAACAGGACCGTTAAATGTCGTATTAGCCATTTGGCTTCCTCCTTACGAGAGATTGACCCTAGCGTCTTCGTAAGCGTCTGCTGGGGCAGTCGCTAGGG
>TARA_R110001606_G_scaffold440_2_pt1 | contig 10519 bp, 9 predicted proteins | sample TARA_R110001606 | Tara Oceans TARA_R110001606 (sample SAMEA4398315) | marine metagenome | biome: Polar Biome; feature: [SRF] surface water layer (ENVO:00010504); material: water (ENVO:00002006), including particulate matter (ENVO:01000060) such as... | depth 5 m
CTATTCGTTCCATTACCTAGCGACAAGGTGCAAATAAAACTATCTGGTAAAACATTGAAACAAATGGAAACAGACGGTCTTATTGACGGTTTTATATTTGAATATGACAGTCAAAAGAGGGAGAATATAGACTTTGAGGATATGGTCTACTTAGCTACTACAGACGGTATGAGTATAGTAAAGCCGAGTAGTAGGTTGTCAAGTCTTAGGTATCCACTAAGTAACCTCAAGGCACAATATCATAAAAGAAATGTTCTGCTTGAAAACATAGGTGCTATAGGAATATTAAGCGCTCAGCAAAATGATATGGGTGGATCAATACCAATGACACCAGAGGAGAAAAAAGCAATACAAAGTGACTGGTATCGGAGATCCAAAGATGAAATAGTAATAACAGAAACCTCAGTAAACTGGACTCCTATGAGTTTTCCTACTCGTGATCTATTACTATTTGAAGAACAAACAGCGGACAAGTTGGCGCTTATTGATGCCTTTGGTCTTAATTACAATCTATTCAGTCAAGAAAAAGGTGCTACTTTTAGTAATGTAAGGGACTCAATAAGAATGGTTTATACAGATACTATCATACCAGAGACACAAAAAATGTATGATGCTATGAGTCAACAGCTAGGACTGGAAGATGAAGGCATCATGATAAAAGCTGAGTTTGATCACCTACCAGTATTACAGCCAGATGAACATGAAAACGCTCTTACTTTAAGGGATGCTGCTGATGCGCTATTGAAAATTAATGAGCTAGGTGTTAATCTTAGCGAAGAAGAAATAAGAAAAATATTACACCTATGACAAAGGATACTAATAAATACTCCTTAAAAGCTACAGAAAGCATTAAGGATCTGGACACTGAGAAGCGTGAAGTCGCAATATACCTCAGCGCATTTGATACAATGGACAGCGATATGGACGTGATCAAGAAAGGCGCATTCAAGAAATCAATAAAAGAACGTGGAGTAAACAGCAAAAGCAATCGCAAAATAGCGTTTCTTAGGTATCATGACTGGGAGCATCAAATAGGTAAATTCTTGACGCTAGAGGAAGATGACAAAGGTTTGTTTGCTGTAGCTCAATTAGGTACGTCAAGCAAAGGAGAAGATGCCTTTAGAGATTATGACGAGGGTATTATCAAAGAACACTCTATAGGTTTTCAATACGTTGAGGATAAAATCAAATTTATTGAGGACAAAGATATGGAGTCTGGCGGCTTCTTTGAGGTAAAAGAAGTTAAGCTATGGGAGGGCAGCGCTGTCACCTTTGGCGCTAATGAAAACACAAATGTAGTGGACGTAATCAAAGCGGCTGATAAGCCAGATTATGCACTAAAGATATTCAAAGAAATAGAGATCCTACAAAAGTCTTTGGCTAATGGTCAAGGTACTGATGAAAGACTATATGGAATTGAAATGAAACTCAAATACTTGCAGAGTCAAATGCTATTACTTGCTCAAAGTGATCCGTTGAATAAACAATCATTTAGACAAGCCAATGATCATGATAATGCTACAAAGAGTTTCGACTGGAATAAGGTCTTGCAAAATATGAAGAAGTAAGACAAATATTAACTTAAATTTTAAAATATAGTGGAAAACACTTTATCACCAGAACAAGTTGTCGAAAAATTAGACAGCTTATTCGCAGAAAAGACAGCAAATCTAACAAGCAAAGAGCAGCTAGATTCAGCTATTACTGAGATCAAAGCAGACATTGAGTCGCTTAATTCTCTAGAGGGTAAGACAAATGAAATTCAACAAGCTATCGCTAAGTTTGAAGGTCGTTTAGAAGGTCTTGCCGAAACCAAATTACCAGCAGAAAAAAAATTAAGTCATGCAGAAATGGTCTTAAAAACGTATGCTGACAATCTACCTACGATCAAAGATACTATTGAGCGTGGAGGTAAAATGACAATGGAAGTTAAGGACACCACAATCACAAATGATTATACTGGTAAATTCGCTTTAACAGACTTTGATCCAGAAATTGACCGTGTTCAGTATAAAAGATATGGTATCTTAGAAAATGCAAACACTGGTACTACTACTGGAAAATTCATCGTTTACGTTCAGCAGACAAATGGTTTGAAAACAGCGTGGACACCAGAGTCAGAAGCTAAACAAGAGGGCGAACCAGCTTGGGAAGAAATATCAACAGAGGTTAAAAAAGTAGCTTCTTTTGTTAAAGTTTCCAAGGAGATGCTAGAAGATTTATCTTTTGTAAGAGGTGAAATCAACAATGCTTTACTCTTAGAGTTAAGAGAGACTATTGAGTCAGCGTTAATCACTGGAGTACCAGGATCTATTCTTGGGTTATTAGATGCAGCTATGGGACTCCCAGCGTTTGGAGCTGGTCCATTTGCAGCTTCTATACCGAATGCAAACATCACAGACTTGTTAAGAGTTGTTATGGCGCAAATTGAAGCGGCTAACTTTACAGCTACTCACGTGATAATGAATCCACAAGATATTGCTACTCTGCAATTAACTAAAGGAACAGACGGAACATATACATATCCTATGTACCTACCTACTCAAGACGGTATGGGTGAGATGAGAGTCGCTGGAATGAGAGTCATTTCTTCAACTTATATTGATCAAGATAAATACATCGTTGGTGATCTATCTAAATTGAATGTACGTTTCAGAGAAAATATCAACTTGACTGTTGGTCTTGATGCTGATGATTTCACACGAAATATGGTGACTATGCTAGGAGAAGCAAGACTGGTATCTTATGTTAAGAACAACCAGAAACCAGCATTCGTAGTAGGTACAATTTCAACTGATATTGCACTAATTGACAAACCTTAATTTTGAGTAATGGAAAAGAAACAAAACCTAAGTAATAAAGAAGCTAAAGTATCTAAGAAAAAAGCTACTAAGAAAGCTAAAGCGGTTGAGCTAGATCCAGCGAAGTTTTATTCGTTTGAATCAAATGGTAAACATAGACTACTTCCTAAGGGAAAGGTCGTGAGTATCACTGGTGCGACAGCTAGAGTTTTCTTGAAGCAAGGGTACGGTCAGATTAAATCGTAGAAAATGTTTATCACTGTAGATGATTTCGTTGGTAAGTTTGAGCTAAGTGTTGGAATGTACTCCAATACTAATATTCAAGCATATATTGATAGGTATGAAGAACAGTATCTAGTTGACTTAATGGGAAAAAGAATGTATGATCAATTTGTAGCAGACCTTGACACTGTCACTGGTTTGCCTCAATCACCAGATTTTATATTTTTATACAATCCATTTGTTGATGATAGTTACTTTGATCACTATTACCATAATCAATCTAAGGGTATAAAAGATATGCTGTTAGGGTTTGTGTACTTTGAGTACACTAAAGACCTTATATCGCAAATGACACCCTTTGGAAACGTATCACAAAACAGTGAAAACAGTACGGTTGAATCAACAACCTACACAATGATCTATAATAGGTACAATGAGAGCATATTCAGCTATCGTGCTATTCAGCAATATATACACTTGAATAAACACAAAGTACAAATTGGTCAATTAGTAACGATCACAATGACTCAAGCTGGTACGAATATACCGAGCGGAGTTTATGATGTTACTGGAGGGTCTGGTACTGGTGCTAAATTCAGTATAGTTTCTGATGTTTCTGGTACTGTCCAGAGCGTAGCAATCGAAGAAGCTGGTATAAACTTTGTCATTGGTGATGCGCTCAGCGTGAATGCTGGTGACATGAATCTTATTGTGTCTGTAGATTATGTAGGTGTCGGAGATTATGACAAGTTTAGAGGACGTGTAAAAGAAACAAATACTTGGATCTAATGATAAAAGAAATTAGCAAGTCTATTGAAAACGTAGTTAATAGTTTAGATAACACTATAGAGGGCAAATACAATGCCGCTAATGATGTTATTGATAGCTGTGATACTAAATGGGCAAGAGCTGGTAAACCTATATCAAATGATGCAAATGATTATATCTTAACGGAAGTAGACACTGATGAATACTTTAAGATAGGAGATAATCAATTAAGCGGTTTGTTCTACATACAGCGTCCTTACTTTTTAGGGGGAACAAGAATCGCAGCCAACAGAGAGTGGACAATATCTACTCCTAAACTAATGGAGAAAACACCGATAATCTGGTTACTACATGACATAAACTACAAAGTGTATGGAAAAAATGATACAAGGGACTGGGAAAGCGCATTAAGAATATTTTTCTTAGATGAAACTAACATCGTTAATTATCATACTAAGGATCATACAGAAAATGTCGTAATACCTATGACTAAATTAGCCACAGAATTTGTAGAGAAAATAGAATCAGATAGGTCGTTTGAAACTTTGTTAGAGTGGGAAATTTTAAACTTTACTCGCTTTGGTACGGAGAATGTCAGCGGATCTTTCCAGAACATACTAGACGCTAATTTGTCTGGTGTAGAATTAAGAATTACTCTGAGTAAATACAAGGAGAATTGCAAATGTTAAAAAATTTTAAAAGCGGAAATGTAACAGCCGATCAACGAAAGTTGGTAAAGTGTTGCCTATGATATGTCTTTAGGATGTAATTGTGAAGCTGGTTTATCGAATACTGGTAGACCGAATTGTGTACCGATTCAAAGCGTAACGTCAAAATTAATTATGGTTAATTTGACTCAAGCTAATGGTACGAAAAACTTTATTGATCTTGATGCTGCACTTCCAGTGTGGTCTGAGTTGGTTAATGAAACAGATGAGACAAAACGCTGGTTTCCACTTCCAGAATTTGAAAATGTAGAATTGCCTAAAGCTGACTCATTATTTGAGGAAGCTAATAGTGGACGTATGGCGTTCTTACGACAAGGGAAACGATCTTTCTCTGGTGAATTGTGGGGAGAAGATAGTACACCTACTCTACTAGGGAAGTTGAACGGTGGACGTTGTGTTGCTTTCGGTATTTATATCGTTGACGTAAACGGAAACCTAGTAGGATCTAAGGACGGTAGAAAACTGTATCCTATCCCAGTAGATAATGAAAGCTGGAATCCAGTATTCATGTTTGCTACTGACTCAACAGTTCAAAAAATCATGTTAGGTTTTGACTTCAACAGATTATTTGACGAGTCTACAATGTATATGATCCAGCCAGACGAAGCTGGTGTCAATTTCAATGACCTTGACGGTCTTATTGATGTTAATTTCGCTAATCCAGTAGTTGTTACTGGTGCAGCTGGAAGCTTAACATTTGACGCTCAGTTTGACTATGGTACAGCTATCAATCCATTGGTATTGAAAGGCGCTACCGTAACTGGTCAAACATTTTTTAAGCTATTTGAAAATGGAGCTTTAGTCGTAATTACTGGAGGTCAAGAAAACTTGCCTATTGATGGGAATTACACTTGTGACTATCCATTTGTTGTAGGATCAGCTTATGAAATAACAATGAACAGAGACGGTTTTAGCGGAAGCTATAAGTTTACTGCATAGTTCATTTAAAACATGACAAAGGAGGGGGGAGTTTTACGCTTCCCCCATTTTTGCGTTAAGATATGGTAGGACTAATGGACACTTCTTTAGGTCTTTTACTCAATGCAGCAAAGACCAGATTAAAAACTAAACAGATATGGTTTAAAGTATTTGCTGGTGATCCTTTTTTAAGAAAACAGATATTAAGGTGGATACAGCAAGACCAGCTATTCAAAGAGGGTATTGATGAGGACGGTGACGTAATAGGATATTACAGTGAGTTTACCGAAGCAATCAACCCAAGCAAAGTCGCTGGAAGTCATTTTACTTTATTCGATACTGGTGAGTTTTATGCTTCTATGTATATTGCAGTCAATACTAATTACATTGAAGTAGTCGCAGATCCAATTAAAATTGATGATCGTACTGGAGAAACGACAAATCTATTCAATGAATATGGAGAGGGAATAATAGGACTAACAGATGAAAACAAGACAAAACTGGCTAATGCGCTTAAAATTCGTTTTCAGCGTGAAGCGGCTAAAATACTATTCAACTATTGATGAGCTTCCTTTGAGAAACTGGATAAAGATACATGACGGTGATTTAAGCTATATGAGGCGCAATCTAACGATAGGTGATGATAAAAATGACGCTGAGTATTATAACATTCTTTACAGCGCTTATATCGAAGAAATGGGTTTGGATAAAATATACCTAAAGAGTCTTAACCTAATGAAAAAAATAGCATTACTACAATGCGATTATATAATATCTGGTGATCGTATAAAGTTGACTAAAGCTGAAATGCAAATGTCAAGACTTAGATCAATGTTAGCTAAAAACAGTAACAACGACAAAATAAGCATTCAAGAAAGTTTAGTACATTTGAGTAAATGGATAGGAAGCTATATTGATATTGATAAAATTACAGCAAGAAAGTACCTTGATATGCTAAGGGCGCTGGAAGCTGAGAATAAAAAAGTAAAAGAAACTAGGAGTAATGGCAAAGAAAATCACACCAAATGATCTGTTTAGCGAAGCAGATATATTCAGAGGGATAAGAGACAGCGCTACTAAAACTATTGAGGTCATGAATAAACTTCAAGGTGAATTAGCAGAAACAGCTCAAGCGCTTAAAAAGTCTATAGGGGGTGCTAAATTTGACAGTGCTACAGCCATTAAAAACTTCACAAAAGAAACAACAGCAGCGCTAAAAATTACTCAAGAGTTTGAGAAAACACAAAAAGCAGCAGCAGTAGCTGAACAGCAAAGACAAAAAGCGCTTCAACAAGTAGAAATCACTTCACAAAAAAGAAACCGCACCAAAGAAACTGAGCTTAATTTATCCAGAAAACAAGCTCAAGAAGCGGATAGGTTGAATAAAAAGCGTGAACGTGCGGCTAAATTAGCTAATGATGAGTCAAACGCTTATAAGAAATTAGTCAAAAATACCAGAGATCTTAAAAATGAAAGCAAAAGACTAGGTGCTGAGATGCTTCATTTAGAGCAAACTGGTAGAAAAAACACCGCTGAATATCGCAAATTAGCAAGTCAATACAAGAACGTAACAACAGCAGCTAAGCGAGGTGATGTTCAGTTAAAAAAATTAGACCGTACTGTAGGTGATAACTTTCGTAATGTAGGTAATTACAGAGCGGCACTTGGAAAGCTATCTGGTGCGCTTGGCGCTATGGGTGTAGCGTTTGGACTTGCTGGTTTCCTAAGAAATATTACTGGTACTGTAATTGACTTTGATCAAGCGGTTGCTGATCTAGCTGCAATATCTGGTAAAAGTAAAGATGAATTGAGTGGTCTTACAGAACAAGCTAAAAAGCTGGGTGCTACAAGCAAATTTACGAGTACCGAAATTACACAGATGCAAATTGAACTGGCGAAGCTCGGCTTCACTACTCAGCAGATAATGGAAAGTACAGAAGCTGTTTCTAATTTTGCTGCCGCCACTGGTGCAGATATGGCTTCGGCTGCTAAAGTAGCTGGGGGTGCATTAAGAGGTTTCAACCTAGAAGCGTCTGAAATGGAAAGAGTAGTATCGGTTTTAGGTGTAGCTACTACTAAAAGCGCACTAGATTTTCAAGCGTATGAATCAAGTCTTTCTAAGATAGCGCCAGTCGCTAATGCCTTTGGCTTTTCTATTGAGGATACTACAGCGCTGTTAGGTCAATTAGCTAATGCTGGTTTTGATGCTTCAAGTGCTGCTACAGCAACTAGAAATATTCTATTGAAAATGGCTGACAGTGGGGGTGATCTAGCTGTAGCATTAGGTAGACCAGTAAAGAATGCTGATGATCTTGCAGAGGGTTTACAGAAATTACAATCTGAGGGAATAGATCTTGCTTCTGCATTAGAATTAACTGACAAACGATCTGTAGCTGCATTCGAGACATTCTTAAAAGGAAGTGATAGCTTAGTAGATTTTAGAGATAGTATTACAGACGTTAATCAAGAGCTTAAAGATATGGCTGAAAAGCGTCTGGACAGTGTTCAAGGTAAATTGACTTTGTTAGGTAGCGCTTGGGATAATATGGTATTAAGTATGACTGACTCAATTATGGCGAGTCAAGGTTTAAAAGCTATGCTTGGTTTCTTAGCTGAAAATCTTAGTGCTATAATAGGAGTAATAGGTAAATTAATTAGAGCGTTTGTAGTCTATAAAGGTACATTAATGGCTTTAAGAGTTGCTCAAAGGTTATACAATACAGACTTTTCAGCATTAGGGAAGCAAATGGCGGCTCAGATCCCAATGACTAGAGCGTACAAAATGGAACAAATCCAATTAGCAAGAGCTCAAGCTCAAGGAGCAACAGCTACTAAAGCCGCTACGTCAGCGATTAAAGGTTTCGGAACAGCGTTCGCATCAATGGGTATATTCTTGATCATAGCTGCTGTCACTGAATTAGCGGCAGCGTGGTATGACGTTGCTTCTGGTGCAAGAGATGCTAGACTTGAAGAAGAATTACAGAACAAAGCCGCTGAACAAGCTGCTGAAATATCCAGCAAAATAATTGAAAATGCTGACAAAGAATTTAGGGCAAAAGAGAAAGCTATAAATAAAGAAATGCGTAAACGTAGATCGGCTGGTGAAGATCAAAAGAAATTAGATGATGAAAAAATGCAGCGCCTTAGAGATAATGCAAAAGAAACTAAAAAGCTAATAGCTCAAGAAGTAAGTACCAGAAATCAAGAATTCATAGATATTGCAAAAGCGACTCAAATATCTAAGAATTTTCAAAGAGGTGTAAAACTGAGAGGGAGTAGTTTTTCTGATGATATGGGTAATACATATACTAAAGGAGAATTTCAAGCATTAATTAATCCAATGCTTAAATCTATGAATATGGGGACTGGTGTAAGTAAACCTCAAGCTGGGAATATCAAGTCAGCTATTGATGCTTATGGCGCTCAACAGTTAGCTATACTGGACAAGCTAGAAGCGGAAGAAGAAAAATACAATGACATTCTTGAAGATCGTATTCTTACTATGGAAGAATTAGCATCCAAGCGGAAAAAAGATGCTAATCAATCTAAAAAAAGCGCTAAAAATATTAAAACTGAATTTAGAGATCAAAACCGTTTCATATCACAGCAAATGAAATTACTTCAAGATCTAATGAAAATTGAGCAACAGCGTGATCTTATAAAGTCTGACAAAGCGATAGACGCTGAGTTTGAGAAACAACTGAAAAACATCGAAAATAATAAGACGTTTGAGGTAGATACATTGAATGCTTTAATCGATGAGAAAGTTGAAGCGAATACGAATTACATTAAAGTAAATGCAGAAAATGACAAACAAGCATTAAAAGAAAAATACGATGCGGAAGCGGCAGCTAGGTTGACAGCTTTGAATAAGGAGCGTGATTCCTTATTGAAGGGCGCTATAGGTAATACGACAAAGCAAGGCGAAATACTTGCTAATTATCAAGTCAAACTAACTGAGTTAAAAGAGGACGAAGTAAAGCGTAAAGAGGACTTAGACTTAGAGATCATTATTCTTGAGGAAAACAAAGAAAACGAAATATTAAAAATACAAGAGGACGGATACGATAAAAAAGAGAAATTAAATGAGGATCTGGTAGAAAATAAAAAAGAAAATGATGAGGAAGAAATAGAGTTAGAGTTAAAAAAATATGAGCGCATTAATGAAATAGTCAGACTAGCTACAGACTTTTTTATAAAACAAAGTGATCGTAAAATAGCGCAAATTGAAAAGGAAATAGCAGCCGCTCAGAAGCAATATGATTATCTACAGCAATTAGCAGCTAATGGTAATATTGACGCTAAAGAAAGTCTAGCAGAGCAGCAGAAAATAATAAATGAAGCTAATGCTAAGAAGCTAAAAGAAGAACAAAACAAGGCAAGGATAGAATTAATATCAAGTGCATATCAAACGTATAATTCAAAATTAGCGGCTGGTGTAGAAAACCCATTAAGTTCAACTATAGCTGACATCACTTTGCTACAGAGTTTTATCAATAGTCTACCAGCTTTTTATGACGGTACTGAGGACACTGGAATCAATGGTCGTGGTGTTGACGGTAAAGGAGGGTTTCATGCGATATTGCATCCTAATGAGCGTGTCGTACCTAAAAACATTAATGATCAACTAAAAGGGATCACAAATACTGACTTAGCAAAAATGGCTATGAGTTACAAAGTAAACAAAAGCGTAGGTGAATATATGGGTGCTGAGCAAATAGGTAACGGATATGAATTGTTAATGCTGGGATCTAAACTTGATGATCTTAAAAACGTAATTCAAAACAAACCAGAAACAAATATTGAGCTAGGAGAAATTACTCAAAGTTTAATGGAGATAGTAGAAACGTCCAAGAAAGGCAATAAGGTGACGTATAACAGATTCAAAGTTAAAAAGTGAAGCATTACATTAATGACATAGAGATAAGTCCTCGAAACCTAGACTCGATAGGTTTGGTTTCTGACTTTACTGGAAACCCAGACGTTTTAAAATTGAACGTGGACAGTATAGTATTGACTAGAGACGCTTTTAATATAGTAAAAGATCATGTAAACACTCAAGGAGTCTTTGAAGGTATACCC
>TARA_R110001606_G_scaffold27837_5_pt1 | contig 10518 bp, 6 predicted proteins | sample TARA_R110001606 | Tara Oceans TARA_R110001606 (sample SAMEA4398315) | marine metagenome | biome: Polar Biome; feature: [SRF] surface water layer (ENVO:00010504); material: water (ENVO:00002006), including particulate matter (ENVO:01000060) such as... | depth 5 m
AGCACGTCCTCGTCCTCGACCACCGGATATCGCGCATCTTTCAGCCAGTGCCACGGGTCATTGACGACATATCCGTGCCGTTGATAGCTATGGGGGCGCTGTTCTGCAAATGGCGGACGTGTCAGCTTTTTGATCATATTCTCTATATATCTCCGGCCGGATTTAGGTGGCGAATGGGGCTCGGAACCCCTATGTGTTCCACTATAAGCTAATTCAAGGAGTTTGCTCGGCGATGTTGATGTCTACATACGAAGCCCGCCTCAAGGCGTTGCGGGAACAAATGCAAAAAGACGGTCTCGACGGATTTGTGGTTCCGATCTGTGACGAGCATATGAGCGAATATGTCGGCGAATATGCGCAGCGGCTCGGCTGGCTGACCGGTTTCGGCGGTTCGGCCGGTTCGGCTATCGTGCTAAAAGACAAGGCGGCGATGTTTATCGACGGTCGCTATGTTGTGCAGGTCCGTGATCAGGTCGACGGAAAGCTCTATGAATATGTCAATGTAGCGGATCAGAAGCCGCATGAATGGCTCGCCGCCAATGCGCCCAAGGGCTCGAAAATCGGCTATGACAGCTGGCTACACACCCGCGAATGGGCTGAAACGGCCAGCAAGGCGCTGACCAAGACCGGCGCGGAACTGGTTGCCGTCCAAAATAATCCGATCGATGCGGTCTGGGAAGACCAGCCGGAGCGCTCGCTGGAAAAGCTAGCGGTCCATAGCGATCAATATGCCGGAAAATCGGCGCGGGACAAGCGCGCGGATGTCGCGGTATGGCTGAATGACAAGGGCTATGATGCCACCGTCATCGCGGCGCTGGATTCGGTTGCCTGGTTCTTCAACGTTCGCGGCAAGGATATCGCCAACACGCCGGTACCGCTGGCTTATGCAATCGTGCGCGCAGACGAAACGGCGACCCTGTTTGTTGCGCCGGAAAAGCTGACCGACGCGGTGCGCGAACATCTCGGCAATCATGTCGAAATCCGCGACTATGATGAACTGGCCGATGCCTTGTCAGACATGGCGGGCAAAACCGTCGCGGTTGATCCCGAACGGTCGGTCGCCGCCATTTTCGAAGCGCTCGACAATGCCGGAGCGACAATCGTCAAGGATCGCGATCCGACCATTCTCGCCAAGGCGATCAAGAATGAAGCCGAAATTTCAGGTCACAAATCGGCGCAAAAACGTGATGGCGCGGCGCTGACCAAATTCCTCCACTGGATGGCACAGGAAGCGCCCAAGGGCGGACTGGATGAATTGTCGGCAGCGGCGCGCCTGCGCCAGTTTCGCGAGGAAAATCCGGAACTGAAGGATCTATCCTTCCGCACGATTTCTGCCGCTGGCGACCATGGCGCCTTGCCGCATTATAGCGTGAATGAGGAAACCAATCAGCCGGTTGAAATGAACTCCCTCTATCTTGTCGACAGCGGCGGCCAATATCTTGACGGCACCACCGATGTCACGCGAGTGGTTGCGGTTGGTGAGCCGACTGCAGAAATGCGCACGCGCTACACCCAGGTCCTGCAGGGCCATATCGCCCTCGATCAGGCGGTGTTTACCAAGGGCACGACCGGTGGGCAGCTCGACATATTGGCGCGGCAATATCTCTGGGCCGATGGCGTGGATTATGGCCATGGCACCGGCCACGGCGTCGGCAGCTATCTTTCGGTGCACGAAGGACCGCAGCGGATCGCCAGTTTCGGCGGCCTGAACGAGGCGCTGCAGCCGGGCATGATCCTGTCCAACGAGCCGGGCTATTACAAGGCTGGCGAATTCGGGATTCGTATCGAGAATTTGTTCCTTGTCGAGGAACGGGAGATCGAAGGCGGCGAACAGACGATGCTCGGCTTTGAGACGCTGACTTTCGCGCCGCTCGAGCGCAAGCTGATCGAGGTCGATATGCTGTCGCAGAACCAGCGCCAGTGGGTCGATGACTATCACGCCAAGGTGCGCGCGCTGATTGCACCGCAGCTGGAAGGCGATGCGCTGGAATGGCTGGAGGCACAAACCGCGCCGCTCTGAACGGATCGATGGCAAAGCCGGTTGACAGGCCGGCGGAGCTGGGGAAAGAGCCGCCGTCATGACAGAACAGAAAAACCCCCGTGACGGATTTCGCCTGATCACGCCGATGCGTGTGCGCTATGCCGAATGCGATTTGCAGGGCATTGTCTTCAATGCCCATTATCTGGCTTTTGCCGATGTCGGGATGACCGAATATATGCGCGCTCTTGTGGCGGCAGACCGGCCTCGGGACGAGCGCGATATGCTCGGAAGTTTCACGCGGCATTTTGGCGGTGACAATTGGGTCCGCCATGCAGATGTCGATTATCGCGCACCGGCAAAAGCGGATGACCTGCTCGACATAGCCGTACGGATCACCCGATTCGGACGGACGAGCTATGCGCTGCTGGTGCATATATTGCGAGGGGACGAACTGCTCAACGTGGTCAAACTGACCTATGTCTGGTTTGATCCGGCAACCGATCAGGTCTCTCCGGTATCTGCGAAATTTATCGAGGCGGTCAGCGAGTTCGAGATTATCAAGCCGGAGCGGGCAGTGGTGAACGCCTAGGGCCTGACCCTAGGGTTGCGCTTTGGCATCTGTATCGCTGGGCCCGATCTGTTTTGCCTGTGCCTTGCGGAGGCGAAGATTGGCGCGCAACTGTGCGGCGAGGCGCTCGGCTTTCTTCGCTTCCTTGCGTAATTTTTCGGATTTGGGCTGCGGTTTTGGCATGGCGCCTGATTGCATTATCTAATCAAAAACGCAACTCCGCTTGACAAGTTGCGAACCATTTGGTCTTAGCCCCTCGGTTCGGTCGAAACCGCCCGACGCGGCGGCTATCGCCAGCGTATCAAAATGGTCCGGCTGCTGTAGCTCAGTGGTAGAGCGCGTCATTGGTAATGACGAGGTCGAGAGTTCAATTCTCTCTAGCAGCACCATTTGTTCAGCTCAGTAAAAATCAGTTCCCTACGGGGAGTGCCCTAACGTGGGTACCTGCTTGGGTATGGCGTGGGTGGTGCTCTGGTTCACATAAGTTCAAACTTTTGCTCTGTTGTATAGCTCTTTCACAAAGGGTGAATGCATATGGCGTCTATAAACTACATGCAGTTCCTTTTTTGCACGTGTAGCCGCCTACGGTGACGTTACCTTTGATCTACCACGTCAGCGTAAATAGTGCGACGCGCTACTCACATCTTGCCAATGACACGCTCATGGCCGCAGCCGAAGCGGGAGCCGCCAAGCTGGATGTGAACTGGTCCAAGGGGGTATAGGTTTGAGCCCGAGTGTTTCTCCTTATATGGATTGATGCTCGGGTCCAGCCAACTGCTCAATTCAAAGCAGACGGTCTGGATGCGCTCCAGTAGCCGGAGTTCATGTTCTCCGGCTTTGGCTCTAATGGCCGCTTCGCGTCCAAAGGAGATATAAGAGCCACCATCAAATGAGTCTTTGGGTTGCTAACGGCGCAATGGCTGTCGTTCGCTGATCCGAAGCCATGTTTCAATATGGTATACATAATTGGTAGTACAGTAAAATTTATAAAGGTATGCTGTATAGGTTGACAAATAGATTAGACCAAGGCAGTTTCCCATCAAATATAAAAATACATGGGAGAAGATACGATGAAGCAGGCAGGAATTTCAGCGCGCAACGTCCGTTCGCTGCGTATATCAGCGGTGCTCTTGGCGGGCACGGCGATGGTGGCAACGCCGGCGTTCGCTCAAGAAGCTGAAGCAGATCAATCAAATGAAGATGTGATTGTTGTTTCCGGGATTCGCGGATCGCTTGCTAAGGCTCTTGACGAAAAACGCAATGCGGACAGTCTCGTTGAAGTCATTCAGGCGGAAGATATCGGCAAGCTGCCTGATCAGAACCTTGCCGAGGTTCTCGAAAACATCACCGGCGTCCAGATCACCCGAACAGCCGGCGTCGGCACCGGGGTTCAAATTCGCGGTACGAACGCCAACCGTACAGAAATAAATGGTGTTGGCACGGTGGGTTCCGGGTCCGATCGTGGTGGTATAAATTTTGAAGATGTTCCCGCTGCTATTATCGCCGCAGTTGAGGTTACCAAAGCGCCAACCGCAAAAACGACTGAAGGCTCGGTTGGTGGCACGATTAACCTGCGCACAATTCGTCCCCTTGATCTTCGTGATCCCTTGATCGTTTTGCGCGCCCAGGGTGAATATAGTGAACTTGTAGGCAGCGTACAGCCCAGGCTGTCTGCCAGCTTTGGCAATAACTGGCAAACCGGTGCCGGTGAAATCGGTGTTGTGTTTTCTGCTAGCTATTCCAAGCAAGACGCAACGTCATTCCGTCCTCGCGTTGATCGTGACACTCTTATTCCACAAGGTAGTTCCGTTACCGCCGGCGGCGCTCCAGGGCCTGCTTTTGATTATCTTGGTATTCAGTTTTTGAACCAGGAACTGGAAGAGTTCAAATATAGAAATCTCAACTTTGCCGGTTCGCTAGAATGGGCGCCAAGTGATGATCTGACGCTCTTCGTCGATGGCTTCTACAACGATCAGGAGCGCCGTCAGGAAAGTTCGCGCGTTCAAGCATCTGGCGTAAGCAGTCTCCGCTTTAACAATGTTCCCGACACATTTGAAACGGTTGATTTCGGTTCGCTCGGTGGCGTTGCTCTGGGTAGTATCCAGGCAGCGGAGGTCGGTGTAATTGAACCGAACCTTGCGGCCGATGGCGATGATCCGAACCTTCGTTTCTCAAGCGATACAGGTGCGCGTCTTACCAAGAACTATCTGTTCAGAGGTGGAGCAGAATATGCAACCGGACGGCTTAGCGCTCGGGCGGAAGTGTCGCAGACAACTTCTACCACTAAAAACCCTAATCTCAGTACAACCTTGAATTTCATTAATCCTAACATCCCGCTTACGGGCACGAACAATGATAATCCCGTGCCGTTTGCATATGATCTTTCCGGTGGTGCGCTGACATTCGGTATCAATTTTGATTCACCTTTTGCGCCCACTATTGACGAGCTTCTGGATCCAGCAAATACCGTGCTGGATGCGGTTACGGTTGGAGATAATTCTACCAAGAATAAAGAAACTGCTGCACGTATCGATCTTTCGCTCGATCTGGAAGATATCGGCAACTTCTTTACTTCATTTGACTGGGGCTATCGTTATAACCGTTCATCAACGGAATTTAACGAAGTCCGCTCAACCTTTAGTACAGGCAATATCAACGCAAGTCCGAATGGCTCGCTCTTTGCCGATATTCTTACCCCAGGCAAATCCACCTTCGGTGATGCCGATGGCAGAGTATTGGCTTTCCGCAATTTCCTGGTAGTGAATCAGGGGCTAGCTTTCTCTGATCGCGATGGAACCTTGGATACCTTGCAGGCTGCGCTGGCTACGACAACGGGTTCTATAGCTGACCCGTCTTTTAATCCCGCGGCTTCCTATCGAGTCAACGAAAACACGCATGCCTTCTACGGTCAGGTGAATTTTGACTTCGGCCAGGTTCGCGCGAATGTCGGCCTGCGTTATATCGATACGAAAATTAACTCAATTGGTAACAATGTTGCCAGTGGAGTTGTCTCTCAAGTGACAACGCCTGGTAAATATAACGAATTGCTGCCACGTGTAAATATTGTTGCAGACCTTACCGATAATCTGGTGCTGCGCGGAAGCTGGACTGAAGATCTCAATCGTCCAAATTTTGACGATCTGAAAACTTCAATCTCCTTCCCTACAGGTCCTAACAATGCCGTTGAGATCGGCAATCCATCATTGTCACCTGAGACCGTCACTTCGTTTGATGCCTCGCTTTCATGGTATTTTGCCCCGGCAGCTGTGATCAGTATCGGTTTTTTCCATAAGGACCGTACAAATCTGATCGTTCAGCAGGAAGAAGCGGCTCTCGAAGATGCGAATGGTTTCCGTGATATTACTGCCCCATGCGAAGGTGGCGGTATCTTCAACCCGGTCCCTGACCGCAACGTTCTGTCAAACATACCCGGCAACGGGCTTTGTGTTCCGATCCGGACGAGTGTGAATGACTCCGCAAGCACGACACAGACCGGTATCGAAGTTGCATTTCAATATGATCTGTCAGCGTTCGAAGATACGCTTGGTTTTGCTTCAGGCTTCGGCGTTGCAGCAAATTATACCTATCAGAAGTTTGGTGGTGGTGAAGCCTTGGATACATCCGATGCTGACTCCCGTGGAACGGCAATTCTGGAATCGAGTAGTGGTCTTGTCGGACCGTTCACTGCAAGACGCGGATTGCTGGATTTTTCAAAAAATGCTTACAACGCAACGCTATTTTATGAGAAATATGGTTTGTCAGCTCGTGCGCGTTACACATGGCGCAGTGCATTCCGGACGCTCGATACGGCTGGTGGCGCAAGTCTGGGTAGCACGATTGGCTTCCCGGTAACTACTGCTGCCCGTGGACAGCTCAACGCGGCCATCAACTACGATCTGACAGACACTATTAACATCGGCGTCGAAGGTGTTAATATCACCAAGTCCAAGATCAACCAATATTGTGTGAATGATGGCGCGCTCCTGTGCTTCCAGGGTCTGCCGGACCGGAGGCTTACTTTTGGTGCCAGCGTCAAGTTCTAGAGAAGGTCTAGTTGATCGCCAGCCGTGAGGCGGCGGGCTCGAAGTGGCAAGCCTCCCCAACATCAACAGGCGTATGGCGCAGCGGTAGCTTCAACCCGCTGCGCCATTTTGCATCAAACTGGCGTGACTCGGCTGGAGTAGACAATTGGTATGAAGATACGCTAACAGTAGGAAGCAGGGTCTAAGTTTCAATTTTTCAATGGGATAACACAGAATATGGGCGAAAAGCGACTTTTCCATAGTGTGGCTGAGCAGATCACCGATCTGATCAAGGACGGTGTGTTTCCAGTTGGCGCGCGGCTGCCCGGGGAGCGGGAGCTTGCTGAGCGATTTGGTGTCAGCCGGGTTACTATCCGCGAAGCCGAAATTGCGCTTCAGGCGATTGGCCGGATCGAAATCAAGACCGGTTCCGGCGTCTATGTCAGTGAAAAGCAGCCTGGCGATGAAAGTAGGTTACCCGACGTCAGTGCCTTTGAATTGACCGAAGCACGGTCTCTTTTCGAAGCCGAAGCCGCCGCCTTGGCTGCACAAAATATTTCTGATGAAGATATTGCCAAACTGGGCAGGTTTATCAAGGAGATGGATTCGAAAGACGATGACGTTTCCACTCAAGCCGATCAACATTTTCACATCACTATCGCCGAGGCGTCCGGCAACGCTGCCATTGTTCATACGATCAAGACTCTTTGGCGCATGCGGGAGGAGTTGCCCGACGTCAAAGCAGCTTATGAATCTGTCTGTGAACATGATGCCAGCACCAGAACCAACGAACATCAGGAAATCTATGATGCGCTGGCATCACGCAATCCGTTAGCAGCGAGACAGGCTATGCACAGTCATTTCCGACGCCTTATCGAAGCGATGCTCGACGCTACCGAAAAGCGGGCGCTGGAAGAGGTGCAGCAACGTGCCAATGAGAGCCGTGAACGGTTCCTGTCCACCGCCAAAATTGGCTGACGATTTCTGCCCCGCAAATTGATATATACCAATTGGTATAGATAAAACTATTATTTTGGTAGCTTCAATTGGTTGACTCTGTTCCATTCTCCTGATAGCCCGACTCACAGAAAAGACGAGAGGATGACGGGGAATGTGGACAGGGCGCTGCCTTGCGTTGTTGAGTATCTGGCTGTTGGCGGTCCCCGCGCAGGCCAAAGAACATTTTGTCAAAAATGCAGATGAGTATAACGTAGCCGCATCGAAGCTCGTGGCGGGCGATGCCGTCATCCTTGCCAACGGCCGGTGGCACGATTTTGAAATCAAGATTTCCGGCAAAGGCACGAAAACCAGGCCAATCACCCTGAAAGCCCAGAATCCGGGCAAGGTTTTCCTGACCGGCCAGTCCAATCTCCGTATAGGTGGTGAATATATATTGGTCACCGGCCTGGTCTTTCTCGATGGTTACAGCCCGACCGGTGAAGTCATTTCCTTTCGCGGATCAAAAGACGATCTCGCCCGGAATAGCCGTGTTACGGAAGTTGTGATCGACGGATTCAGCAAGCCTGACCGATATGAGTCTGACTATTGGGTCAGCATGTACGGCAAGAACAACCGTTTTGATCACAATCATCTGACCGGCAAGACCAACAAGGGCGTGACTCTTGCGGTCCGTCTGGACAGCAAGGGCAGCCAGGAAAACGGCCACCGCATCGACCATGTTTATTTTGGTCCCCGGCCGGTTCTCGGTTCCAATGGTGGCGAGACACTGCGGATCGGGACCAGCAAATATTCGATGTTCGATTCCCGCACGACGGTTGAAAATAACTATTTCGATCGCTGCGATGGCGAAGTCGAGATTATCTCGTCGAAAGCCGGACGGAATATCTTTCGGGGCAACACATTTTTTGAATCAAGCGGCACTTTGACGCTGCGCCACGGGGATGGCAATCTGGTCGAGAACAACGTGTTCTTCGGAAATGGCAAGGACCATAGCGGTGGTATTCGCGTCATCAACCGGGGCCAGACGATCCGCAACAATTATATGGAGGGCCTGCGCGGTACCGGTTTTGCCAGCGCGCTGACCGTGATGAACGGCGTGCCCAATTCGCCCGTGAACCGCTATGTCCAGGTCGACAATGCCATAATCGAGAATAACAGCGTTGTGGACAGCACGCGCATCACATTCGCGGCGGGTGCCGATGCGGAGCGATCCGCAGCCCCGGTTAACAGTCGCTTCGAGAACAATCTGCTCGGCGGTACTGGCTCCGGTACATTCTTGAAGGTCCAGGACGATATAAGCGGCATCGCATTCGCTGGAAACATGCTCGTCAATGGCAAGCTCGAGAATTCGATAGCTGGGATTTCAGAAAGCGAAGCGGCTCTCATCCGGGCGGAAAACGGCCTGCTCTATCCCGAAGGCGCCGATAGGGGCGTCTCGCGTGATCTCGTTCCCGTTACCCGGGATCAGGTCGGCGTCAAATGGTATCCGAAGCTGTCGGCAGGTGACCGGTTCGGTACGGGAAAGTCTATTTCCGTGGCACCGGGCGAAGACACGCTGACCGAGGCTTTCGCTCTGACTTCCGATGGCGATCGTCTGATGTTGAGCGCTGGCGACTATCTGGTGAACAAGATACTGCCGCTGGATAAGGTCCTTTCGATCGCGGGGCCGGAAAATGCTGTGGCTAGAATCAGTTTCGCCAGGCCCTCGCTAGTCGAAATCAGGCAGGGGGGAAGTCTGCGTCTCAGCAATCTTGTTATTGATGGTGAATTGGCCCCGGATTCGGTTGGCAATGCGGTTATCCGGACTACGATTTACCCAATCCAGTCCAATTTTCTGATCGAGCTTGACGGCGTTACCGTGGCGAATCTGGATGTGAACAAGTCGTTCCATGTTATCGCACTGGGCAAGAGTTCGTTCGCGGATCGCGTCAGCATCACAAACAGCAATTTTATCAATATCTCCGGTTCCGTCTTGCAGGCTGCGTCGGAGACCGAGGATTACGGTCAGTATAATGTCGAATATGTCGACGTGTCGGGTTCCAACTTCAAGGATATTGGCGGCGCGGTTTTCAACATCTACCGCGGCGGTCGGGACGAAAGTACATTTGGCCCGCATTTTTCCCTGACCGGTTCCGCCTTCATGAACGTCGGGCGCAGCAGCAATAATGTCACGGGGGCATCCGTGGTTCTTCACGGGGTCCAGCATAGCGATATCAGCGACAATGTTTTTCAGGACGCCGCTCCGATCAAGATCACCCATACCGTCGGACGTCCACGGACCCGGATAACGAACAATATATCCAGAAACATGCCGGCGCCCGTTCTTGAGGAACTGAATTATCAGGGCGCACATCGCGCCATTCTTGCCGGAAATCAATTTGAAGGCGCAGCACGGCCATGAAGGGTAAGCTCATCGCGGTCGCACTATGGAGTGCTGCATCTTCTGCCGCCGTGGCAGGCCAGGTCGAATCCTCCCCGACCGGTTCTGCTGCGGCGGCGCAATATTACAGCCCGCTTTTCAAAGACGAACTGGATCGCGCGCGGACCTTTGTCGATCAGATGATGGCGGCCGGGGTGGTCGTTCCCGTTCCCAGCGATCCCGGCGGCGGCTACACCCACGAACAGCACAAGCGCAATTACAAGGCGATCTACGAAGGCGGCCAGCTTTACCGGATTTCCGGCGAGCAGAAATATGCCGATTATGTCCGCGACATGTTGCTGGCCTATGCTGATCTCTATCCCACTCTGGGCGAGCATCCGGCACGCAAGAATAGCCAGAGTTCCGGCAGGATTTTCTGGCAGGTGCTGAACGATGCGATGTGGATGGTGCATGGCATCCAGGGCTATGAAGCCATTCGCGACAGCCTGTCAGAGGCGGACCGGAAAAATATCGACGACAATCTGTTCCGCAAGGCAGCGGAATTCCTCTCCACCGGCTCGGCGGTGACGTTCAGCAAGATCCACAACCACGCCACATGGGCCACGGC
>TARA_R110001606_G_scaffold8151_3_pt1 | contig 10517 bp, 18 predicted proteins | sample TARA_R110001606 | Tara Oceans TARA_R110001606 (sample SAMEA4398315) | marine metagenome | biome: Polar Biome; feature: [SRF] surface water layer (ENVO:00010504); material: water (ENVO:00002006), including particulate matter (ENVO:01000060) such as... | depth 5 m
ATAACTAAAACAATAGATATGGAAGAATACTTAAAAGATAGCATGAAATTAAATAACATTAAATTTTTGCTTGAAGAATTTGAATTAGGAGGAATAGATGCGTTTGAACTAATCAAGCGTATTGAAAAAATAATAGAACTAAAACAATAGATATGAAAGCAGAAACAAAAGCATTGATAACAGAATATAAAATGCATCAAGATTGGGAGGAAAGATGTAAGTCTAATCTCATAAATATGAATGATTATTTTAAATATAGCGGTAAAACTGAAGAAGACACCGAAGAATGGAAAGAACACAAAGAGGCGCAGAAATATGCCAACATTAAAGCAACCATAAGAAGAAAATGCAGAAGAAAGTATTTTAAAGAGTATTGGTTAAATAATAAAAATAATAAAATATGAAAAAATTAAAAGAATTAACTGGTATTAATACTACCTATATTGGACAATATAAATATAAGGACGCAAAAGTAGTAAACCCAAAAATACTTGCTAGAATATTAGAATTATCTAAAGAGTATCCAAGTGTAAAACGTTCTAATGAATTAGGATGGCAATCAAAAAAAGATTTTTACAAAGAGCCGTGCGTAGCAGAATTAGGACAATTTGTACAAGCGTGTTTAAATAGATACATTACAAAAAATATAGATACTTCAATTATTAAAGATTTTAGAATTACTGATTTATGGGCAAACATTTGTCCTAAGTATTCTTATCATAAAAGACATACTCATCCTAATTCTGATTTATCAGGAGCATACTATATTAAAGTTCCAGAGAATGCGCCTGAACTGATTTTTATAAATCCCCATAGATATATGAGACCTTTAATTATAGGATCTGCGGATACTGCTATTTCACCTACAGATGGTCTTTTAGTAATATTTGATTCAGGTCTTGAGCATGAAGTAAATATAAATTTATCAGATGAGCCTAGAATAGCATTATCTTTTAATTGTCAAATTAATAAAATATAATATGAAATATAAAAATATAAAAACCATGTTAAGAGCTCAACTTAAAAGTGGGCAAAGACAACTTTGGACATGGGATCAAAAAAAGAATCATTTTACAATGATTTATGAAGTTTTTAATTCCAAAGATAGGATCTATACTCCTACACAGTTATTAGAAGAGATAGATAAAGTAATAATAGAAAATGAAAAAGAACTTAAAACAGAATAAAATGAAAAATGTAAGCGCAACATCAAAAAAATCCTATAAACAACTGGTAACGTCAGGAACTATAGGTAACAAACAGAAAAAAGTGTATAAAACCATAAAATCATTAGGCAAAGCTACTAATAGAATGATAGCTAACGATTTAGGTTGGGATATTAATCGTATTACTGGTCGTGTGACTGAGCTAGTAAATCTAGGCCTTGTTATAAGTACTGGCACATATAAAGATAGAGAGACCAACAGAACTGTTACTTTATGGGAATGCAAGTAAAAGTTAACTTATTAAAAACTAAAGATGAAGAACAAAGAAAAGCACTTAATGCCTGGGTTAAAGAAACTAATTGTATTGGTAGCCTTATTGCTGGTACTGGTTTTGGGAAGTCTAGATGTGGAGTGCTCGCTATTAATAAGATGCTTACTGATAATAACAGTTGTGGCTTGGTTTTAGTACCTACACAACAATTACAAACTCAGTTTAGAGAAGAATTTATTAAATGGGATTGTGAAGATATATTAGATAAAATAGATATAATGTGTTATCAGTCAGCATATAAGCTAAAAGATAACCATTATAACATAGTAATATGTGATGAGATACATCTTGGCCTGTCTCCTGAATATCGTAAATTCTTTGAAAACAACAGCTGGGATAAATTATTATGTATGACTGCTACACCGCCTGAAGAAATAGAGTATAAAGATTATTTGTATAAAATAGCTCCTTTAGCTTATAGAATATCTTTAGATGAGTGTGTAGCTTTAGGTCTAGTATCTCCTTATGAAGTAGTATGTCACCCGCTTAAATTAAATACAGAAGAGCAAGAACAATACAAAAAAGCAAACAATACATTTGTTTATGCTAAATACAATCTTGGACAATTCGATGCATTTAATCAAGCTCAATATATATTAGCGAATAAGAATTCTACTCCTCAAGAAAAACAGTATGCTACTATGTTTTACCGCGCTATACGTCAACGTAAAGCAGTAGTAGACCACGCTCTTGAGAAAGTAGAAGAATTACAAAAAATTGTAATAAACAATGTAGGAGAGAAAATTTTAGTATTTGGAGGCTCTAATGCATTTACAGATACACTAGCAGAGGCAACGTGTTGTCTATCAACTGTATATCATTCTGGTAAAACAAAAAAGCAAAAGAAAGAAGCATTAGAAGATTTTAGATCAGGTGATAAACCTGTGCTATGCTCAACTAAAGCTTTAAACCAGGGTTTTGATGTAGAAGATGCTACTATGGCTGTAATATGTGGATTAACTTCAAAAGGATTGACTATGATCCAACGTGTGGGTAGAATTATTAGATACCAGGAAGGTAAAATTGGTAAAATAATTATATTATATGTTAAAGATAGTCAGGAAGAAAAATGGTTACGGAATAGTGTTAAATCACTAGATAATGTAACTTGGAAATAATTATTAATAAAACTTGTATATTATGTATGAAATCATTATATTTGCAATAGTATTTTATTTAATTATAACAAATTCTTTTATAAAAATACAAGTAGCAGAACAAGGTGTATTTCTTATTATTAAGAAAACAGAATATATCTACGATCCTACTACTGGTAATTATAAAGAAGAACTTATAGTTAAAGTAAAACGATTAATTGACTTTACTAATAAATTACCCTTTTAATGAATATAGAAATAGACTTCGAGGTACTATGCCAAACAGAAATGAGTGCTGACGACTATGTTTATCTTTATATTATATATAGAAAAGGGTATAACTATTTAAACGATCTTAATCTTAAACCAAATTTAGATGAGCTAGAAAAAAAGGGATACCTTAAGTTAGGCGAAACATCTGATCAACATGTGATTAAACAAAACTTTATAGATTTGTTTTCTTCTAGTTTTGATCAGATGTTTGCTGAGCTTATTAACGCGTATCCAATGAAAGTTGACTCACCTAAAAGAGGGATTAGAATTTTACATGCTAAGGATCCAGATGCTAAAGCAAATGAAAAAGCCAAAAATCGTTACAAACGTATAGTTGGCACTAAAGTTTATAAACATAAGCATATACTTAATTGTTTAGGTAAGCAACTAACTGTAGATCAGGACAGTCTCGCTTATTTACAAAACTTAGAAACCTGGATTAATAACCATACTTGGGAAAAGTATGAAAACTTAGATGAAAATGAAACAAGAGAAAATACCAAAAGAATTACAAGATCCCTTTAAAGACAGCGGTTTTAAAAGTATAAAAAGCGCTGTACTAACATCTTTAAATCATATCAAAACAGGTATGATGGGAAATCGTAATGTCTATCCAACAAAATGGAAAAGATTAAATAGAAATTTACTTGGAGGTTTACAACCAGGTAAAATGTATGTAGTTGCTGGAAGGCCCGGTGTAGGTAAATCTGCATTTAGTAATCAACTTATATTTGATATGCTAGATGCAAGCCCTACTAAACAGGTAATAGTTCTTTATTGGACTTTTGAAATGCCTGGGTATCAGCAAATCTTGCGTGCGGGCTCTAAAGGAGCAAACAAGCAAATACTTGAGCTTTTATCTGTAGAACAAAAACTATCAGATGAAGCTTTTAAGAAATATAGAGATGAAGTTATTAAATATAATGATTATCCTATATACTTTAATAATATCCCTAGAACAATGGAATTTATTCAAAATGCTAATATAGAAATATGTAATAAAAGACCTGACCACACTGTAGTTAATGTCTTTGATCATTCTAGATTAGTATTAGGTAATGCCACTACTGAATTGCAAAGACTTAATACAGTTAGTAAAGGCTGTATGTGGATGCAATCTAAAATGGGAGTTATTAATATATTGTTATCGCAGTTAAACCGTAACATAGAACAAGAACATAGAGCTAAAGCACAATATCAACCACTATTAACAGATTTATTTGGTGGTGATAGTATTGGACAGGATGCACATGTTGTTATGATGTTACAAAGACCTCATGATCTTTATGGAATTACAGATTCTTATTGTAATGAAGATCCTAAAGGTTTATTAGCTGTACATATAGAAAAGAACAGAGACGGCTTGTTAGGTATGATACCTTATGAAGCAGAGATGTCAACATTTACAATTAACGAAAGAAAATAACACATGGAAACATTAATTTTAATATTAGTAATTACAATAACTTTGCTGTTAGGTAGGTATGCAATAAAAGAAGGGCAAAGAATAGAAAGACAAAAAAAATTTAACACAAATTTTATGGATTTTAAAACAAAAATAAAAAATGAAAAAAAAAGCAATTGAAATATGTAGAAATTTAACTGCAACAATAAATAATATGGTAACTAAGAGTAATAAAGTAGAAAGTACAAGCACAGCTTATGAAAGTACTAGAGTAAAAAAAAGTACTTTAGTTAATCGCAAAAAAGAATTAATGGCTGAGTATAATTTAACTGCAGAAGATTTAAAATAATTTAAGAAATGAAAAAGAAAAAGTTGAATAGTAAAAACCCTAAATATAACCAGGGTACAAAGATTAAAGAAAAGGTTATAATAAAAAAAGTACCATTAACAGGAAAAGCTCCTGGATATGGTGTATTTTATGAAGATGAAAAATAATATTATGGAATTACCAAAAGAGAAGGTAAAGGCTAGCCGTAAATCGCCAAAGAATATGATAATATATGGAGCTCCTAAAATTGGGAAGACGACAGTATTATCTCAATTGGATAACTGTTTAATAATTGACCTAGAAAATGGTTCAGATATGCTAGACGCTTTAAAGATTAAAGCAAATAGTTTAAAAGAACTAGCTGATATAGGTAGAGCTATTATAACAGCTGAGAAACCATATAAGTATATTGCTATTGACACTATCTCTAAACTAGAGGAATGGTGTGAAGCAGAAGGTAAGCAAATTTATATGAAGACACCAATGGGTAAAAACTTTGAAACAAAAAACCCAGGTATGTCTATCTTAGCATTACCTAATGGTGCAGGCTATTTATATTTAAGGATGGCTTATAAGAAATGGGTAGATAGATTGAATATGCTAGCAGAACATGTAATCTTAGTTGGACACTTAAAAGATAAAATGCTTGAGAAGAAAGGTAAAGAAGTGGCTGTTAAAGACATTGATTTAACCGGTAAGATTAAACAAATTACATGTGCTAACGCAGATGCAGTTGGTTATATATTTAGAGAAGGAGATGAAACTATGATTTCATTTAACTCTTTGGATGACACTGTAGCTGGTAGTAGATGTGATCACTTAAAGGGTCAGACCATGCCCATGGATTGGTCAAAAATATTTATAGATTAATTAAACACAAAAAAAATGATTGAAATGAAAAAACAAGTCACACCAGGCGAGACGCCTGAACAAATTACTATCTCTATGATCGATCAAGATCTTAAAGACGGTGTAAGCAAGTCAGACATGGCTATTAAGTATGGGATTAAACCATGGGAAGTAGATGAGATGTTTAAACATCCTCTTCTTAAAGGTAGAAGACCTAGTAGAAAAAAAGCTTTATCTTTTACTTTTGTAGATGATATGACTGAATCTACACAATTTCCATCTAGTATGGAAGATGTAACAGATGAAGTAGATCCTAATCAGATTACTTTAGAGCAAGCTATAGACGAAGCTATTGAAGGAGTTGGAGAAATTAAAAATCAAATGCAAGAAACTCAAGATGCTATTATAGACATGCTGAGTCCTGCACAGTTTGAAACTCCAGAAGAAACAATAGCTAAAGTAAATGGCCCAATTGATGATGATGAAGATGATTTAGAGGTTCCATCTTTTGAAGATACTTTAGATTTAGTAAAAGAGCAACAAGAAGAAGAACTAGAAATGGACGATGATGCGTTCGAATTATAAATTAAAAACCAATAAAAATTATGGCAATACAAAGTAATGCAAGTACAGAAGAAGTAGTAGGCGGAATGAAATTATATTCTGGCCTAACAAATGTTAGAGTTATAGCAGTAAATCCAACAATGGCGGAATTACATGCTCTAGACATTAAGGTAAAACAAGAACCTAATTATAGTGTAACTTTTAGTAATGAAGATTACAATAAAGTTGTATTTTGGTTAGCTAATACAGAAGGTAATTTTAAATTAGAAATTCTTATGCAAAATAAACCTAGAGTTTCTCAAACAGGTAAACACCAATGGATCAATGGTATTGGACAATCAACTTGGTCTGAAGATGAGCCAAGTTATGACTGGTGGAAAACTGAAGGGCAGAGAAAAGCTTATACTGGTGAAGAAACTCTTATTAATTTTACAAAAGCGTGGGCTAATGTTAGACAAGGAGATGAAGTAACATTTGACACAATTGGTGAAATTGCAAAAGGAAATGTAGCAGAGATAAAAGCTTTACTTACGTCGTTAACTACAAATGAAGTTAGAGTACTTATTGGTGTTAAAGATGATAAATATCAACAAGTATACACTAAATACTTTGGTAGAGTAAAACCTCAAAGAGATGATTTCTTTGTTAAAGCTCTTAATGATGACTATGGTTCATTTAATGCAGATTTTAATGCAGATCTTACTTGGGGGACGCACGTTTCAACAGCTAGTCTAATTAAACCTGATTCTAATGGTGTATCAGAAGAGACAGAATGGGCAACAGAGTCTGCCGATGCAGATTTACCTTTCTAATTAATATTAATTTTAAAATTAAGGGTAGAGTTTAAGTACTCTACCCTTTTTTTTTATTAACTTCGCAAACTATGATAACAACAAGAAACAGCAACGATTATTTACACACTGAGATTATATTAGAGAAAATTACTGAATACGATATTTTTAGATATTATTGTCCAAATTTTACTAAATTTAAAGTAAAGTTTTGTAGTGATTTAAGAGAAGATAATACTCCTTCTGTTTCTGTTATTAACTGGAATGGAAAACTATTATATAAAGATTTTGGGCACCCTGATCATACTTTTGATTGTTTTAATTATGTAGCACATAAATATGGATGTACTTTTTATGACGCGCTTAAAATTATAGATAATGATTTTAATCTTAAGCTAGCTCCTAAGACTTCTGAGATAAATTTTACTATGGGATATTTAGGGTATCAAAGAAAAATGCCAAAAGTTGAACAAAAACTTACTATAATACAAAAGAGAAAAAGAGCTTGGAATAAAGATGATGAAAAGTTTTGGTCTAAATATTTTGTAGATAATAAAATATTACGTATGTTTGACGTCGAACCAATATCCCATTATTGGGTAAATGGTATGCGTTTTAGTTGTAAATCAATTACTTACGCTTATAAATTTGGAAATAAACTTAAAATATACGCACCTTATGAAAAAGACAATAAATGGACTAGTAATACTAATAAAAATATTATTCAAGGCTATAATCAATTACCTAAAAAGGGTAATCTCTGCATTATTACATCAAGTCTCAAAGATGTTATGTGCTTGTTCAAAATGGGTATCCCCTCAATCGCTTTGCAATCAGAAATGCAAATGCCAAAAGAAAAAATCATCAAAGAAATCAAAACGCGCTTCAAAAAAGTAGCATTATTTTATGATAATGATTTTAATAACTCGGATAACCCAGGACAAACAATGGCTTATAAAATATGTAAACAATATGACATTTTAACTAATATTATAATACCAGATCAATATAAAATAAAAGATTTATCAGATTATATAGCACATTTTAAATCAACAGATGGACTAAAAACATTAATAGAACTACAAACATAAATTACCGTGAAATCAAAAGAAGAAATAAAACAATTTTTAAAAGAGAAACCAGGATACTTAAAAGAAGGAGCTTCTAGACTGTCTGAAAGACTAGATTGCAGCATAGACACTTGTCTCTCTGCTTTAAGAGAAGCTAGAATGGACGCTAAAGAAAATGATTTTGATTTAGATAATGTAAACAAATCAGAAATGACAGAGTTTAAGCAATTTCTAGAAGATAATCAAATAGATGAAGCCGATGTAAAGTCAGTTAAGTTTTGGCAAAACATGGGAGGAGATAATAGATTCTCTGTCGTTGTTAAAAGCGAAGATGATGTATTAAAAAGTCAAACAGGAGATTTACGTGACTTTATAGAATCTTATAGCCCTGTAGTAGAAAAAGAATATGTAAGTAAAGAAGATACTGTAGCATATGAAATTTCTTTACCAGATATTCATTATGGTAAATTTACAGGACAAACTTTAGATGACGCTGAGGAGGAATATATGAATACAGTAAAAGACCTTTTAAATAAAAGTAAAGGGTTAAATATTGATAAAATTATTTTACCTATAGGTAATGATGGAATGAATTCAGAAGGATATTCAAGATCTACAACTAAAGGTACACCTCAACAAGATTCTGCAGAATGGCAAGAAACTTTTACTGGTTATTGCAGTCTTATGGTTAGAGCTATATGCTATTTAGCTAGAACAGCTCCTGTAGATGTTGTAGTTATTCAAGGTAATCATGACTATGAAAGAATGTTTTACTCTGGCGAATTTTTAAGAGCTTTTTTCTTAAACGATGAAAGAGTTACTATTGATAATAATTATCATCCTAGAAAATATTATAATTATGGTGTAAATTTAATAATGTATACACATGGAGATAAAGAAAAACCAGCGGAAATGCCTCTAATTATGGCTACAGAGCAACCTATGATGTTTGCAAAAGCAAAATTTAGAGAAGTACATTGTGGACATTTACATAAAGAAATGGTAAACGAATATAGAGGAGTTAAAGTAAGGTTTATACCTTCAATTTGTGGTAATGATGCATGGCATAAAATGATGGGGTATGAAGCAAAAAGAACAGGACAAGCACACATATGGAGCAAAACAAGAGGGTACGAGGGTTACTTACAGACAAATGTATGAGAAGAAAATTTAAACCAAACAAAAAAGTTAGGAACGCAACTACTAAAGTATATAAAGGAATAAAGTTTAGATCAAAACTAGAATTATTCACTTATATGAAATTAGAAGATGCAGGAATAAAAGCCTTATATGAGAAACGAAAGTTTACTCTTATGGAAGGATTTAGATACGAGCAACAAAGTATTGAACCTAGTAATAAGAAAGCAACTAAGGGAGAATTTATAAATAACACTGATAAGGTGAGAGATATAACTTATACTCCTGACTTTGTAGATCCTAATGGTAAATGGGTCATAGAGGTTAAAGGGTTTGCTAATGATGTATTTCCTTTAAAATGGAAATTATTTAAACATATGCTGCATCAGCACCCGGACCCTCCAATATTATATTTACCAAAAAACCAAAAACAAGTTCTAGAAACAATAGAACTAATAAAAGAGCTTTAACGAGCTCTTTTTTATTTATTAATCAATTAAACAATTAAACAAATGACAGAATTAGTAAGCCCCTGCTGTGGGGCAGATTACACAGACAATGAAGACGGTCTTAGCTATTGCTGTACGGCTACAATATCAGAATCAGGTCTATGCTACGAATGTAAAGATCATGCAGAAGCTGCAGAAGGATTTGTATGTGGATACTGTAAGGAATTCTTTGAAGAGTCTATAGAAGATTATGAATATAAATCACAAATGACAGAAAGGATTGCAGAAGATCGTGCAGATGAACGCAGAGATATGGGGCAGTGATAGAAGAAATCACTAGAAAGTCTATGCTTATAAGGCCCTCTGGTAGATCTACAGATTTTATAACACCAAGTTTTGGCTATGGCTGTTTATATGATTGCTCTTATTGTTACATGAAAAGACACAGACCAACAGGTCTTACTGTAGCAACTAACACAGGAGATATACTGACAGCTATAAATAATCATGCATTTTTTACCCCAGTAGACAAACCTAATCAGACTCATGCAGAATTTACAACATATGATATTAGTTGTAATGAGGATTTTTGTCTTCACGCTAAGTATCATCAGTGGGAAGATATATTTGAGTTTTTTAGAGATCACCCTGTAGCAATGGGTTCGTTTGCAACAAAGTTTGTAAATAAAAAACTTTTAAAATTTAATCCTGAAGGTAAGATACGTATTAGATTTAGCCTTATGCCTCAACATAAATCAACTTTACACGAACCTAATACTTCTCTTATACTAGAGAGGATACAAGCTATAGATAGATTTATAGATGCAGGCTACGATGTGCATGTAAATTTTAGTCCCATTATTGTATATGATGGTTGGCTAGAAGATTATAAGCACTTATTTAAATTGCTTGACCTTTATGTGATAAATAAAAATATAGTACTTTCAGAATGTATATTTTTAACACACAACTTTAAGAAACACACAGCTAATATGTTTGCCAACCCGGCTACAGAGGAAGACCTTTGGGTGCCGAGGAAACAAGAAGCTAAGATTTC
>TARA_R110001606_G_scaffold192594_12_pt1 | contig 10509 bp, 8 predicted proteins | sample TARA_R110001606 | Tara Oceans TARA_R110001606 (sample SAMEA4398315) | marine metagenome | biome: Polar Biome; feature: [SRF] surface water layer (ENVO:00010504); material: water (ENVO:00002006), including particulate matter (ENVO:01000060) such as... | depth 5 m
GTGGCCGGGGCCATCATCCGGGCAACCGCGCCAGCAGGGCCATGCGGAACACCTGGCCGAAGAACCGCAGCAGGTCGGTGCCATGCGCGGGCATGAACCGCGTCGGATCGCTGCTGCCCATCAGCAGCACCGTGCGCGGCCGCGCCGGACCCAGGTCCAGGGGCAGCAACGCCTCGGACGCGATGGTGCGGCCATGCAGGGGGCGGGTCACCACCAGGGCCGCGCGCAGCACGATGTCGTCGCCGCGCGGTGCCCGTCGCCCGGCGGTCAGGATGCGGTCGATGGTGCCGTGCGGGACCGCCACCGCATCGCGCGGCAGGTCCAGGGCGGGATCGTCCTCGACCACCAGACGCAGCGTCTCGATGCGCAGCAGGGGGGCGATGTCGGTCTGCAGGGCGGCGATGAAGTCGGCCAGGTCGGCCGTCTCCAGGAGGCCCAGGACGGCACGGTGGATCACCGCCATGCCGGACTGGTTGTCATAGGCGGCGGCGATCACGCTTTCATGCGTGGATTCCAGACGATCCAGCCGGGTCTCCAGCGCCTGCATCGCGCGGCCGCGGATGTCGATGACGTTGTCGCCGACCTCGGCCTCGCGTGCGGCGACCAGGGCCCGCATCAGGTCCCGGTCGGCCAGGATCGCGCCCGGATCGGCCAGCAGCCGGTCGCGGGTTTCAGGGTCCAGCGCGTCGGTCATGCGGGTCTCTCCGGGGGGCGCGGATCAGAGGATCTTCTGGCCGGTCTGGGCCCAGTCCGCGTTGAACTGCGCCAGACCCTTGTCGGTCAGGATGTGGTTCGCCATCGACTTGATGACCGAGGGCGGCGCGGTGATCACGTCGGCGCCGATCTTGGCCGCGTCCACGATGTGGTTCACCGTGCGGATCGATGCCGCCAGGATCTCGGTCTCGTAGCCGTAGTTGTCATAGATCTCGCGGATGTCGGCGATCAGGTCCATGCCGTCCAGGTGGATGTCGTCCAGGCGACCGATGAACGGGCTGATGAAGGTCGCGCCCGCCTTGGCAGCCAGGATCGCCTGCGCCGGGCTGAAGCACAGCGTGACGTTCAGCTTGTGGCCCTCGTCCGACAGCACGCGGCAGGCCTTGAGGCCGTCCCAGGTCAGCGGCACCTTGATGCAGACGTTCGGCGCGATCTTGGCCAGGTGGCGGCCTTCGGCGATCATGTCGTCGGCTTTCTCGGCCACGACCTCGGCGCTGACGGGACCCTCGACCATGGCGCAGATCTCGGCCGTGACCTCCGCGATGGCACGGCCCGACTTCAGGATCAGCGACGGGTTGGTGGTGACGCCATCGACCATGCCCAGGTCGTTCAGCTCCTTGATCGCGGCGATATCGGCGGTGTCGACAAAGAATTTCATGGCGCGTCTCCTCAGGGTGCGTTTGTCTGGGTGATACTGCAGATGGGGGCGGGCGGGAAGGGGCACAACCCATGCGGGGGCTTGCAACCGACGCGCGGCCCCGTCTTTATCGCGCCATCATGACCCCGCCCGAATTCTTTCCCCCCCGCGCCCGCATCGCGGTGCTGACCGCCGAGACGGTCGGCGTGCTGGACTATCTGGCACCCGACGAGGGCGTGCGCCAGGGACAGCTGGTGCTGGTGCCCCTGGGGCCGCGCCGGGTGCTTGGGCTGGTCTGGGGGCCGGGCAAGGGCGATTTCGACCTGGCCAAGCTGCGCGCCGTCGCCCGCGTGCTGGACGCACAGCCCTTCGACGCGCGGTTCCTGGATTTTCTGACACGGGCGGCGGAATACACGCTGACGCCGCTGCCGCTGATGCTGCGCATGGCCACGCGCGCGCCCGACATCGACCAGCCGCCGGCCGCACGGCGGATCATCGTGCCCGGATCGGGCCAGCCCGGTCGCGCGACCGAGGCGCGGACCCGCGTGCTGCAGGTCATGGCCGATCACGGCGGGGCCAGCTTTGCGGCATCGGAACTGGCACAGCTGGCGGGCGTCGGCACGTCGGTGGTCAAGGGCCTGGTCGCCAGCGGTGCCCTGGCCGAGATCGAGGCACCGCGCGATCTGCCCTATCCCACGCTGGACCCCACGCGGCCGGGCAAGCCCCTGGCCCCCGATCAGCAGGCGGCGTCCGACACGCTGCGTGGCGCGATCCGGGCGGGCGGTTACGGCACCACGCTGCTGCGCGGGGTCACCGGGTCGGGCAAGACCGAGGTGTATCTGGAGGCCGTGGCGGAATGCCTGGCGCAGGGGCGGCAGGCGCTGGTCCTGTTGCCGGAAATCGCGTTGTCGGCCGAGTTCCTGGACCGGGTCGAGGCGCGGTTCGGCGCGCGGCCCGGCGAATGGCACAGCGGCATCACCCGTACCGAACGCCGCCGGCTGTGGCACATGGCCGGACGCGGTCAGGTCGGGCTGGTCGTGGGCGCGCGTTCGGCGCTGTTCCTGCCCTTTGCCGATCTGGGCCTGATCGTCGTCGATGAGGAGCATGACGGCAGCTACAAGCAGGAGGACGTCGTCTATTACAGCGCCCGCGACATGGCGGTGCTGCGCGCCTCCATCAACCGCGCGCAGGTGGTGCTGGCCTCGGCCACGCCGTCTTTGGAAAGCTGGGTGAATGCCGCGACCGGGAAATACGCGCGCCTGGACCTGCGGTCCCGCTATGGAGAGGCCGAGCTGCCGCAGATGGCCGCCATCGACCTGCGCGCCGAGGCGATGGAGCAGGGGCGCTGGATCTCTCCGACGCTGGCGCAGGCGGTGACCGACCGGCTTGCCAAGGGTGAGCAATCCCTGATCTTCCTGAACCGGCGCGGGTTTGCGCCGGTCACCGTCTGCCGCGCCTGCGGCGAGCAGATCGGCTGCCATCAATGCGATGCGCGGATGGTGGAACACCGCTTCCAGAACCGCCTGGTCTGCCACCAATGCGGAGAGACGCGCCCCATCCCCACCGCCTGTCCCAGCTGCGGGGTCGAGGGCAAGCTGGCCCCCATCGGCCCCGGCGTCGAGCGCATCGCCGAGGAGGTCGCGGCACGGTTCCCCGATGCCAAGGCCACCGTGCTGTCGTCGGACCTGTTCCATTCCGCCCGCGCGCTGAAGGAGACGATCGCCCAGATCTCGGAAGGCGATACCGACATCATCATCGGCACGCAGATCGTGGCCAAGGGACACAACTTTCCGCGCCTGACGCTGGTGGGCGTGGTCGATGCCGATCTGGGCCTGCAGGGGGCCGATCTGCGCGCGGCGGAACGCAGCTTTCAGCTGATGCGCCAGGTGGCGGGGCGGGCCGGGCGGCAGTCGGGGGCGGCGCCGGGGGTTGCGCTTCTGCAGACGCACCAACCCGATCACGCGGTGATCCGGGCGATCCTGTCAGGCCAGGACGAGACGTTCTGGGATGCCGAGGCCGCGGGCCGTCAGGCGGCGGGCATGCCGCCCTTCGGCAGACTGGCGGGAATCATCCTGTCCCATCCGGACCTGGGCACGGTTGCCGATTTCGCGCGCCATCTGGCCGGTCTGGCCACCCCCCTGGCCGAGGTCGGGGCCGAACTGTGGGGGCCGGCGCCTGCGCCCATCGCGCGGGTGCGGGGACGCCACCGCATGCGCATGCTGATCCGCGCGCCGCGTCAGGCGCCGCTGCAGGCGGCGATCGCCGATTGGCTGGCGGGGGTCAAGCTGCCCACGAACATGCGCCTGTCCGTGGACATCGACCCGCAAAGCTTTCTGTGATCAGTTCTTCAGCACGATGCAGCGCCCGCCAAGCGACTTGAACCGGTTGCAGAACCGCGTGGCCTCGTCGCGCGACGAATAGCCGACCTGCGCGGTGAAGACGGCGCGCGGCATGCTGTTCAGCCGCTTGCGGACATAGCCCACCCGCGCCCCGTCGGTCAGGATCGGCCGCAGGGTGCGGTTCAGCCGCGCGACCTGCTGGGCCGCGCCCGCCTGGCTGGGATGGCTGGCCACGACCACGCCCCAGGGCATCGCCGGGGGCTGGGTGTTGAACTCGCGCAGCGACCGGTCGCCGGCCATCCGTTCGCAGGCCGGGCGAAAGGCCTGGTCGTCGGCCAGGGCCAGCTTGACCTCCTGCTGGGGCGGGGGGTTGTCGCGCCAGCGATGCGCGCTGAACCCGGTGATCGATTCGACATAGTCGACCGTCTCATAGGGCAGGGTCGTGGCCTGCGCGATGAACCGCGCAGCGCGGTTCTCTCCGCCGTTATAGGCAACGGCGGCCAGGCCGATATTGCCGAACCGGTCGCGCAGCTGGCCCAGATACCACGCGGCCTTGGAAATGGCCTGGGCCGGGTTGAACGGATCGTCCAGCCAATACAGATCGGCCGTGCCCGGCATGAATTGCGCGATGCCAAGCGCGCCCGCCGGGCTGACGGCAGAGGGTTCGAACCGGCTCTCCTTCCACAGCAGGCGCGCCAGGAAGGCCGGGTCCAGCCCGTGATCGGCGGCATTGCGTTCGATCAGCTTGCAGACATCCGCGGCATAGCTGTCGCGCGCGATGCAGTCGCGCCCGTCATCGCTGCAGCGCAGGTCTTCGGATGTGCGGGGCGGGGGCAGGCCGTGGGCGGCGTCGATGGCGGGGCGCGCGGACAGGGGCGCGGCCACGCAGAATAGCGCCACGACGGCGGCACCAAGATGTCTGGAAAGGGTCATCATCGCGACGGGCCGTTCATCCGCCCGCGCCCGGTGCGCGGGCGGACGATCACTTGGACTTCTTCGACTTGGATTTCTTGGCGGGCTTGGCCTCGGCCGACTTGGCCTTCGCTGGCTTGTCTTTGCCGTCCCTTGCGGGCTTTGCGCTTTTCCGCGCGGCCTTGGCCTCGGGGGTCTCGGCCTGACGTTCGGCCTTGCGGGCGGCGCGGCGCGCGGTCTTGGCGGCCTCCTTCTCGGCGGCCTTGGCGGCTTTGGCCTCGGCCTTCTGGGCCTGCTTGGCGGCCTGGCGCTCCGCCTTGCGGGCGGCCTTGGCGGCTTCCTTCTCGACGGCCTTGGCGGCATCCTTCTGGGCCTTGCGGGCCGCCTGCTTGGCGGATTTCTGCGCCTTGTCGTCGCTTGCAGTCGCGGCCTCTGCCACGGCGTCGGCCGGGGCGGGCGCGGCCTTTGCACCGCGCTTGGGAATGCGGTGCGGTTCCGTCCGCAGGTCCGTCTTGCGCGTCTCGGCGGACTTGCGGTCGGCGGGGGTGCGCGGCACGGTCGCCTGCTTGCGCTTGGCGGTCGCGGGCTTGGCACCGGCAGGTTTGGCTGCCGCCTTGGCCGCCGCCGGCACGGCGGAGGGGGTGCCGGGCGCGGCAAGGCGGCGCTTGCGGCGTTCCATGTCGGTCCGGCGCAGGGCCGCGCGCAGCATCTCGGCCGGGGCCGGGTCGCCCTCGGCGGTCGTCGCCTCGGCCCGCGCGGCGCGCAGCGCATCGATCAGCGTCAGCAACGCCGCATCGTCCAGCGCCCCAAGCGCGGGATGGCGGCTCTGTTCGGCCAGCGTCAGTTGATCGGGGTTGAGCAGTTCCTGTTCGCGCTTGGCATAATTCGGCATTCGCGGGACCCTTGGCGGACGGATGATGTGTTCGGCAGGACTGTGCGCAGGAATCGGCGCGTTTGCAATTGGAAAGGGCCCCGGTCGCAACCGGAGCCCCCTGATCTTTTCGCAGGCGTGGCCGCCCCGTTACCGGGAGGGCACGGCGCTTTCGACCGGAGAGACGAAGCCCGCATCCGTGGCGAACGGATCGCTGACCAGCGACGGCTGGACCGAGGTCGCGGCCGGCACCGCCGTCATTGCGGCATAGGGATCGGTGAACCCCGTCGGCACGGCAGATTCGACCGGCGCGGATGCGACCATCGCGGTCTGCATCGGCGCGGATGCGACCTGCGCGGTCGCGGCCGGGTCGGCCGTCGGCTGCACCGCGGCGGCGGGCACGACATAGCCTTCGGGCGTTTCCTGCATCGGGCCTTCCATCGCGACGCTTTCGGCCTGCGAACGGACGATCACCTCGGTTCCCGTGGGGATCTGTTCGAACAGGTCGATGACGTCCTGGTTGAACATCCGGATGCAGCCCGCCGACGTGGCCTTGCCGATGGACGAGGGGTCCAGCGTGCCGTGGATGCGGTAATAGGTGTCGACGCTGCCCTGGTACAGGTACAGCGCGCGTGACCCCAGGGGGTTCTGCATGCCGCCGGGCAGGCCGCCCGCGAACTGGCCGTAAAGCTGGGGTTCGGTCCGCAGCATGTTGTCGGTCGGGCGCCAGCTGGGCCAGGCCGCCTTGCGCGCGATCGTGGCGCGACCTTCGAAGGTCAGGCCCGCGCGCCCCACCGCCACGCCGTACCGCATCGCCTGGCCGCCGGGCTGCACGTGATAGAGGACGCGTGCATAGGGGTCGACGACGATGGTGCCGGGGGCCTCGGTGCCGTTATAGGACACCAGCTGGCGGGTGTTGCGGTCGTTCAAATAGGCAGCGCGGACGGCCGCGATGGGAATCGGCTCTCCGTCCGGGCCGCGGTCGGTGCGGGCCTTGTAGATCTCGGGGATCTCGACCGGCTGCTGGGCGGTGGGGGTCGTGGTCTCTTGCGAGGGACCGCAGGCCGCCAGCCCCAGGGCCAGCGCCGCGAAAAGGGAAGCGAGGCGCATCGTTGCTTGTTCCTTGTTCATCGTCGGTCGCGCCGGCAGAGGCGGTTCCGAGGCAGCATCTGTTCTGTTGCGCCGCAAGGCGGGCGCGATTCGCATGTTCTTCCATGAGGCCGCCCGCCGATCCGCGTCAACCCCGAGCCACCCTCGACGGGGTCCGTGCCGCGTCTGCGCCCGATCTCTGTGGCGCTACGGCGTCAGGTGGATCACCTTTATGCGCCTAATGAACAACTTGGCGTGTCTTCGGGTTTCATGTGCAGGCGAAAACTTTGCGGCGATCGGGCGGGCGCCGGCGTTGCGGGTTCGCGGGTGCCCGCCTAGGCTGACCGCGATGCCCGCCGCAGGAAAGGCCGATCCGTGACCCCTTCGACAGACCCCACCACCGTCCCCGCCCGGACCGGCGCGCTGGCGCCGCTGGGCTATCGCGACTTTCGCCTGCTGTGGAGCGCGACGCTGGTGTCGAATTTCGGCGGCCTGGTGCAGGCCGTGGGCGCGGCCTGGCTGATGACCCAGTTGACCGACAGCGCCACGCTGATCGCGCTGGTGCAGGCCTCGAACACGCTGCCGATCATGCTGCTGGCGATCGGGGCGGGGGCGCTGGCCGACATTTTTGACCGCAAGACGCTGCTGATGGGCGCGCTCATCTTCATGGCGGTGGTGTCGCTGGCCCTGGCCGCGGTGGCCTGGACGGGGGGGCTGACGCCGTGGCTGCTGCTGGGCTTCACCTTCCTGCTGGGAGCGGGGCAGGCGGTCTATAACCCGCCCTGGCAGGCCAGCATGGGCGATCTGGTCGACCGGAAGGACCTGCCCGCAGCGGTCAGCCTGAATTCCGTGGGCTTCAACCTGATGCGCAGCGTGGGGCCCGCGGCGGGTGGCCTGATCGTGGCCACGCTGGGCGCGTCGGCTGCCTTTGCGGTCAACGCCATCAGCTATCTGCCGCTGCTGGGGGCGATGTCGCAATGGAAGCCCAAGCTGGCGCCGCGCGTCACCACGCCCGAGCCGTTCATGGCCGCGATGGGGGCGGGCCTGCGCTATGTCGCGCTGTCGCCCAACCTGCTGCGGGTGATGTCGCGCGGCGCGCTGTTCGGCTTTGCCGCCATCGCCGTGCTGGCGCTGCTGCCGCTGGTCGCCAAGAGCCACCCCGAGGGGGGGTCGCTGCTGTTTGGCGGCCTGCTGGGGTGCTATGGCGTCGGCGCGATCGGCGGGGCGCTGCTGAACCCCCGCATCCGCGCCCGGCTGAACAACGAGAACGTCGTGCGCATGGCCTTTGCGGGCTTTGCGGTCTCGGCCCTGGTCCTGGGCCAGACCCAGTCGGTCTGGCTGCACGCGGCGGCGATGCTGCCTGCAGGGGCGTCCTGGGTGCTGGCGCTGTCGCTGTTCAACGTGACGGTGCAACTGTCCACGCCGCGCTGGGTCGTGGCCCGCGCGCTGGCGCTGTACCAGATGGCGACCTTCGGCGGCATGGCGGCCGGCGCCTGGATCTGGGGCATGGTGGCGGGCACGCAGGGCCTGGATGCGGCGCTGACGGCCGCCGGGGGCGTGCTGCTGCTGGGGGCTGCCATCGGGTTCTGGCTGCGGGCGCCCGAATTCGGGGCGGTGGATCTGGACCCGGTGAACCGCTTCCGCGAGCCCGCGCTGATGCTGGACCTGCGGGGGCGGTCGGGGCCGATCATGGTGATGGTCGATTACCGCATCGAGCAGGCCGATGTGCCGGAATTCCTGCGCCTGATGCAGCGGCGGCGCAACATCCGCAGGCGGGACGGGGCGCGCAACTGGTCGCTGCTGCGCGATCTGGAGCATCCCGACCAGTGGAGCGAAAGCTATCACATCGCCACCTGGGACGAATATGTCCGCCACAACCTGCGCCGCACCAAGTCGGATGCCGAGGTCGCGGTGGCCCTGCGCGCGCTGCACAAGGGCGACACCGACCCGCTGGTCCACCGCATGATCGAGCGTCACACTGTCGGCCCCCAGGACGACGTGCCCCTGGTGGGCAAGATCGAGATCCCCTGACGGATCGTTTCCCTCTCGCCCGCACGCGCGGGTTGTGCCAGATCTGGGGCGACCCGTGGCACGAAAGGGCCGGCCGATGATCAGACTTGTCCTGTTCCTGGCGCTGATGCTGCCCGCCGCAGTGCAGGCCGGGCCCTGGCCGCGCGAGGCTGGGCGGACCTTCCTGTCGCTGTCGGGGGAACGCAATCGCGCGGACAGCAGCTATGCCTCGGCCTATGCCGAATACGGGCTGACGCCGCGCACTACGCTGGGGATGGAACTGGGCCGCGCCGACCAGGCGGAGACCAGCGCCATCCTGTGGCTGCAGCGCGCGCTGGACGACGGTCAGGGGCCGAACCGCTTTGCCATGCAATCGGGAGCGGGGGTGATCCGGCGGGACGACCTTGCCCTGCCGGTGGTCCAGGGCGCGCTGTCCTGGGGGCGCGGTTTCGACCGGGGCTGGATCACCGCGCAGGTGCTGGCCAAGATGACCGGCAGCGCGCCGGACCCGCGCGCGCCCATGCGCCCGTCCTTTGCCGCCAGCTTCCTGACCGCCGAACGGGTGATCAAGACCGACGTGACCCTGGGCCTGCGTCCGCGTGACGGGCTGATGGTCATCAACAGCCTGTGGCTGGAGCACCCCCAGGACGAGGAATATTCCGCCCGTCTGATGTCGTCGCTGGTCTTCGATGTGCCGGGCCCGGTCAAGGTGGAACTGGGCATGGTCAATCCCCTGTCCGGCCCGTCCGAACAGGCCGTCCGGCTGGGCACCTGGCTGGAGTTCTGAAACCTACAGCCGGTCGCGCCAGCGGTTCACCAGCGGATAGCGGCGGTCCAGCCAGAAGGCGCGGGTCGAGATGCGCGGCCCCGGTGCGGCCTGATACCGCTTCCATTCGCTGACATAGAGCAGCTTTTCCACCTGCCGCACCGTGTCCGCATCGAACCCCCGCGCGACCAGATCGGCCAGCGACAGATCCTGTTCCACCAGCCCGTCCAGGATCGCGTCCAGAACCTCATAGGGCGGCAGGCTGTCGTCGTCGCGCTGGTCGGGGCGCAGTTCGGCCGACGGCGGCTTGGTGATGATCCGCTGGGGGATGACCTCTCCGGGCGCGCCCATCATCCAGTCGCGATGGTTGGCGTTCCGCCAGCGGCAGGTTTCGAACACCCGCGTCTTGTAGAGGTCCTTGATCGGGTTATAGCCGCCCGCCATGTCGCCATAGATGGTGGCATAGCCCACCGCGACCTCGGACTTGTTGCCGGTGGTCAGCAGCATCTCGTTGAACTTGTTGGACAGCGCCATCAGCATCACGCCGCGCAGGCGGGACTGGATGTTCTCCTCGGTGATGTCTGGGCTCGTGCCCTCCATCAGATGCGCCAGCGCATCCCCCACTGCGTCGCGCGCCCCGTCGATGCGCACGGTGTCCAGCCGCGCGCCAAGCCGCGTCGCGCAATCGGCCGCGTCCTCCAGGCTGGCTTGGGAGGTGTATTCCGACGGCAGCATCACGCAGCGCACGTTTTCCGGCCCGATCGCGTCGCAGGCGATGGTCGCGACCAGCGCAGAATCGATGCCCCCCGACATGCCCAGCAGCACCTTGCGGAATCCCGACTTGCGCAGATAGTCGCGCAGGCCCAGCATCATCGCGTGGTAATCCTGCTCCCACGCGTCGGGCTGCGGCGCCATCAGGCCCGGTTCGGCCCGCCAGCCATCGGGGCCGTGGGTAAAGTCGACATGCACCACCGCCTCCTGGAAGGCGGGCAGCTGCACGACCTTGTGGCCGCCGGGGTTCAGCACGAAGCTGGCCCCGTCATAAAGCTGGTCGTCCTGGCCGCCGACCATGTTCACATAGACCAAGGGCAGGCCCGTCTCGACCACGCGGCCGACCATGTGGTCCATGCGCAGGTCCAGCTTGTCGCGGTGATAGGGGCTGCCGTTCGGC
>TARA_R110001606_G_scaffold153347_3_pt1 | contig 10508 bp, 3 predicted proteins | sample TARA_R110001606 | Tara Oceans TARA_R110001606 (sample SAMEA4398315) | marine metagenome | biome: Polar Biome; feature: [SRF] surface water layer (ENVO:00010504); material: water (ENVO:00002006), including particulate matter (ENVO:01000060) such as... | depth 5 m
TAGGTATACTTCACCTGAAGTTATTGATTATATAGTCGGTGTAGGTCCTAAATTATTAGCTAAAGATTATGATAATTGGGTGGAATATCCTAATCACTCTGTAAAACAAAATAGAAATTATCAAGTTGGTTTTGTTCTTATAGATAAATTTGGTAGACAATCAGACGTTGTTTTATCAGGTGTAAAAACAGTTTCTACAACAGCAGCTGATGGTACTATTTATGGTGGTGATACTATTTATAATCCATACAATAGTACAGCAACAAACATTAAAGAATTGTTTGGTGATTCTTTAAAAATAGATATAGTTCAACCAATAAGCGTAAATGTAGATACAGAATTAGGTACACCTGGTTTATATGCTAACACTGGTACTGGTTATAATACATATAACGCTAATACAATATATCAACCAACTATAAATAACAACACATATATTTTTAATCAAGGAACGGGTCAAAATGAAATACCAACAGTCGGTTCTTTTTTAGAAGGTGAATTTACGGATTATGTAAAAGTTTCAAATGTAGCTAATTCTGTTGAAAGTACTACTAGCTCTGATAATACCGCTGGTGGATCAACAACGGCATTAGTATTAGTAACTGGTAATGCTAATGTAAAAGTAGGAATGATTATAACTGGTGGTGGTTTACCTGCTGGAGTTACTATTACTACAGTAACAGATTCTCAAAACTTTGTGTTAAGTTCAGCTCAAAATATTCCGATAAATTCTTCTTTAACTTATTCTATTACTGAATATACTATTACAACAGATGGCCAAGTAAGTTCTATATATTTACAACAATCTCCTACTAATCCTGATGTAAAATATAAATACAGTATTAACCCCACTGGTTGGTATTCATATAAAATAGTTGTTAAACAACAAGAACAAGATTATTATAATGTTTATTTACCTGGTATATTAAACGGTTATCCAGCTCAAAAAACAAATTCTGATATTCCTTTTCCAATTAATGAAGATGGTAAAACAGCAAATATTGTTTTAATTAATGACAACATTAATAAAGTGCCTAGAGATTTAGCAGAGGTTGGTCCTCAACAAAAACAATTTAGAAGCTCTGTGCAGTTATATGGTAGAGTTCAAAATAATTCTGCAACTACTAATATACAATTTTTCCCAGGTATATTAACAGATACAGCAATAAGTATAGCTACATCTGAAGACTCAAACATGGTTTATGATCAATTATCTACATCTACTGTTGCTCCAAATGCTCCTGGAGGTAAAGATAATTTATATCAAATTGATACAAAACCTTTAATTGCAAGAATTTCTACAGCAAATGCTATAGGCTCTTTAACAAACGTAATGAGACCGTTTTTAGCTATATATGAAACAGAACCACAAGATTCCTTGTTAGATATATTTTGGGAAACACCTACTGTAGGTTTAATATCAACTTTAAATGATGCCATAAACTCTGAGTATGATGGCGCTGTTGGATGGTCTACATATAATTCAAATAACTTTACAGAAGCAAGTACTGGTAATTTTTTAACAGGGTTATCTCCAACCGATCAATCAGGAGCTAATCTAACTAATACTTCTGCTGTTATTAATCAAGTTGTAGATGGTAATGGAAGTGATGTTACAGGACAATTTAGTATTACAAGAACTGGAGCAGGAACGTTAGGTAATCCTTATTTATATAACTTTGGAAAAATAGGAACTAATTTTGTTTATAATCACGATATTAATCCTAGAAATTATACAATAAAAACCGTTATAACTAATCTTACACCTAATCCTGATGTAGTTTCTGGAGTTATAGATATTGATATTTTTTTACAAAATGTTCAACCCGTTATAAACGGTGGAGTTGCTTTACCGGCTATAAATAATGTTAATCAAGATTTTCAAGGAACTTTAGCAACTATAACAGGTGAAAATGGAGCTGCAGATGCGTCGTTGAAACTACAAGAATTAAAGTGGAGTATTACAGCTGGTAATTCTTCAGGATATTTTTCTATTAATGAAACAACTGGTGTTTTAAGTAAATCAGGAACCGGTGCAACAGCCGCAACATATACATTAACAATACAACTAGAGGATACATTTAACAACACTAATACAGCTAACGGATCACTAAGCATTACAGCCACTCAACAAATAACAATAACTTCATCTATTATAGGAACAGCATTTCAAGCATCAGGAGTTACAGTGTTTAACGGTACTTGTAACGTAAACGGTCAAGTAAGCCCTGATTGTGGAACTGTTACTTATTATAATCAAACAAGCTCATCGCCTACTGTGGGAGATGAAATAAGAACAGGGCCTAATGGTGCTAGTTCATCACTTGCTTTAGCTGGTTATTATTCTTATAATTGTAGCAACACAGGTGTTAATAATAGAAATTATTTTCAAATATCAGGTAATGATGGCGAAATAGATGTTGTAAGCACATGCTAGTAATAATTCTCTAAAATAAGTGATAATAAAACCATGGCGATAATAGAAGTAAAATATTTCAATACTTTTTTAAATAAAAAGATTAAATCTATTGTAGATGCTACAACAAAACCTGTAGCACCTTTTGCAAATGTACCAGGTGATTATACATCTGTTCCTGCAGACGATTGGTATGTAGAAGAATCAAGAATTAGAGGAGGTTATAATAATACTACGGTTGATTTCGGTGTTAAAGCTTATTTAGACGAAGAAAATACAAATCAACAAAATAGATTTAATGCATTAATATACTCTGGGGTGTTTAACTCTAGAACTGGTGTTAATGACACTAATCAATTTTCAGTTGGTGAAGATATAACTAAAGCCGCAGATCCTGCAAATGGATCAATACAAAAACTATATGCCGAAGATACTAATTTAATTATATTTCAAGAAAATAAAGTTAGTAAAGCTTTAATAGATAAAGATGCAATATATTCTGCAGAAGGTTCAGCTGCTGTAACATCTACACCATTGGTTATAGGTCAAATAGTATCATATGCCGGTGAATATGGTATATCAAAAGATCCTTTTAGTTTTGCTGTTTATGGTTATAGAAAATATTTTACAGATCAAAAAAGAGGTGTTGTTTTAAGATTATCAAGAGATGGTATAACAGAAATATCTTCTTACGGTATGCATGATTATTTTAGAGATAAATTAAAAACAGCAGGTACTGGTAAAATAGTTGGTGCATGGGATAATCATAATAAAAATTATATAGTATCTATATCAACAGATCGAACTGGAACTGGACAAGTAGGTGAAAATGGACAAGCTGCCGCTCCTGTTGGTAATGATATTACGGTTACTTTAAACGCTCAGATTGGTAATATTCAAGCTGGTGATAAAGTTTATAAGTACACAGCTTCTGGTCAAATAACAAGTGAGTATTATGCTACTATAACTTCTGTTATACAAACAACAAATCCAGCTAAATTTATAGCCAATGTTTATAATCAAATACCAGCTTTACAACCTATAATATGTTGGACTGAATCAACAGTAACCGCTAGTTTTGATGAAAGTGTTTTAGGTTGGACAAGTTTCTTTAGTTATGAACCTACTTTTATTACTAGTTTAATTAGTGATTTTTATAGCTTTTTTAGCGGTAGAGTTTATTTACATAACTATGGTAATTATGGTAAATATTATGGTATTAACAACGATTCTAACGTTACAGTAATATTAAATAGAGAACCATCTATGGTTAAAAACTTTAAAACCATAAACTATGAAGGTGCAGATGGTTGGGAATTACAAAGCTTTGAGGCTAGTTCTGGAGACGTTTCTTTACCTATAAGTAAATATGTTTTTCAAACTAGTTTAGGTGCATTAGAATCAAATATATTTGCTAATAGTTTTAAAAGAAAAGAAAATAAGTTTTTTGCAAACTTAATAAATAATTCATCAGCTACAAGTGGTGAAATACTTTGGGGAGCATCATCTACTGGTTTAAAAGGGTTTTGGTCAACAGTAAAAGTTAAATTAGTAAACACTAATTACCCAACAACTAAAAAAGAATTATTTGCAGTATCAACAGATATTGTAGAATCATCATACTAAATAATATGGAAGAAATTTTAATACATATATACGAATTTATGTTTGGTAATCCTCATGGGGTTACTATGGCTGAACCACTGACTATTGGTGCTGCTGTTGCTGTAGGTAGTGCAATTGTTAGTGGCTTAGGTGCTTTGTTTGGTGGTGGTGCTAAAAGAAGAGCTGCTCGAGCCGCTAGAAGAGAAAAAGCTCGTTTAGAAGGAGAGTTAAAAATACTAGAAAAACAAAGACAAACTATAATTAATCCCTATGCAGGTGTTACAAATTTATCTTCTATGGCTAAGGATCTAAGTGATATGGTTTCAAATCCTTACGCTAGTCTAGGTGTTGCTACTAGTGCAGCTGAAATACAAATAGAAGAAGCTGATATAGCTTTAGCAAATACTTTAGATACATTAAGGGCTACAGGGGCTAGTGCTGGTGGCGCTACTGCTTTAGCTCAAGCAGCTTTACAAAGCAAAAGAGGTGTTAGTGCTAATATAGAGCAACAAGAAGCACAAAATGAAAAGTTAAAAGCTCAAGGGGAATCTGAATTAGAAAGATTACAAATGCAGGAAGCTTCCAGAATACAAGGTATACAAATGAGTGAAGCTGCTAGAATACAACAAGCAGATGTGGCTGGAAAACAATTTATGTTTAGTACTAAAGAACAAAGACAAATGCAGCAATTAAATAGAAAACAAGCTCAAATAACAGGCCAAGCTCAAGCTGCTGTTGCTGCTGATCAAAGCGCTGCCGCTTTGTATTCAGCTGGTATTGGTGCGGTAGGTAATATAGGCGCGGCTTTTGCTAGTTCTTCGTCGGGAAATTAGAAGCCGGTAGCGGCACTAATACTAATAGAAATTTTAAATATCACCCAGGAGGTTAAAAATATAAATATGTCATATGAAAATCCACAAACTGTAATTGATACAGAGTCAGCAAAATATTATGCGCAAGCTATTTCTAGTTTAGGACTTACAGCAGCTAAAGTTATAAATACAGAAACTGAAAGAAAAAGAAAAGAAGCGCAAGCGAATAAAAAAAGAAATTTAGAAAACTCTAAAGCTAGAACAGAATACAACTCAAAGTATTTATCTACTATAAACAAATCTTTATTAAACGCTGGTGAAATAAATTTAAAACCTCAATTAAGAGAAAAATTAAACGGTTTAATCGGAAAAGCTGTAGATTTAAAAATACAATTAGACAATTTTACTGGAGAAGAAGGTGTAAGTAGATCTCAACTTCAAAACGAATTAAATTCTTTAGAAACTTTATTTGAATCTGGCCTTGGAGAAGGTTTAGGTAATTTATCAACAAGTATAGAGGGTATAGCACAAGCGGCCGTAAACGGTGGTCAAGAATCTGGTTTATCATATTCTCATAATAATTCTTACATGATTAGTGATATTATGTCTACTCAGCTTGGTCAAGAAAGTAAAGTAAACGAATTAGATATTAAACAAATAGATGGAGTTTGGAATGTTACTATGGATTTTATAGGAGAAAAAAGAGGTGAGCCTGTTCAAACTATTTTAGATGAAAGTGGTAAAGCTAGAGATTTTAAAGCAAGATCTTATAATTTAAACACAGATTTAGGAGCTGATGAGTTAATTATAAATCCTGATATTACTTCAGTTGCTGAAAAAGCTATAAATGATTTTGGTTATCTTAAAGATGGTGTGCCTAATCCTAAAAGCGGTATATCTTCTATATACTCTAATGTTGTAGATGAAAAAACAGTAGGAGAAAAAACATATTATCGACCTACTGTAGATTTAGAATTATTAAACCAAAAGCTAAAACCTTCATTAGAGGCTTCTATTGGAGGTATTATAAAACAAGGTAGAGCGAATGATGGCGATGAAGCTTACGGTTTATTAGTAATGCAAAGCTATGTAGATGATATTCTACCGGATAACATAGATGCTGACATAGGTATTTTAAAACCTGATCCATCGACGGTAAGTGGTATAAGTCAAGAGCAATTTGAAAAAATATCTCTTTATGTTTCTTCTCAACAAAAAGTAAAACTTGATGCTAGTATGTTGCCAGATGAAGAGTTAGGGTTTCAAAAACCTGATGCACCTACAGAAGGTGCTATAAAAAGAGGTGAAACTAAGACAAGATTAAAAGCATTAACCGACAAGCTAGATAAATTAAATACAAAAAGACCTACGGTTGAAGGAGTTAAAAAACAAGATATAATATTTGATTCTGAATTTCAAAAACAACTTTTACCAGAGTTTAGTTTTAAATCTTTAAAAGGTGATTTAGAAGGCACATATTTAGAATTAAAATCAACTGCTACTAATAAAACAGCTCAAATTCCTTCAAAAGGTTTAACAGATGCAAGGCTAAAAATGACCATGTATATTTTAGATGGAGGTAATACATCTGATCCAGCGTATTTAAAGCTAGAAAAAGAGCTTGAAAAAGAAAGTAAAGTAAAAGGTTTACCTATAGTTTTTGATCCTAATTTATTTATTAAAGATTAAATTATAATTATGTTTAAATTCAACAATAAAACATACACATTGAAAGATGTTAAATCGGCGGCCGAAGATTCTAATTTAACAGTAGATGACTACATTTTTAAAGTAGGTATTGAAAAAGAGAAAGATGATTCAGTAAAGACAAACGGTGTTGCGGAGACGGATGCGTCTGTAACACCAGAAAAAAATATGGCGTCCACATTGGATCCTGGTTTGTCGGAATTACAAAAGCCAGATAATTCTAAAGAGGCTATAATTGCTAGAAGAAAAAGAAAAGCCTTACAATCTTCATCAGATCCATTAGACTATGCTAACTATGATCTTGGAAGTGATTCATTTATTATACCTGAAGAACTAGAAGAAGTTGTTGTTACAGCTCCTTTGTCTTTTAAACAACCAGATTTTTTTGCTAAAAAAGCTAAACAAAAAGAAGAAAAGAAAAAAAGTCAAGCTAAAAAAATATATAATGATCAAGTGAAAGCTATAGGTAGTATTACCAATATTGAATATAATCAAGCGGCGGCTAAAATATATTTTGATACTTCTGATAAAAAAGTAGCAACAGATGAAAATGGAGCTCCTATTTACAACACTATAAAACAATCTCCTTCTCAAAATTTTCCACAAGGTCAAGAAAGAAAAATACCTGTTTATGAAACTAATGAAGAGTTTTATAAAAGAGTTGGTAAATACGAAGATTTTTTAAACTACGAGCAAGCGGTTCAAAACAATACTGTTTGGAATGGTCCTGAATTAGATATAAGAAATGATTGGCAAAAAGCTCAAATTCAAGGTAAAGATCAGTTACAAGACGATACTTTAAATAGATTGAATGTAGGTGTTGATGAAGGTTTGCAATCTTATGTGGAAAAAGAAGTAGATCTTCAACAAGAAGATATAGTTGGTGAGGGGGTTATACCTAATTTAAAAAACGCAAACGAAGCTTTATTAATAAAATCTGAAGCAATTGAAAATGAAAAACTCGCATTAGATAATCAATATTTAGAATTAGAAAAAATATCACAACCTTTTATTAAATCAAGCAACGAAAGTTTAAATACTATAAATCAATTAAATAATGATTTTAGAATAGATGCTTTAGATGTTAATTCAATGAAGCCACTACCTTCTCCAAGAATTATAAATAAATATAATGAAGCTGTTCAGGTTTATAACGCTAACCAAAATGAATTAAAAAACTTAAAGTTTAACGATTTAATAAAACAATATACTAAAAGACAAGATGTTTTAGATGGTGTAATTAAACAATACAACAAAGATATAGATAAGTTTGGAACTGATAAGCAAATAATGGAAAGCTTGGGTTTTGATTACAACAACATGAATAGATTAGCTTTAAATATAGAGCAATTTTTTGGTGGAAACTTGTCTGAAATTGGAGCGGACATTTTTAATTTAGCTAGTAAAGGATTACAAATACTAGGAGATTATAAAGGTCCATATGAACTAAACCCTTCAGTTGTTGATTTGGTTTCAGGTAAAGAAGTTATTATAGAAAACAAAACTTTAAATAATATAAATAATTATCTTTTAGAAAGTGCGTCAGATTACAATAGTCGTATTGATAAAGATATGGCAAAATTATCTAAACCTATTAAGTTTAGTGATGTAGGAAAAAACGGTGTAACAGCGGGCGATTTACTTGCTCAAACTTTTGTTGATGTTGCGCCTTCTACTTTTGTTTCTCTTACGCCAGTTTTAGGATTGGCTAAAAACGCTACAATGTTATCTAGAGTAGGTAAATCAGGTGGTTTTTTACAAACTAACAAAATTGGTGGATTTAAAACTTTTGAAAACTTAAGAAAAGCAAAACAAAGTGCACAAAATAGTTTAATAGCAAGTCAAAGATTTGTTATGGGCACGTTTTTTGCTGTAGAATCTGGGGCTCAAGCTAGAGATTTAAGAAATCAATTAGAATCTTCTTATGAAATTTTAGAAAAAGGAGGCGCTTTAGATAAACAAATAAAGCAACTTCAATTAAATTATAATGTTTTAAATTCTAAAACAGAAAAAACAATTGAAGAGCAAGCTGAATTAGAAAGAATTAAAATAGATTTAGATAAAGCTAAAGATATATGGAGTGATCAAGATAGAATACAAAATATTCCTAGGTTTCAAAAAGCTTTAAACACATATAGTTATGGTGCGGCTGGTGCTGCGTGGGAGTATTTTCCTACAAAGTTTATAACTAAGCCAATGCAAACTTTTATACAAAAATATGGTAAGGAAGCTGTTAAGAGAGATGCGTACAAAGGTATAAAAAAATATTGGCAAGCTTTAAAATCAGGTGGTGGAGTTACTCTTAACTACGCTGGTAAAGCTTTACTTATAGAAAATGGAGAAGAACTTGGTACGGAAATGACGCAAAAGGCATTTAGCGCAACATTACTAGGTGAAAACGTTAACATGTTTGAGAATATCACTCCTGAGTTTTTCTTTCAAAATAGTGTTTCAATTTTTAGTTTAGTTGGTGGAAGAGCGGTTAATGGTGGTGTTTCTGCTTTTAAAGCTGAATTAACTACAGGAGCAGAAATAAAACAAACTGGTGAATTAGTTAAAAGAGCTATGACTATTTATAGTGATCTTACTCAAGGTAATTATACTGGTGCTGAAGCCGTTGAAGCTAGAGGAGAGCTAGAAGGCATTGTAGATGAACTTGCTATACAAGATGGTATTAATTTTTGGAAATCAACAAAATTAACAGAAAAACAATTATTAGAAGTCGGTGATCAAAGAAGAATACAAAGACAAATACTTAGAAATTTAAGCGGCTTAGGGTTTAATACAGATCCAACTGATCCAGAGGTTATTAGACTTGTAGAAACTTTAAAAAAGAAATATACAGCAGCTGGTGAAAATGCTGATAATTTGTTAGGTGAGCATGCCAAGCAGGTTGATAAACGATTTAAACAATGGAGAGAAGGTTCTAAACTTGATTCAAGAGTAAGAGGAAATGTTGTTGACGTAGATTTAACTTATGAATTTAGCAAAAACTCTTACTTTACTGATATTTTATCTGCTTTAAGTTCTAATAAAATTGGTCAATTTTCTACCGTAGAAGAATTTGAACAATTTATAAATGAAAATAATTTTACACAAGATCAAAAAGAGTCTTTGTATTCTGATTTTGTTACACTAGACGAAAACGGTAAAAAGATTTTAAGTCTTGATAACTATGGTAAAAGAACTAATTATGGTTTTACTTTATTAAATCAATATGCTATTGATGCGGGAATGGAAATGGGTGATAAATTTGCAGCCACAACACCATTAGAAGAATTAAATCATGAGTATAATATTAAAAATAATATTGTAAAAAATGGTAAATTAAATGAAGATGCTGATGTAGCTATTAATGAAATTATAGAAAAAATTAAAGAATATCAATCTTTAGGTAGAATTACAAAAGAACAAGGTAATACTTTAATTAAAAGATTTGATAAATATTTTGGAGATTTAACCGAAGGACAATATGATGCTGAAGAAGTTTTAGTGCAGTTGAATAATGCTATAATGCAAGGCGTAATTACGCAAGACTTTTTTGATGGTATGTTTAGCGTTAAACCTTTTTTAAATAATTTAATTGCAGATTCACTTGGAGATGTATCATGGATGATGAATTTAAAAACACCTAAAGATATATTTAAATATTTAAAAAAATTTAGAGCTACAGCTACAGCTGAAACACAAATACAATTATCACCACCTGAGCAAGAAGATACTGTTGAAAAAGCTTCTTTAACTGGTTTTGGAGCTGAAATTGATGCTTTTAAACCTGCTGAAGGTCAAACATTAGAGCAATACAAACAAGATCCAAATTATTTTAAAGCATATGAAGCTATAGGTAAAGAAAACGAAGCCTTAAACACTTTTATATTAAAGACTGGTAGACAATACGGTATTGAAAGTAATTTAGATGTGCAAGCTATAAAAGATAATTTACAATTAAGATTTATAAAAAATTACGA
>TARA_R110001606_G_scaffold24674_7_pt1 | contig 10501 bp, 11 predicted proteins | sample TARA_R110001606 | Tara Oceans TARA_R110001606 (sample SAMEA4398315) | marine metagenome | biome: Polar Biome; feature: [SRF] surface water layer (ENVO:00010504); material: water (ENVO:00002006), including particulate matter (ENVO:01000060) such as... | depth 5 m
GATACAGAAATTAATCTAGTAGTTTCTCTAGTATCTTCAACGTCTCAATACCATCATCACTCCTAAGGAAGTTAGCAACAACAAAGAATGCGTCCTCCCCAAAAGGAATAACTAACATACGCTTCTTGTTGTTAGGTGTATTGAACCATACCTCCTGCTGATTCTTTCTAAAAGTAAGTAAGCTTGCATCAAAAAACTTCTTGACATCTGCCTGAAGCTTTATCATTGGGTCGCTTACAATATCTAAGAAGTCCTCCGGATACTGTCGAGCATATATCAATACATCACGCTTTATCTCAGCGGTGGATGTATTGGATACATCCGTGCCAAATATTACTGAAGCGATACTCTCTAGCTGCTCTAAGGATAACTGACGAGCCTCAACCAATGCGTCAACCTCTAGGTTTAAGAACTCTACGTCCTCGCTTGCTGTCTTCTCCTCGTCTACCTCTTTAAATTTCTTACCATACATAGGATGGTGTTCAAGAAACTCTTGAAGGACCTGATTGTTTCTTGGGACCATTAAGAATCCGTCCTCAAAAATAATAGGTTCTACAATAGCATTGCCATCCTGCTCATCCTCAAATGGGCTCTTTTGATTTACCGCATAACGAAGAGGTCGGTTCTGTCCTTTCTCCTCATCAAACCACAATAAGGGGTATCTACGGGTATTTCGTGATGGCACCATAAATGTTAATGGAGCTGTTTCTTTAATTAGTCTGTAGTGCTTGTCTACAAATTTTGCTTTTGTTTTCATTTGATATAATTTAAAATTTAAAATTTAAAAATAAAGGGGTGCCCTAAGACACCCCTTTGGTTTTATAACTAGTCTTACTCTTGGAATAAGAAGAAGTTGTTTGCCCCTAAGGTACATACCGCTCTCTCAGAAAGGAAGTTAACCTCCATTGCATCTAAGTCAGAAGTACGTGCCCCACCTGCTGAACCTGTAATCCAAGTCTTGTATCGTCTGTCTTCAGTCTCTGAAGCTCTGTAACGAACATGAAGGAATGGACGCTTAGCGTTCTTTCCAAGGATTTGGTCATATACAGTAGTTGAACCTGCAGGAACCAATAGACCGTTTACACGACCTGAGTTCGCACCTGTTGGTAAACCACCACGCATTGTTGGGTCGTTTAGGTATTTCCAATCAGACTTGTAGAAGTCATAACCTCTACGGAATCCTGTGAAACCTAAGTTCAAAGCCATCTCTTCGTCATTGTCAAACAATCCGTAAGATGTACCACCCGCTCCGTAAGAGTTCTGAGCTGCTAACATATCGTCAATGTCAAAACCAAACTGTCGGTCTAGGAAGATAACATTCTCCTCGATAGAACCCTGCTTGTCAAGACGTGAGATGATAGCATCAAAGTCTGCAAGGGCAACAGGATTTCCTCCTCCCCAAACATTTCCTCTGTTCTCTACAACGTAGAAGATACCTTCAGAACCTTTGTTACCCATTAATGGGTTGTCTCCTGCTCCTGCTCCTGCGTTAGACGCACCTGAACCTGCCTCTGCAGGAACCGCCTCAATCATTGCAGTCTCTAGGTAGTCATCAAAACGTAGACGAGTCTCGTGCTCAGACTTCAAATACCATAGGTATCCGTTAGCTCCGTTCTCTGTCTGAATCTCTATCCATCCAATCTGTGCCATATCAGAACCTGATACTGCATACTTATCTTTCAAGATAATTGGAGAGTTGTCGAAGATTATATCGTCAGCCTCTAAGGAACCTTGCATTCCTACTGTTCCTTTTCGGAACTCAGAACCGTAGATGAATACTGTAACATCAGCGTTACCAAGCGCTGTACCTGCTGTTACAAGACCTGCGGCCTCATAGAATGCTACAGTGAATGTATTAGCTGTAGGAACCGCTGTTACAACCGCCTTGTTGCTTCCCGTTCCATTGTTCTGAACAATCATAACCGTCTGTCCTACACGGATAGCGATTGATGGTGTCCCTAACGCTCCTGCTGTAGAACCTGCAGGTGTAAGGTTATCGTTCACTTGGAAGGTAGCCACGAGGGACCCTGCTGCTACTGCTGCTGAACCGCAGCTCGTATACTTCGTGTGTAATCTTCCCTGCTCTGCCCATTTGATAAGGTCTGAGTTAGAAGGCATCTCTGCACCTACTAATCGTAGGAACGATGAGATTGTTCTATTACCGTAACGCTCAAATTCTTTCTCGTATGTATCCGGAAGATACTGATTCAAGAAATTAAAGTCGGTAATGTAGTTTGTTGCTGTGGGAATCTGCGTTGCAGATGGCTGCAAATCAAATCCCGGTGCTGCTTGTACTGCCATTTTTTGTTTTTTTAATTTTTGTTTTTAATACTTCTAATTTTCAAGCCCTTCCCCGAGTCAGGGTTTATAGCTCGAATTTGCATCCCGCCCTTTGTAGAAACCTCAGGTGCATTCCGTGTAGACATATCAATGTTTTTCATCTTACGGGTTACATCCTCAGTTGCCGAAGCCTTGCCTTGTTCGTAAAAGAACTGAGCAAACTTCTCAGGGTTTGATGCTACTGCTATCGCTTTATGGTAGCCCTCTGCATCAGAGACTAGACCGTCATCGTTCATGAACTTATTTAAGAAGTTCATTACATCAGACTGCTTAGTCTTTAGTTCTTGTGCAGATTGAGGTGAATATAGTATCGGCTTCTCATCAACAGAAAACTCAAAACCTTTGAACTCTCCTCCGAATACCTCATTGGTCTTTTCAGTAAACCAATTTCTTCTATGCTCTCCTTGCTCCTTTTGGGTCTTAGCAGACTCAATATATTGCTTGTAGTCCTTAAGCTCCTCTGAGTTGAGTCCCGAACCCTCACCGCCACCTGACTCAAGTGGAAGCTTGTATTGCTCCTTCATCCCCTCAAAGTACCCCTTGGCCTTTGCAATCGTTTTTTTCTTTGCTAACTTAATTTTCTTTACATCGGTCTCGTCATCCAAGTCCTCATCGTAATCAAAATCACTCAACATAATATCTATGTCGTCATCATCAAGCCCCTTCTCTGTGGCTTTATAATACTGAGTTAACAAATAGTCAGGGTCCATATCATCAAAGTCTTCCTGTAGTCTTTGGAAGTCATTGAATCCACGCCCTGTTTCTTTTTTGTATTTAAGATAGGCGGCTACATCCTCAGGTAAATCCTCTGAAGACTCTCGCTCGGTCATTAGCTCATCGAATGAGTTTATATCCCTGCCGTATCTTTTACCAATATATGAAAGAACGTCTTCCTCATTTAGTTCTGAGGACTCCTGTGCTTCGCCTTGCGGCTGTACTTCTTCTTGTTCCGGTATGGAGGCGGCACCCTCAGTGCTTCCTTCCACTCCTGTATCGTTAACCTCTGCTCCTTCATCCTGTAGAGACTCTTCGTGTTTTTTTAATAACTGATTCTCTACCTCTTGTTTAGACTTCGTCTCAGGTGAGTCTACTGCTGTAACTTTAATTCCCATTAGATTATATTTTTACAAAGTTAGTTATTTTTTTTTATTATTTAACGAGGGTTAAACTCTGCCATATCAAATCCATCAAGGCTATCCTCGTTGGACTCAAAGGTCTGAGGCGGCAGGTTGTTCTTTCTCTGATTTATTAACTTGGACTGCTCGCTGTTCTGCTGACTGATACGAGATGACTTAGCGTCTTCACGCTGATTCTCTCTGCTCTGAAGTGCGTTCTCGCTAATATCTCTAAGCTGCATATTGAAATCAAACTCTGTCTGCATAAGCTGCTTCTTGAGCTCAGCCTCATTCTTAAGCTTCTCAATATCAAACGCAATCTCTGCCTGCTTAATCTGTATCTTAGACTGTGTCTCTACCTGCACCTTTTGCATTGCATTCTGTGCCGCCATCTGCTGTGTCTGCTGATTCTGTTGTGACTGCATCGCCTGCATCTGCATCTGTTGCTGTTGCTGTTGCTCCTGCTTCTGTCTACGCTTCAGCTTAAGAAGCTGATTCGCCATCTTTAGATTACGTATCTCCCTTATGTCAATAGCATCCTCAAGGCTTATGTCCTTCTGAGATAGTGCCATCTGAATATTCTGCTCAAGCTGTGCCTTCTCCTCCTCATCGGGGCTTACCTCGATAAAGATTCCAAAGTCATATATATACAGGTCTGATATATCATTAAGTATACTCACATTGTACTTCCCAATCTTGCTTACAAAGTCTTCCTTAAAGTCTGCGTACTCCAATATATCCGCTACCCTATAGGTCAACGCCTCTGCTAGTGTCCTGTATATATAAAGGCTACTGTCTAGTATGTGTCTTGTTGCGGTGTTTGAGTTTAATGCCGCTAGTTTCTGCGTGCCTACCAAGGCATTGGGGTCAGGCTTAGAGCCATCCCTAGCCTCATTCAGTCCTGTGACTGAACGAATCATATCCATATAGTGATTGTAGTTGTAGATAAGCATCTGTGACTTGCTAGCCCCCGATGATGACTGCAGCTCCTTGATTGGAACCTTTCCTTGGTTGTACTCACCGTCCTGAGTATAGCTTCTACCAATAACGCTACCCGTCTGAAAGTATAGCCTCAATGCATCCTCAGGATTATATGCCGAGCCTGTACCTAGGTCAACCTCATTCAATCCGTCTGCATCTATATACACACCGTCAGGTACCACCCTAGATATAACCTGCTGTAGCTTCAGGTGTGTCATCTGAATCAAATCAGCAAAAGGAATCATCCTCCTAACCAACGACTCAATAACACCCTTATACATCCTTGGTGCCGAGGCCACGTAGTTAGGTATTGCGTGCTGACTTGCTGACTTTGGACGAACCATATTACGAGCAAGCTCCCACTTCAATATAATATTTGTACCCATAACCATAACGCCATCATACCAAACGTCAATGGTCTTCTCAATCTTTTCAAATCTCCCCTCCTCCATCATCTCTGCGGGTGGATTGAAGTTGTCGTCCTTCTCAATTACCTTAGCTCCACCGCCCTCAAGTATCTTCTTTTTATAGACCATCTTCTTTGTGGTCTTGTAGTTGAAGTACATAACGGTGCAGGTGTCCTTATAGAATATATCATTCTCATAATACTGAGCGGTATTATAGTAGTCGTACCAACTCTGACTGTACTTGCTTATATCCTCTAAATCCTCACGGGTTAATGATGGGTCTATCTTCATTAGCTCTGTAATCGGAATCGTCTTAATCTCTCCCCAATAGAAGCAGTCCTTAAACTGTGGGTCCTCTGTATAGCTATAAACAATATTAGCGGGGTCAACATATGAAAGCTGAACACCTGACCCCGGAAGAAATTCATGCTTAGCACATGATATCCCTATAACCATTTGGTCGTAGTCTAGCCTCTTTCTAATGTCTTGATAGTGGTTCTCGTCAAAGATTGTATTGATAGCCTCCTCCTCTGCTATCTCAATAGCGGGCTTGTAGTTAAGGTTCATATACAGCGAAAGCTCCTCATCGGTCTCGGGTAACTGTGCCGGGTCCATAGCAAACGGGTCAACACCTGACTCCTTCTGTATTATAGATAGCACCTCTTTAGATACCATCTGTCCCTCTATCATATCCTGATACTTGCTTCTCTTCGCTTGAGACATTGCATCCTGAGCATATGTGTCTACCTTAAACAGCCTGTCAGACATTCCGTTAACAACGATATCAACAAACTTCGGTATAATAGGCACCGGTGTCCAATCAAGATTAAGGTAAGACAAGTCTCCATCCACCGCCAACTCAGATTTATACTTAGCAACCGACTGCTCGCCCCTTGCGTATAGTCTTAATCTATTAAAATCTCTCCATTGGCTGTAATATCTACACGATTGCCCATCTTTTCTAAACCACTCATACTGAATAGCTTGTCCAATCTGTAGTCCGAACTCTTCTGTTGCCTTCTCAGCGTCAGAAACAAATTGACTTGGAAATCCTGTAGATGAAATGTTTACTTTTACGTCCTTCATCTTTTAATTATTTCGCTTCTTGTACCGTCATTGGTATACCTTGCAAAGTTAATACTTATTTTCGACTCTTTTTTCTCCGGGAGATACACCCCTTTTTGATTCGCCATAGCGGCAAGACCTGAGCTTATTGTTGCATCATACTTGGTACGATTGCTAATATCAAACTTAGCCCAATCCTCAAGGGTTCTTGCGAAAGGCATTGAGCCCATCTCCTCTGAATCTCGGTAGTTCCCCTCTATGTCTAGACCAACGTGCTTCTCAATATAAGACTCTATAGCTGCTGCGTGAGCCTGCTTAATATCCTCACTTGAGTTAGGTATACCCCCGAGCTCTCTCTCTGTCTTAGAGAGCCTGTTATAGTGCTTGTCGGGTCTATTGATACTAAAGCCCCGGTAGCCCCTATTCTTAAAGTGATACAATAGCCTAGGCTTATTGTTCTCTACAAGGATAGGCATACCATAGAACACGCACGCCATAAGCACCTCCTCAAAGAATATCTCTGCCGTCTGTGGTCTAGCCACATACTCTAGGAAGAACTCATTGCTTGGTGCGTCATCCATATTGAACTTAGTCATACCGTGTAGTGCCCCGTTAGACCCACCCCCACCAACGACACCTGATATATCATAGGAGTCACACCCAAACGACCCGATGTGCTCGTTGCCCGGGTGCTTTATTCCACGCTTATCAATAACACTATTTTGTAAATCCTTCTTTGGGAGCCAACTAACCAAGAACCTACCCCTCTTGTCAGGGCTCCACACAACCTTCGAGTCAATAACCCCATCCTTCCAATGGAAGCTACCCCTAGTTAGGTGGTGCTCATTTATTAATGCATCGTTGTAGTCTATCTGCTGATATATCTTGGTGAGATTAAACAACGACTGCTTACTCTCATCCCTAAATGCGTGAGACTCTGTACGTGGAAACTGTCGATAGAACTCGTTGAGTGCATCAGGGTCGCTCTTTAGTGAGTCAACCTCTGCCTCCCAATAGTCAATAGCACCATTAGTAATCATTTCCCTATCAACTCCCAACAGGGGCTTTGATGGCCTCCTGAAAACAGGCATACCGTAGATGTCTATAAACCCCTCCATATTCCACTCCATAGGAATGAATAAGGCATATAGCCCACTCTTAGTCTGTCCGTTGGCATTTCTTTTCTCTACGCTAGAGTCGTTGTATAACCTCTTGAACTCCTCACCACCCTTTGCCAAGGCATTGGAGGTAGAACCCATCATACACTTCCCTATAATCTTACTACCTAATCGCAGGCAGGTTTTTGTTACACGCCAATTGTTTAAGATGTTGTTAGGCTTAAGCCACTTCCCACTCTCATCGTGGACCAATAGCAATAGCTTCTCCCCATCATAGCTGTTATCGTCAGTGTTCTTCCAATCAATAGTGGTGTCCAACCCCTGAAGCTCATCAGCCTCGGTATTGTACATATTCTTCTTGGTAATCTTTGCGGCAGGTATTCTAAACGCTAGCTCCGTCTTAGGCTTATCCATTCCGTCCTGTATAGGCTTGAAGAAGAACGGGTAGTTGTTAGTAATCGGAACGACCTTATCGGTAAACATCTTCTTAGCATCTGCTCCCGTCTTAGATAGTATACCTATACGGGCATCCTTTGATATCGTCCCAATGTTTGCACATTCCTCAGAGCTCATAAAAGAAAACCCTGAACGCCTTATCTTTAAGTAGTCCATACCAAAGCTACGCCTGTCAGCTTTACACGCTTGCCAATATATATATAGGATTCGGTTAGCCTCTCGAAAATCCGGGTACCCCACATCAATCTTTGTCCACTGAAGATACATATAGTGAGAGCCTGTTATATATGTGGGCGTGCCGTTGTTCATAAACCAATGGCCTTCCTCACGCTTATCAAACTCCGCCTCAATATAATCTACCCATAGGTTCTTAAAGTCTGACGACCTCTCGTTCCATTGGAATATAGACACTATCTTGGATAGTGACTTGGGAATTTCATTTCGCTCCCAATACTGCTCGCCCCTTGCCTTACTCCTCCTGTGTGTGTCTTTAGGTGGTGAGGGAAGTGCTATCGTTAATCCATTTACACTAATGATGTCTCCAATGGTTCCTGTCCTAGAGATGACTACCATGTCATACTTGTCATCGTATCCATATAGCCAACTCTTATTCCTATTTTTATTAGTAATAACATTGGCAGGGACGTATGCCTGTAAAATCCTGTATAAACTATTTTGAGTTTCGTTCTGCAAATCCTTGTTTTGTGTCTGTCTTTGATGGCCCCTTCTCAGATATCTCTATGTTCGACCTCTCGACCTCAACCTTTGATAGAATCTCGAATGCATCGAATATAGCTAATTTTTTTGTAGCAGCCGCATTCTTTAGCCTATCTGCAGCTAGCTCATCCTCAGGGTCTATCTTTATAATATCTTCCTTAGCCACCTTTACAAGCTGCTCTACAGCCTTCATAGCTGCATCTATAATCCTTAGCCTTACCTCCTTGTTGTCAATCATATCTTTATAGTTATCTGATGGTCATACATCCTATAAAGCTTCTCACCGTCTACATCAAACTCATACTCGCTATCAGGCTTAAAGCAAACAGTGTCTCCACTATTTATTCCTTTGGATTTTAAATACTCATTCGGATACTTCATAACACCAACCAAGGGCTCCTCGCTGAATGGCTTGAATATATATGACTCTGATGTAGGCACAGGCTTTACAAAACAATACCTATCATATGCGTGCCAATCACCTCCGCTCTTATACATAAAGAACTGCTCCTCGTCTATAAAAAATAGGTCATCCTTAAAGAAGCTCTTGCCACTCTGCTGCCTACCCCTCATATCGTTATAGAACTTAAATACGTTGTGATGTACTAGAAGCGTGTCTCCCGGCTGTATAGGGCCGCTATATCCAATGGGGGACTCTACAACCTCAGCGTATCTGTTTGAAAACTTATGGTCCTCCTCAGATGTGCTTGTTATAAAATCAATGCCGCCTATAGACTTGGTGTTATCATACCTTCTGCCGTCCTTTGGACGTGTAATAAAATAAAATGGTGACTTCATAGTGGGCTATGAGCCGCAACCAATGCAATCTATATGCGTATCTGTTGGTTTGACTCCTGTTAATTTCATTTGAATGTTATGAATCGCATCTGCGATTTCTAATTTATCTGCAAAATCTTTTGTAGACTCCTTCTTCTCAAGGAGCAGAGCTATATCCTGCTGTAGCTCTATTCTTTTTTCTTCGCTCAATATTAAAAATTTATGTTGTACTCAATAGATACAGGCATAGTATTAGTGAAGCTCTTCCATAATACCACCTCATCCTCTCTCTCTATCCAAATCTTTATACTACCGCTATCTTTGTCTTGACGGATAAGATGTATAAGATACTGATTATTAAGGATAGGCTGCCCTACAATGTAATGCATTGCACCTCCCTTATAGTCGGGGCCTATTGCTATCTTTCTAATATCCATTACACTACTATTCTCAACTCCCCTGCGGCTGTTTTATACACAGTGGTTACAGAAAGGCCTCCTGCTACTGCGGCTGCGTTGTCTGCAAACGTAGGCAATGTAGCAGTGTTGCCCGCATTAATTACATTCTGCAATGTAATATTAGATTGAAACAACGTCAGAAGGTCACTAACTAAAAAGTTCTTAGTTACGTTGGTAGGTGTCCCCGCAACATTTGTACCCACCATCTTGTCTGTTAATAGAACAGGGCTTGAGTTTGCAATTGTACTAATCTTTGGCATCTTATTTTTTGTTTTCAGTTACCTCTCCCGTCTGAACATTAATGACAGAGTCGGCACCGTATTTATCTATCAGCTTCTGTTCGTGCTTTCCGAAGTCAATCTTTAAGACATCTATAGTCTTTAGAAGTTGGTGCTTGTTAAGCTCTAAATCTGCTAAGGCAAGTTTTGCCTTTTGAAACTCACCCTGCATCTCGCGGATGGTCTCTAATTCTTTTTCATCAAGTTTCATTGTATTAGATTTTATTTAGTACAAAGATAGGAATTATTTCTTTCTTGTCTTCTCAATAGTTCTACCACCAAAATATGCAGCAATAACAGTGAGTAACAATATCTCAAGCAAACTTACCCAATTGTCTTCGACTTTAAAATTAAGTTCACCTGCATCAATAAATATCAACAGCATAGTGTTGAATATTAAGAACATCAATACCAATGGTCGGACGTTCTTTGACAGCCAAGAGTCTGAAGTCATATCAGACTTCCATCTCTCGGTGACGTTCTTCTGCATATCAGCCTCAGCATTGATGAGTATCTCTGCCATCTCCTTTTCGAACTGCGCCTTCTCATCCTTGGTTCTAACAAACTTATCTACAAGCCCTCCGACCTGCTCAACAACCCCCGAACCCTTTCCAAATAGTCTTGCTAATATTTCTTTCATTTGTTCTCGATTTTATTTATCATTTCAATGTGAGTCTGTGCTATCCTGTCTCTACCGCTTTCGCTCATCAACATCCTGCACTCTCGCTCGTTTGTCATAAAGAAGTTCTCGGATAGTATAGCCGGCATAGCGGTGTTTACCAAGACATA
>TARA_R110001606_G_scaffold134242_3_pt1 | contig 10494 bp, 3 predicted proteins | sample TARA_R110001606 | Tara Oceans TARA_R110001606 (sample SAMEA4398315) | marine metagenome | biome: Polar Biome; feature: [SRF] surface water layer (ENVO:00010504); material: water (ENVO:00002006), including particulate matter (ENVO:01000060) such as... | depth 5 m
AGTTAATAGAAACCAAACATGTAAATGTTTGTGTATTGCTCCAACAACCGCGCTACCTTGTTTCATATCCATTTGTCTAATATATACACCATCTGCAAACGAATGTTTTATCGGTGCTATTTTACTTTCTGTCATGATGTGTTTACCATCACCCTCTATATTAACTCCATCAGCAATTTTTATTAAATTACTTTCAAGCTTTAATATTTTTTTTCGTGAGTTTTTAGAAACCTCATTTTTAGACATAATTTAATTTAATTTATATCTAATATAGTCACAGTTTACGCTATTTATTTACTACTTTCAAATACACCAGTACCGATATTAAACAACTCCGCCTTCTCAGTTGAATCGTTTTTAAACGTTACGCTTGCATAATAACCTAGTATATTACTAAGGTTTACTTTGTTGTCTTTACTAAACATTATAAAGCTTTTAGGATCTGTTATACGAATTTGAGCAAAGTATGCGTTGTATAAAACTTGATCCATATCACATGTGATACTACTCATAGTTCCATCCCAAGGAGTGATAAATGTTATAACACCTATTTTTAAAATATCTTGTTGTTCTGCTGTTTTGTGTGGAGTCACTGTCGCCGCCCAACCTTGTGGCGTACCAACATCAACAGGGTTTGTAAAGTAAGCTACATCACCTTCTTGAACCGATGTGTTTAATGGGTTTGGAAATTGTAATTGTATTAATGGCATAATATTATTTTACAGTTATTGTTATTCGTTTCTCCGCACTAGTGCTTGTCCCATCTCTACGTGTGAATAAGATCTCATCACTACCTCTAAAACCAGGGGCCATAACATACGCTATGTTGTTTGAAATCACTGAAGCCGTCCCGTTGGAAGGCTGTCTAGTTATAGCTGTGGTTTTTGATGCAGAGTTAGCATCATAATCTCCGCTTTTTATATCAATAGTATACGTGCGTGCCGATGCGGTACTTCTTGGCACTTCTATATTGTAGTCTCTAGCGTTAGGGGTTCTAGTAATAACATCATCCAAATTCCAAGCATATTCAACATCTTTTCTTCCAAACTTAGAGAAGTTTACTTGTGATATTAAGGTTACTTCTTTACTTCCACTTCCGCTAAATCTAAACGAACCGCTCACTCTAGATGTATCGTCGTCAAAAGATAATTCCATCCTGTCAACAGCATAAAATGGTATACCAACCTCAATACAAGTCTCGCCTCTACTGTTAACTTGACTCATTACTTTGTTTACAGTGGTGTGAGTTGAGTATTTAAATTCAATGTTTGTATTCTCTGGTATTATAACTTTACGTTCTAATGTTACATTCTTAGTGCATTCAATTGAAACTAACTCTGTTACCGGTAGCCCAGGGATACTAACAACCATTCCTGGAAATAATCCCAAAGTATTACTTAGGCTAAATTTATTAGTTGCTCTTTTGCAAGAGGGAACTTCTAAACTTTTGGTAACAATTTTAGATTTGATAACCTCCCCGTAAACTCTCATTCCAGGAGTTACCTCAGAGGTTATTACCCCGTCAACCACTCTAGTTGTTCCAGGTTTTAAAACAATTTGATTAGTTTCACCTTCACCCTCGGGTCTAGAAATAACCTTGGTAAAAGTACTATTCTTAGTTACTGCTTTATTAAAATTACCCTCATTAACATAAAAATGCCCTGACGTCACGCTATCCTCTGTAACCACTAAGGTGTAGGTAACATTTTGACCACTAGAATGTTCAGCTGAGTTAGTTTTTGTAATATCAGCCCCGCTTACGGCTAACGCAGGTGATGTTTGGGTTGACGAGTTTGTTATAGTTATTGTAGGATCTGGATATTGATATAAAGTTACAGAGGGTTCACCTATCTTGTAGTTTGGAGCCGGATTATTTCTAGTCTTCTCTATAAATCTTTGAACCTCTTCTTCCGTAGAATTTTCATCTATATCAACCTTGGGTGGTGTGTATGTTGAATCAGCGTTAGGAGTTAATATTATATCATAACGCTCATTAACTAAACCACCTTGAGCGCTAGTGGTGATATCCGGGAATCTTTGTTTAAGTTTGTAAATACCACTTTTAGGTATCCCAATTTGATTTAAACTTTCTTCTAATACACTACACCCGCTACTGTCATTTATTTCTAAATTAAATCCAGCACCCGGAGTACCAATTACTTTTATTTCACGAGAATCTCCTCTAGAGTTTATTAATCTATCAGCATCTTGTACTTGCAATGATCTCACATATCTACCCGGTGCTGAGGTTATACCCGTTGCGCTAGTAGTTTTATCTAAATAGCTCACGCCATTAGATGCTCCCGCTGTTGCGTCTCCTCCTCTTGCTTTACCTCCTCCTTCTCCTTCTTCTCCACCAGGAGGTACTATTGTTGGAATTGCTGGTTCTTTATAATCTGGCATATTGTTTGTTTTTGTTGTTTAATTTAGTTTAAGTTAACTGTTAAGATCTCTACAGTTAATAGTGAAGTACCTACACCAAGTATTACCTAAATCATCCTCTATAGCAAAAATCCATTGCCCTTCCCTGGAATCAGGGTCGGTCGTATTTCCCCAGGTATTATCCACTCCTACCCCAACTGATCCCATGGCGGCTCCAAAAACTATACCTTGCCCAGCCCACGTGTATGATGCTGGACTTCCAGGGGATATAGAGTAAGCGAAAGAACTCGCTCCTGCCGCTAAAGAGTTAATGGTTATTGTTACTGCAGCGTTATTATCTAAAATATTATTTGGTATACCTTGAGGTAGCAACCATCCCCCACAAAAATGACCACTAATTACGTTCACAGGATTAAAACTAATTGAGACATCAAAGTTGGCATTTGACCACCCCCACGTACTACTAGTATAACCCCACATGCCACTTCCTAGCCAAGCAGGCATGACGTTTGGCGAGTTACTACAATCTCCCGTTGGTAAACCAAAGCACTCAATAGTAAATGACTCCGTGTACGGACAGAAAACATCGTCAGTTATAGTGTACTCGTAATCTCCTTCAGCTAAATTATTAAAACTAATTGTATCGCCAATAAAGTAATCCGTCATATCAACCTGTATAGACGTAGAAGTTCCACTAACAACACTAAACAACTCTATTTGATCAATATAACTAGCGCCATTACCAAGGCTAATTACCTGTAGTTCAATACCACCATCAGGATCACAAAAACCATTATCAGCATCATAAGTAGGGTTTTTAATTGTAGGGTTTATCACGTGAGGATTAGGTGGGCAAGGGATAGTTAGACATTCAAGGGGGAATGGTACTTCCACCGGAGGACATGCTGAGTTATCCGTTACTCTAGCCGCATACGAACCTACTGCTAGTGGTGCTGGATCAGACCAGCCGGGACTGAAGTTGTATGTTGTTGGGTCAGTGTAAACAACGGTATTTGTGTTTGAATCAACATATTCAACCGTCCATTCCGTAGCTCCTGTGTGCATTAAAGTAACCTCAACAGCAGCTTCTCCATCAGTACAACCACCACCCTGAGTAGCATCGCTAACATGAGGTACAACTATATTTGGAACCACACACCCACTATAGCAAGGAGCGTTAACATCAGCTTCACAAGCGGATACCGTAGCATAAGGACCACCATCTACTGTACCAACTAAACCTTGGACTTCTGTACAAGAGTGTTGTCCAGAGGCTATCGTCCCTGGGTCACATATGTTGTATGAAGCAGATCCCACGTAATAATATATTAAACCGCTTTGGATTGGGGTTGTAACGTTACTAATCCCAGCTGCATCCAAGTTGTCCAAAACCTCTTGTCCTGAATAACTTGTTCCAGCGCTACCACTAACTGATGTCAAGCTCATGTAAATAGTTGTTCCAGCATTGGTATTTATCATAAAAGAATAGTTTGCAAGCGGAGCAGAAGGAAAATTGTCAATTGCCCAATCAACAATAGGTTGCATCCAAGATGCGGTACTTGTTATGTCTATAGTTCCGTTTATCAACTTAGGCACGTTATCAACTATAATAATACCTGCACCTTGTGCACATGTTATAGTTCCACTCACCGGAAGGCAATCCCAAGAGGTGTATTGGTCGCCCCCATCTAGAGCTCCAGCCTCATCAATTCCTTGATAAGAAAATTCGTTAGTATCTATATTACCAGCTGTCCCATCGTCTAACCATTCTGTAGCCACTCCTTTGATTTGAGAGAACCACTTACCTTCCTTGTCTTTAAATTCGTGTCTATCACCTTCTTGTAGATTAGTGTGCATGTTATCTACATACCAACCTAGTTTGTCGTTATTATCCCAGTATTCACCAGAGTTATCTACGTCAGCTGTTATTTTTGATTGACTTCCTTCGTAATTTAATGTTTGGAAACTCTTAACAGATCCAGGTAGTTCGTTAAATAGCACTTCAACACTAGATTCAGTAAAGGCTTCATCTCTACAAATTTTAAGCTTGATTTTCCAATCCGGGTCATTCTTATCAGGGTGACAAAGATCTGCGTAAAACGTATTGTGTCTAGGATTTGAATGGTGTTTGAATAGTTGCCCGCTTTTAAAAGTGAAATAATCATTATTCAAACTTAAACCATCTTCAAAGTGGAAAGATTTAAAACTAACCCAACCTTTGTTGATTTCAGAGAATGATAATGTTAATGGATCTATACTGGGTGCTGATGATGAGAATATAGTTGACCAACCAGCGTCATTACTAGGATAAGGAGTTAATGAGATAGCATTTCCTAACGGCGCTACATCCGCGGGTTGTGGGGGTTGATTTGTTTGTATTAGCCAAACTCCACCACCTTGATTCACCTTATCAACAACAAATGTTCCCGCTGGAAACCCAACTCCAATTATATCATCATCTTTACTTATTTGTAATGCCACGCTGGCGGTAACAGATATAAATTTCGTTGGCGAGTATGGAGGATAGCCTGTTTTAGAATTACCAATAATTTTCCCGAATAGTGAACTATAATTATAATAGCTTAAACTAACGTTATACTCGTTTTTCTTACCATCAAATGTACCTACAATTCTATTACTAGCACTTAAATTGTCAGCGAACCAATCTGTCATACCTATTGAAGATATAGGGGTTAATCCATCTTGCGACAACCTTAATATACTTCCTCTCGCTCTATCCGCAAAATATAATCGGTAAGCGTCAGAAGCAAATGACTCTGGATTCGTTGATATACCATAATCACCAGAAAATGGTATTGTTTGCCCTAATACATTCTCTGAAGCAGTTAAATTTATATTACCATCGGCATTGAATAAAGCATCTTTATTAGCAAGTATTTTAAACACCTTGTCTTCACAAAGCGTAACAAGGTTCGTGTTTCTAGTAAATAGTTTTTGAATACTACCGTAGCTAGGGTTTAGATCTTTTGTAATTTTTTCAGCTTGGATAAATTGATTTAGATTGTTAACCCCACTCATTGAGTTGTATATACCAGAATATATTAAGCCACTAGATCTATGCTCCTCGCTATAAGGCTCTTCTAATATAGTTGATACTTTAGGTCCTTTGTCAATAACAACTTGATTGTAATCATCTCTAATTCTATTAGATTCAACTCCATTTCCAAATGAATAAGCATTAAACCAAGGTAAAACTACTTCGTAATTATGAGCGTCTGTCTCAACTTCAAATATAGTACCACCGAATCCACCAGATACAGGAACGGTTTTAACCGAAACCTCCGTTCTACTGCCATCAGCTCTTGTAAACATTAATCTTGATCCCTCTATTGGGAGTTCAACCGCATTGTTAACATCTAGTGGATTACCGTTGATGTCATACATTATGACAAACACCTCATCACTTGACCCACCATATTGTGTCCCGTCGATAACATTGAAAAGTCTAATGTCCTTGCCACCAGCATCTGTTTCTAAGTCAATCATACCACCACCCGTGCCTGGCATCCAACAAGTCACTTGACTATTTCTTGCTAGATTAGCATGTATAGGCCCAAAAAATTGACCTATTGTAGACGCGTTTAATTCTGTAGGGTATATCTGTCCAACCTCGTGGTATATATCTAATCCTATATCTTCTTTAGGCTCTGTCTCCCAAATAGCTGGATTAGTACTAAAATATCCCTCGTCATTTCCATCTTCAATATATGAATCTAAAATTTGCCATGTAACACTTCCAGGTGCTGGAGTAGTATCAGTACCATCAGTCATCTTTAACGATGGTATCTTGTCGTTTGTAGTTGACCCATTAAAAGTATAATTACCGCTTGGGTTATCAAACCCAGAATACATCCCGTCAGGACGGATTCCAGGGGGATCTGACAATGGTAGTGTCGTTAGCAAAGCTCCGTTCTCGTTAAAATAAGCACTTGTAGAAGGATCGTTAGTTGGTAAATACCCATATCCTTGACCTGTAGCAGATAACCAAGTACCACCCAACCCATACCCATTACCACTTGCATCAACCTCATGTGTATCTGCGTGGATAGTAAATCTTCTTCTTCTACTACGAGCTTGAGACCAGTCTTCAGTGAACATTGGCCACCTGTAATTAAAACCATACTGGTCAACTCTCGGAGGGTGATTATTTTCCGCTTCATTAATGTGGTAATATTCAAAAGCACCAATACTTGCCGTTGCCAAACCATAAGTAGCAAGCGCAGCAGGCTGACCACCAACCAGCCCGGTAGGACCAACTACTGGGGGAACAAGCGTTCCATAATTTTGGTAAATATCCGATACACCACTTTGCGAAACGAACGCGGTGATTGGAATTGACCCATCCTGTACCCAATTACCTGCTGGCCATGACATGTGTCCAAACTTAAAATTCCACCCAACCCCATAGTCACTAAGTTTAGTGTAGTTCCAGAGTTCAGTTCCTAATTCTCCATCTCGTACGTCTCTTTGGTTTGCATTCCATTCAGGCGTAGTATAGTCTGTTACCGCTGGGTTATTTGATTTTGTTTTGTAAACAACGCTTCCTGGGTCTTCTTTCCATCTCCATATCGTTCCTGGGGTAGTTATTGCGTCCAAAAAAGCTATTTCATCCACATAACTTTGAGTACTAGACCAATCTCCAAACCAAGATTTTAAGTTCCCTAAACCAGATAAAGGTCCTCCTCCAACGTTGTCCCCAGTACCCGCGTAAGATAAGTGTATAATTCCAGTAGTTGGATTTATCCCCTCAGAAGGTGTAATATGTCCGTAATCACTTACCGGAGCGTTTCTCAGTGTATCTCCAGGTTTTCTACAACTAGGAATTCCCAGGTAAGAGTTGTTTCCACCCGCTAGACTGGTGTTTGTTCCAATGACTTGTAACTGCTTCATTGGATCCGGATCGGAGTGACCAGGGTAGACTATTTGAAAAGCATTCCCCGCAGTTTTAGGATTTGTTACAGAGCTATTGTCCTTGTTATAAAAGTGTTTTGTATATTTAAAAGCTCTAAACCCTTCAACTTTATCAATAAACCATCCTGACGAAGAACTGCCTGTAAAAGGAGTGTTTCCTGCTCTATCCCAATAATAACTATCTCCTGCGCCCCCCACATTAATACCAGAGTTATCATTTGCATCAGCTAGAGAGATTTTGTCTGGATCATATCCGTACCAATCACTTCCTGCTGTGAACCCACTGTAAGTATGGTCTGGATTTATATATTGTGATTGAATAGCGTTAGACACCACGTATTGTTTCTGAGCCCCAAGTTGGTATCCTATTATATACTCTTGTAGCGTAGCGTCTTTTAATATCTTAGCAAAAAATCTACCATCAAATTCAGGTTTGTTTACAATTTCTTTTTTAACAAATTCAATTGTACAGTTACCATATCCTGTTCCACTTGGTGTTGACGTAATAGACATATCAACTCCAAAAGCTTTTTTAGAGGTTATTTTATAGAAGCCCGTAGGATCTTCTGTTATATTCTTAATTCCATACCAACCACTAGCACCATCCACAGAAACTAGTCTAAACTCATAATCAGCAGTACCTTCATCAAATATTCTTTCGACTATAGTTTCAATTGCGGGCTTGTCAACGGTTATAAATGTTCCTTGAGGATTTGGAAAACCTAAACCAGAGCCCAAAGGCACCGTCGGATCAATAAATGTCCCGTTGTCATCAAGCTGTCCTTTTGGTTGACGTTTAGTTTTTAAGAATAAAGGAGCTTCGTTATCAATGTCTAGTATCTTGTACTTTGCTGGATCAGTCACCGCCACTATAGAATCGTGTGCTTTTTTAAGTGTTAAAAAATCTCCAGCTTGAACTTTATTTCTTTCAGAAGACGGGAACGATAACCAAATATTTCCGTCTTCAGCTAGATACCATCTATCCATTGCTAGATTGTAGTACTCGTTAGACGTTTCCTTAATTAGGAATTTAAAATGCTTAGCCCAATCTGGTTTTGCACTATGTATTTGCGCTTTTAACTTTGTTTGTAGCGGAGCAGACTTCTTTTCTATTTGTACTGTGTTTTGATTTATCTTAGAGCTAGAAAAAACTGGTGTTTCTCTTCCAAATTCATCTATGTAAACAACTCCTAGTTGATATGTCCTTAATGATTTTATTGTTTTAGCTGAATTATAATTATATACTATTCCAGCGTCTAATTGCTCTGGGATCAACTTTCCAATATCACGGGATTTTGCAACAAGCTTTGCGTCAACTATTATATTTTTAGAAGAAGGTAGTGTGACTTGGGAATTATTATCAGCATATCTAAGGGCTGTTGGCTTTTGAGCTCGAGCGTTAGTCAAGCTGTAGTTTTGTAAATAGTTTCCATATACAACTCGATTGCCTACTATCTCTTGCGCTAAAGCTTTTCTAGGCACATTATCCCAGCCTCTTAATAACTGATTAGCCGGGATTGCAGCGTGAATTAATTCTGATTTTATATTTAAATATCCGGTGGTGTTATTGATAACTCCGGTAGTCAATGTTGAAGAGTTGATAGCGTTCCACTCATCATAATTACCACCGGGATCAATAGAAACTCTTTTTATAGTTTTAACAGAATATACCACGGGTGAGTTAGATTCCTTGTAAAGAATGTCAATAGATACAACATCATCTGGGATACTTCTTAAATCTACAAAATCACAAACCCCTAAAGATCTAACATTATTAACCATTCCTAAATTATAACCCTCTTTAGGTATGTAATCGAAATCGCCAGGTAGAAATGCTACCTCTGAAAATGGAGAAAATGTTGAGTATTCTCCGTCACTATATTTATATCTATATCCAAACCTTGGAAACTTAAACTCAAATAACGGGTCATCTTGCTTTAGCTTAACATTCCAACTATCTTGACTTAAATCAATGTTTAAATCCCAACTTTGAATCGATATATCACACGTCCCATTCCAACCACTGCCAAATGGCACTGTTATTGCATTCCCATTAACATCAAATCCTCCACCTCCAACGATGTCAACAACCATCTCTTGTTTCTGTGAAGCTCCTGAACTAATAGCCTCTATAACAAGTTGATCATTTAACTTAAAATCAGGGACTGTATCAAAAGTAACACTTATTGGAGTTGTAATATACTGCCCGGTGTTTTGGTCAAAAAATGCACTTAGATCTGGGGATGTTAACGTTGTTTCAATATCCCCTGGAGTTCCATCCGCATTAAGATCTGCTCGATTAGTATTCTTCATCTCAAGTCTAGGTGCTGTTTTAGGACCCTTCTTGATGACTGTAATATGTTCTTGTATTATTGGTCCCACTGATACATACGGCGTTGAAGAAGTATCATCTGGATTCGGTACGTAAAATTCTGTGTGAGTGAAAAAATCAACGCTTCCAATTCTTACTTGAGGTATATTGATTTTTTTAGGCTCAGAGTTGTTGTCTGTCCAAAGAAGTATATCTTCTATAATGTTTATACCGGTAATTAAAAATGACTTGTCAAAATTTAACACTCGATCATTATCACCCATAGGGCTTACGTTAATAGGGAAAATATCTACAACTATAGGGCTTACTACCTCTGTGTTGTAATCATACTCTGCTATTATGTCGATTCCATCACCACTTAATAGCCAATATAACCTATCTGTTTTAGAGTCTTTAATACTACCCACACAGTAAAAATTACTTAAATTTCCTCCGGGACTTATGACAGTAGAAGATAGATCAATATTACCTAATATATTTTGCAGTGAACCAACATCAGAGCCGTCAGACGTGCCTACCTGCGCATTCATCGCGTCTCTATACTCTCCATTGGGAACCAACCTCTCATCGAGGTCTTTATTCATTCTCCCCGACTGCAGTCTATGATTTAAATCCGGCATGTATTAGTGTTTTATTTGTTTCGATTTACCTCTTAAAATTTGAGTAAGCTCTTCTAATTTAATATTAGAAAGCCTTAATTTTGCTTTTCTAGTTGTAGCAAATCTTTCTTTCTTATATCTATTGATAACGTATTCTGGAACATCAATTCTAGCAGACAAACATCCATAAGCTATCCATTTGTACATTGCTTCTTCAGCAAATTTATGTACAACCATTTCTTCTGTAGT
>TARA_R110001606_G_scaffold77285_5_pt1 | contig 10485 bp, 2 predicted proteins | sample TARA_R110001606 | Tara Oceans TARA_R110001606 (sample SAMEA4398315) | marine metagenome | biome: Polar Biome; feature: [SRF] surface water layer (ENVO:00010504); material: water (ENVO:00002006), including particulate matter (ENVO:01000060) such as... | depth 5 m
CCACTTAGCATTAAGAGGTGTACAAGTAGGTGATGATGAGTTTATAAAAGATTGGAATACCAATCCATTAACAAACACACCATTAACCGATGACTTAGCATTCACAAAAGATCTGATGCCACGAGTAATTGACATTGGAATATTAGAAGACTTAGCAAATGGAACTATTGATGAACCTGCAGCTAAGAAACGAAAACATGATCAGATGAAAGACTATAAAGAATTGCTTGCTAAACGAGGAATGCTTAAATAAAAACTTAAAAACCCCCAGAGATATCTGATAGATATCCTTGGGGGTTTTATTTTTAGTGTCCGTAATACTGAAGAGCAATAACTTTTCCATTAGGAAGCTTGTATCCATTCTTCAAGATAGCAGCTTTCAATGCAACTTTATTTGTTTCAGTTTTTTTAATCAAGCTATTAACTCTATCAACATTGAGGTACTTATTCAAAACTTTTTTAAATGCCTCTAGGTGATCAAGATTAGGTTCAGATTTTGGATCAATAACATTATAACCTTTAGCCTTTAGTGCCTGATAAATATCATTAGATAGTTTTCTAGTGTCAAACTCTAAATCATTTGTCAATCTAGGCATTTTTCTGATCAGGTTAACCATTTCTGGCTTGCCAGTTTTCCTATTGTTCTCAATTTTCAATAGGTGTTTCATGTACACAGCCTCATTAGCTGTTAATGTAGTATCATTTCTAAGAGATTTACGATTAAACCTTTCAGTGGCTCTTTCCAATGAAGCCTTAGCCTCTTTTAGGTAGCTCCAATCCATAGTGGCATTCATCCAGTTCTTATTAACCTCTTCTAACATCACATCATACCCATTAGCATCCATTTTAAATGCATCATAGATCGTGTGCATATATGGTTTACCATTAGAGGCAGCTGTAAGCTTACGAAAAGACTCACCACTAGCCATCATCATAACGACAGCGGCATCAACAGCTTGTATAGGAGCCACTGCAGCCCCACCATAAGCAAGTTGTCCGGGAATAGATTCACCATCTATAGTTTTTGAAGCAGCAGCTGTAGCCTCTGTATTGAAAGATGCTATTGTAACCTTTTCAAACTCGTTCTGTTCAAGATTACGAGGACTAATCCTATAGGTGCTTAAATCAGCATTGTCATAACCAGTAGATGACTCACCACCAATGTGTATTTCCATACCACTTGGGCCTATCATAATAAAAGGCTCATTCATCAGTGCGTGTTGAGCCGCTATGGATCTCATTATAGATCTAGCTTCAATAGCTTCTGTACCTAACACTGAGACAATTGAAGTAGTGTACTTGCCATTTAATGCTTTAGCAAGTCCAGCCCTACCACCCTCGTCTTTAAATAGTTCCATTAAAGAATTAACACTATCTTCAAAGTCACTACTACCTTCATCAACAATGGGAGTTCCATTTTTAACCTGCTCTTCTAAAGACTCCCGTCTTTTTTTTTGAGTAATTAACTCCATAACCTCTTCAATGTATTTACCAAAACTATCTAGCTCTTTACCATAACCAAAAGTCATAATGGTATACTTAGCTAAATCCCTGCTGGCAAACACTTCCATAGCTACATTATCCAAAGCCGCGTGATACTCTGCAGGTAAGCTGTGCCAACCATCTGCTATACTTTGATTAGCAAGATCCATAAGTTGATCACGTAGATCACCGTTGTCTAGGTTACTATCATTACCCTCCCTTAACACACCAGTTTTAAAAGACTGTGGAACATTACCTAAGAGCATGGCGTTACTTGCGGGGCCATTAGTTTTACCATCTATGTAAGCATTAAGATAAGTTTCAAAAGAATCAGTTACACCTTCTTTGAAATCTACATACTTTTTAAACTCCATAAGAGCATCCATATATGTAGCACCATCATCGCCATTATTACGTATTAATTCTATAAGCCTAGCATCTAACTCTAGCTCTGGATTTAAATTAAAACCATTAACTATTGGGAAACTAGGGCTATCTAATGAAACACCAGAATTTATAGCATCTACTATATTTGTGTAATCAGAATCAGATATTGCTAACAATTGTGTTAACCTATTACCATAAGCATACAACTCATTTTGCTTTTGAGTTAAAAGATAATCTCTTTTGTCTGGAAGGTATGTATCTCCAGCTTGATTAACAACAATACTTTTATCACCTTCTTTTCTAATCTCCTTAGGTATTAAAAGCATTGCAAACATTTGCCTAACATTTCTTTCCTGCCTACTTCCATTTTTAATTTTAGCAGGGTTGTTACCCCTTAATACAAACCTAACTTGTTTAGAAGTAGTGGGGTTAAAATAAGACTGTTGAGGTGTAAGCCTACCCTGATACCCCTGTATGTTCCAAGACAGGTAGTTTAAAGAATCAATCTCTTGAGTTAGAGATCTAATCTCGTTGGCTAACTTATTCCTTTTGGCGCTCATGTTTGCAGCGGGATCATAAATGGCTTCTTCGTATCTTAATTTATCATTATTTTTAAATCTACGAGCTTGCATTGCTGCACTAGCATTAAACTTATCCATTGAAGAGCTTCCAATACCATTGATTTCAGCTGCCCAAGATTCAGTTTCATTAGTAACAAGAGATGCTAAGGCTGTTGCAAGTAGTATTTTAAGACGTTGTTTATCAACTACATGTTCAATACCAGAGAGGTTAGATATTGCCTCCTTCATCATGCTTCCCATCTGTTGTTTCTTTTTGCCACCAGATATATACCTAGCTACGTTTCTACCCACATCGGTATTATCAATCTGGCCCTTAACTTTAGATGGCTTAACTATTTGACGAGGGAAAAACAACTTACGTTCTACAGCACCTAACTCAAGAACGGCCTCCCCCTGTGCAGTTAACACGTATGCAGTTTGTTTATCATCACCTGTAAATCGGGTAACCAACTCAGGGTTTGCTTCAGCCCATAGATGTTTAAAAGCAGCGCCTAAAGTTTGAGCCTCACGAGAATCTAATCGCCTAGCCTCTTGATAGTCTTGGTATCTTGAGTCGCCTTCAGGTATACCCTGAGATTTTAAATTATCATTTTGGGACTTTGATATAGCATTGCTCATACGTATATACTCAAGGTGTATTTCTTGACCTATAGCATCATTAGCTGTTGTCTGGGTTAATTTAGGTAGTTTTGAAATCGTATCTCCTTTTGCAAGTAAAGACTCTGACTCCCCCATAGCTTCTTGTAAAGCATCTTTTTGCTGTAATGACTCGTTACCTAATACATTAAATATCATGTTCTCAACTACCAAAGAAGCAGTGTCTGTGTATACTTTATTTGGTATGGCAAACCCAGAAGCATTTTGATCCATACCATTAGACCTACTGATTGCAGCAAGCACATCACCTTTAGAGTACTGTGCTATATCATTTGACAGTTCGGGACCAGTTAAAGCATCTGGGTTATTCTTACCCTGATATGAAGGGAAACCATGACCTCCAAGACCAAGACCTAACATACCATCTTGAACTAAGCTGGTTAACTTTTGACTTCGACTATTCATCCCACCATCTACATAAACAGTTGTGTTTTCTGGGGTTGTTTTATAAACCCTAGGAAGTCTAATACTATCTTCTTTTACGGTACCATCTTCATTTCGTTCAAGACCTATCCTATCATACCCAGATCTAGACGCTGCATCTCTATTATCTAAAATCCTTTGATCTATATTTTCAACTTCAAACCTACGAGTATCAAGTATAGCATCTTGGTTTAGAGCATTTGTTGCTACAGGTTCTCCAATAATATCCGCAGCTTCTTCAGCAGTAAAGTTCTCAGGGTTGAAGTTTTCAATACGTTTCCTAAGAGTGTTTTTACTATCCTGAACTATGTCTTGTGCAACCTTTTCTTCAAAATTAAAAGACTGTTGAGGAGAGCCCCCAACACTTGGAAGACCCTCCCCTACCATCTGTTCTCTTTGAAGTTTCTCTACTGGTGTCTCATTAATACTAACAGATGTTATCGCCATCAATCTTTCTCCTTATAATTCCAGCCACCACCAGTTAAGAAACTAGCTGCCTTTTTATTTTCATCAGTCAATGGTCCAATCAAGGGTGCAGATTTTAAGCCCTGATACACAGCGCGTTCAACATCACCCTTAGCTAAGTTCATTGCAGCATCTCCAAATCTACCAACATACCCTAAAGTGGGGCTCTCACCAGTAGCTTGATTATACAACCAATCTCCCACACCACTAGACCTTTGACCATAGATGGGAGCAACCATATCGATAACTCTTTCACCTGTACCAAATAAACCTGATGCCATAACACCACGCCTAATGTATTCTGGTTTATCCAAATATGGATTACCCAATGTACCCTGATCATCTTCATCATCATCAAACTTAATTAGATCTTTCATTGCCTGAGAGAAAAACCCCAAGGCAATCATGGTAGCCATTAAAACAAAAGTGTTGTACTTCATCTGTGGAGTGCCACGTTTAATGTAATCATTCCACATACGGGGTAATTGATTTGCTGTAAATGTAGATATGAATCCTTGGAACTGTGTAAACAAAGCAAACCTTGGATCTTGATACAACAATGGACGATTAGCTGCGCCCGGAATTGGAACTGTTTGATTAACAAAATTAAACGTAGACTCTTTAATTGTTTTCTCCCAAAAGATCTTTTCTTCAGCTGTTAAACTGTTAACACCACCTGCAAAATTATCAACCTTGTATTGAAGACGAACAAACTGCTCTACTGGTACACCTAAAGATCTTAATTTCTGTTCAGCCTCTTGTGCATCACGAGTAAATTTATTATTCTTTAACTTACCATCACTAAATTCTTCATTGTACTGAGTTGATCCAAGTATTTTAGCGTTAATGGATATAAAATCATAAGCCATTGCACCACGTATGGCACGAGTAAAGTCTGTCCAAGATGTTAAACCAGTGACTTTAAAGAAAGCTTCCATAGCAATCCTTCTGTTGTCATTAACTTCGCTAACACCTGCAACTGTAGCTGCACCAACATCCCACTGATAGAAACCACTTTCTCCCATAACCCTATCGCCTTCACTTCTAGGGTTATTATTCATCAACTCATCTTCAAGAGACTGTTCAACTTTTTCTAGTTGGGGTACAAACTTAGCTACAAACTCACGAACTATAGTTTTTATACTGCCATTATCATTGCCAAATATCTGCTCATTAGAAAGAGCACCCTGTGTCATGGCTAACTCAGGTAAGGATGAAAATGTAGCTAAAGGTAATGCAGAAAGTGTCATCCAAAACATAGCACTTTTTTGGAATCTCATAGCTTTTTTACCCGCATCTGTCTTAGGTCTATTAAAGTTACCTGAAACAGCTTCTAAAATATTCCTAGTTTTGTAAGCTGCCTTAGCAATATCTGCCCTAGGTACTCCTTCGGATAACATGTCATCAAATAGTTGTCCAAAAACCTCTCCATCTTTTCCAACATACTCCATCTGAGTTACATATCTTGCAGCTGCCTTAGCTGCATTAGCCACATTAGCAAAGATGTCACGATTATAAAAGTCTCCAAAGACTTCTTTACCATTTGCATCAGTTTGCTCTGATAAGCTTAGTGTTCTTGCTTTGTGTGATGATGGGTTTAAAGACCCTATGTTTGACTGCATTGCATCACCAATATCATTAACTAAAGGATTGTCTATTATGTTATCAGTTATCTCTTGAGCTTTAGCTGGATCTAGGTCTGGAAACTGCTGCATTAAAAGTCTTTTAAATTCATCAGGACTAGCTTGAACAGCTGCCTTATTAAGAGACTTATACTTGTGTAGGTAATTAACAACATCCCCCATGTCAGACCCAGCGTTAACTTGATCAGCCCTCATACGTTCACCTAAAGCAATAAGTTGATCACCAACTATAACTATTTCAGCCCTACCCTCAGTATCTTTTGGGATAAGATTAGAATCAAACTTACCTGTCTTAGGATCAACAGCTGACCTTAAAACACTATATATCCTATCACTAATTTTTGCTTTTTGTTTGGCACTGTGTATACCTAAAAATGATTTTAGACCTAGCTTTTCATAAACCTTTTTTGGTATTACAACCATGTTCTTATACTCAGTAACCTTGTGGTGTTGAGCTGCTTCTAATCCAGCACCCCCATGCAAAGGAGTTAACATACCACCTAGTATTGAAGACGCAGCCCTTGCCGAAGAAGACCTTTTAACAAGACCTTTATATGCATCGGTTACAGAGCCTTGCCACAAAGCTGTAATGTTCATAAGCTTATTCATACCCTTTTCAGAAAAAGGTGTAGCAGCCTCATTAGCTTCGTGCTCTTCTGCCCATTCCTGTGGGGTCATAGGGCCATCAAGGTTTTTAATAAGGTCTGCCTTACCAGTAGCTCTTAGCATGTTGTTTGTGGCTTCTTGAGACAACGATGTCTTTTGCCTTTTCCTTTCAGCTATCTTACCACGTATGTCCGAAAGAACCTGTGGTATAGATCTAACAGTCCCATGAGTATCTATTTCTTCTTTCTTAAACTTTTCTGATTCTGTTTCAGTAATAGGATCTCCAAACCTAGCCGCAGCGTCCATCCACCCAATTTGATTGTTGACAGTTCCCGGAATACTGAAGGCACCACCTAATGCAGTGCCAGCAAGGGCCGCGTTAGCTAACCTTTCTTCAAACTCTTCCATGTCAAACACTTTATCAGAACCCGCAACAGCTGCTGTATATCCAATAGCTTCCTGACCAACCTCAGTTAACCCCTCAGTTATAGAACCAACACCAATGCCACCCATTATTCTTTTAGATGTTGACTTTGCTTTAAGTTGACGTTTCGCAATGTTCTCTGCCTCTACTGCAAATGCACCCATGCTTTGATCAGCAGCTTCTTTTATAGCTATCTTAGCTTCAGCTAGACTTACATTATTTAAAACAGCATACTCTTTTGGAAGATCTTCTATTATAGCTTTGACTGGATTCTTTCTAAATCCCCCAAGACCTTTAAGGCCAAACCTATCCAAGATAGATTGAACAACACCTGACCCAACAGCCAGAGTCGCTGACTTATTATCATTGTCTCCTTCCATGTCGTTCCATGTCTGACCTGCGTACAGGCCCACTGGTAATGCAAAAGATGCTCCCATAGTGGGGGCGGCAGTTAAGGCTGCAGCTGCTGTAGCTGCCATATAAGGAAGCGACAGGGCCATTGTACTACCAAGATACTCAAATGCGTTTCCAATACTTTCAACATCCTTGTAGTTGTTTATTGTGTACCCAAACTCTTGCATTTTATTATTCTGTCTTTTTACCCCATCTTCTCCCCAAGATTCTAAACCTTCAGATCCTAACTTGTTACCAAGAAGGTTTGCAATACCAAAAGCACTTTCGCCTACACTAATCCAACCTTGCTCCCAAGAATCAGACATGGGGTTAAGAGACTTGTTGTTTAAACTAACACCATACGTAGATTGATCTACAGTTCTAGTAAAATATTTATCCATCTCTGCTTCAGCTTGCCTACGAGACATGCCCTGAGTGTCCATGAAATAGTCAATGTACTGCATACGTTGAACTTCATTTCCCAAGGCAGTGCGTAGACCAAGAGACTTGGCTCCTTCAGCACGTTCAGCATTTTCAATATCTTCTGCTGCTTTTTCAAACGCAGATGGGACATGAGTACCTGCCCATTTTGACATACCCCTTTCACCTTTAGCTTGAAGAGCACGTATTTTATCTTCCTTGGATGTAAATCGTGTGTTTTCCATAGCACCAGACTCTAAAAGTTTGGTTGTAAAGCTATGACCATTTGCATCTACAAGTTGAACCATATGACGGTTACTTCCTTCAGCTAATTTAGGAGATCCATCAGGGTTAAACAGGGGCTTAACATTAGTAAACCCCTGTTCATTAGCAAGTTTAGATATAATAGATGTGGTTTCACTACCACCAGCAGAACCTTGAGATAACCCCTTGTCTCCCAACCACTTAGCCACCTCTGCACTGTTATACCCCTCAATCCGATAGTTAGGACCATCGGGGTTATTAAGTGTATCACCATCTATAAAATGATAATTAGTTCCAGCTAACGTATCGGGTTTGTAAGACATGATTCTTTCACGTAATCCCATTTCAATCTCCTTGCAGTTACTTCTATAGTAGTAAACTCTTTAGTACATACTCCATAAATCCACTTTTGTGTTGTGAAGTTGGACCATCAACTCCCATATCATTATACTTCTTTTTTACATCTTCATCTAACGCGACCCACTCAGAGTATACTGGATCATTTAATAGAAATTGTGAAAATTGAGTATCATTTAATATTGATATGCCCTGATCACCACCAACCCGCTTTACAGTGTCAAAGAAAACTTTAACATTAGCAGTGGGGACAGGAGTTTTTTGATCTGCTAACATAAACACTGTAGCATTTTTGGTTGCAACTTCAACCCAAGATCTCTGAAAATAACCATCAATAGATGATCGACTAAGATTTTTTACTTTTTCAGATTTAACATCAGCAACCATTTCATCATAGACATTTGCTAATATTCCAGTCATTGCTTGTTCAGACACACCATTATTAATCATATACTCTGTAGCTGCGTCCCCAAAAGCAGAAGGTCCAATTTGAATAAGTTTTTTACGCTCATTTTTATTTTCCCCTGAAGTACGATTAGCATCAAGTTCTTCAAACTCTTTAACACTTTTAGTAAACTGATCAGATAAATCCTTTAGGTACGAATCATTTTCAGGAGTGCCGCTTGCATACCTAGGATCTGTTGTAGTTAATTTGTAATCAACTGGTGTTTTACCATCTGGCATAACCCACGTCATACCTTTTGTTACAGGGTTTTGCATCTTTGAAACTGTATACTTTTTACCAGTTACAGTATTATACCTTACCTCAACAACTCCTGTATCAATCAGAGGTGTGGATTTCAATGTTAAAACATTTGGATCCTTACTCTTTTTATATGCAGCTACAGTTTCAGGTGTGTGCAAACCAGCTAATGCTATCTTCTTATAGGTATTCTCATTGGCATCAACCCTAGCAATATAGTTCTTACCCGCGAAGGCAAGAGCTTGGTTGCCATTTAGACCAGTAGCACGACCACCAAGATACAAAACAGCAGCCCTTACTAGCTCCTTCTTATCAAAGATATCCCCAAAGACATCTTTAAGTATAGACATAGCTCCTTTAACTTCAGTAGTAACTACCTTAGTACTCTGAGTTTCTGCAACTCTTTTAGCTTCTAATTCAGCAGCAGCTATTTCAGCTGCAGGTGCTGTGGTAACTTTAGGGTCTGGCTTCTCTAGTTTATTAACTGTGGTTTGAGCCTGTTGCATACGAGTTTGGTTATTCAATACAGATCTAGATTCAGGGGTCAAAGACATTGGACGAGAACCCCCAACTTCGGGTACAGTTGCACCACTTCTAAGACTATTAAACTCAATCTCATCAGCAGTTAATGGACGAGGTTCAGATGGTATAAACTCAGAAGAACTATCTAATATACTTACACCAAGTTCAGGATCAAACCTTGAAACAATATCACCTGCCGCGTTAGTTACAAGGTTATCTACCCCTGAGGCTAATTTGTCACCAGATTCAAGTACATTACCAAGTACATTACTTGAAGAAAATGGTTCCATCTTTTTAGAATAATCCCTATCCCTTTCTATACTTTTAATACGAAGATTATAGGCTCTTATCTGATTTTCAGTTAAAGGATTACCATCTACATCACTACCCTTTGCAATCAAAGCTTTAAGATCCCTATACTCTTTGTTAACGTCAACAGTACCTACGGGTACAACACCTTTGGCTGCAAAATCTTTAACAGTGTCAGCTGCGTTAGTTATAAGGCTTTTACTAACCCTTCCAAGATACGGAATAACATCCTTATTAAATGTAGGTGCGTTAAGATCTAATGGGGGTGGAACTTCTTGTGATCTTGCCTCAACTTCAGCATTGTGTCGTACTCTTGCAGCTTCTATTTTAGCATCATCTTGAGAAAGCTGTGGAATAATGTTAGCAGTGTCTTGAGGTACAGTCATCTCATTAAAACTTGGATTAACACCATCACCTAACTCAGGAACTCCATTAAAATGTTCACGTAAAGCTTCAGATTCTTCTTGCAACTGATTATCTGCTGCCATTTGTTGAGGACTAAAAGTTAATTTCTCATGGACTTTTTTAATTAAACCATCAGTCATAACCATCATGTTGTCCTTATCGGTAACTACACCGTCATCGTACATGAAGAAAGGTTCTCCACCAACTGTAGTAGCCCTAGTGTTACCTTGTATAATGTTACCAAGATCATCACGTTCAATGGTTGGACGAGGTATACTACCTCCCGGAATTCCACGTTCTTGGTTATTAACCTGACTTCCTAGGAATCTTTCTACTTCTGCTTGTGATGAACCAGATAACATCTCTTCATCATTAGGTAATCCTCCGTTATTTAAACCTTGGATAAGACCACCGTTATTAGCAGTAGCCATTTGATCTTCTTCA
>TARA_R110001606_G_scaffold8255_2_pt1 | contig 10482 bp, 8 predicted proteins | sample TARA_R110001606 | Tara Oceans TARA_R110001606 (sample SAMEA4398315) | marine metagenome | biome: Polar Biome; feature: [SRF] surface water layer (ENVO:00010504); material: water (ENVO:00002006), including particulate matter (ENVO:01000060) such as... | depth 5 m
CGGTGCCATTCTGACCCGCGATCTTGGCCTGCAGACGGCCCAGGAACTCGAAGCAAAACTGTCGGCCGGGATCAGCGAGCGACGGCTGACAGGGATCGATCGTGTTCTGGCCCGTCAGGCAGGCGAGGCTGGCTATGTAGACTTGGGTCAGGTCCGCCGACACCGGGAACACTATCAGGCGCGTCTCCGCTTTCTTGAAAGCCATGGGCTCGCAGAGCCCGTTGGCGGCACGCTCTGGCAGGTACCGTCCGGGCTGACTGAGAGGCTTGCCGCACTGGAGCGCCGGGACGTGGTCGCGGCGCGCATTGAACAGGCTGTCAGCGTCGCTGGCCTGGAGCGTGTGGCAGCCCTGCCAGACGAGCGGGAGCAAAGTCCTCGCGCCGTGACGGGAAAGCTTCTGGTGATCGCCCGCAATGACGAACTCTCGGACCGCTTGCATGCGATCATCGACGGGCTCGATGGCCGTGTGCATCACTACGAACTTGGATCGCGCCATACCGCCGGACTGGAGCCGGGCGACTTTGTGCAAGCCAAACCCCGCGCACGCGGCGCATCCAGGATGGACCGCGTTATCGAGAACGTCGCTAACTCATATGGCGGGACATATTCAGCGACCTATCACCGCGAGCATGACCCCACCGTCAGCAATAAGGATCTGGGGCTCATCCGTAACCGACTGACTGCCCTGTCCCGGCAATCACTGGTCCTGATGGACGACCATGAACGCTTTGACGGTTGCACGGACCTCGTCCGCCGCGTTGAGGAGGTTGCCGCGCGCAATGCCAAACTCTCGCCGACAATGCTGCTCAGAATAGACACGATGAGCCTGGAGGCGCAGGTCAGCGCGCAAGGCCTTACCTGGCTTGATCGTCATCTGGCTGGTGAGACCAGCCAACAAGTGGGCTATTCCGGGCTTGGAGGCGAGGCGCGCGAGCTTGCTCAGCAGCGCCGGGCCGTGCTTGTTGCGCGCGGCATCGCGCAAGCGGGCCGGAGCGGGGCACTGGAGCCGCAGGCGATAGAGAAGCTGCAGATCCAGTCGATGCATGACTATGGCCGCGCCTATGCCGGAGAAAGTGGCATGGCCTATGTTCCGTATCAGCCAGGCAAGGAGGTTTCAGGTAAAGTGATGCCCGTCAACGATAAGCATGGTTCGGTATTTGCCCGGATCGAATATGCCAAACAGTTCACGCTCGTTCCGTGGTCGCGTGATCTGGAAGGCATGCGGGCAAGGCAGGTTACCCTCTCCTGGTCATTCTCACGAGGTCTACAGATGACACGCGGGCGCGACCTTGGGCTCAGCCGCTAAGGTCGGCTCGAAACCCGAACCTTACAGCCTTCATGGCCGAATGGCAGACTTTGCCATTTCAGCCATAGCCAGCCTCTTTGCGCGCGGTCGATCCTGTCAAGGCTGGCCGCTGGCCACCGCTTTGCGGCGTGCGATCTTGACAGGATCGACCGCGTAGGGGGACACAAACGCTCCCGAACGAAAGTGCCGCGGCAGCCGATTTCGATCCGAACGATTAGCGCTCGCCTATCAGGCGATGTGAATTTGAGCAAGCAGAGTGGACGGCGAGCACACCGACGCAAGCGCCCGCAAACACTACAGATTCCTACCTAATTCCCCCCAATTTTCTCACTTGACGGATGAAGTTTCCCTTCCGTGCGCTGAGGGCATGTTGGTAGCGTTTTCTCCTCACAGAATGCGAGGCGGGTCATGAAACGCCGCCTCATCGCCTATGTCGAAGGAGAGCTTCACTCAAAGGTCGTCGCTGCTGCATCGAAACCTGGTCAGTCCCAATCGGCAGTCATTGAAATGGGGCTGAAGGCGTATTTCTCCCTCGCGATCGACCATGCCCGCGAGTCTGGCATGATCCGGCGCCAGGACGACATCCTGCGTACACTTGCGCGTATCGAACGCGACCAGCAGGCGCATATGGAAATGACCGACCTCATCGCCTGGTATGAACTCCTGTTCTCGCCGCCGATGACCGATGAGCAGATCAATGCTGCGATTGCAGACACAAAGAAATGACACGGATGGGGGTAACAAGCGCAAGAGGCTCCAAACGAGGGCCCCCACGCTTGCCGGGGAGGTGTTTGGATGCCTTGCGCGCACGAGGGGCGAAGCCCCATCGTCAAAAGAGAATAGAGCGCTGAGATCAGCGGCTCAATACCGCATCAGGGATCGCAATCCGCACCGGCGGAGATAGACTTGCTCTGGCTCAGTCGCGCAAGCGATAGAGATTCCCAGGATGCCAAAAAACTTGCAATTTCGCTCGAATTTCTATAGACATGTGGTTGGCTTTTGCAAACGCCAGCCACCCGTCATTGCGAAGCTGTTGACAGCGCTGCATCTATCACATTTTTCACTTTCAGCATTTTTTCGAGCTTGAAAGGCGGTTGGCGGGTGACGCTCCTATTCAAGCTAGGAGAAAACAATGTTGAATGAAAACGTTCGCCCGTCGTCCATCGCCGGCATCAAGCGCCTTGCCAAGCAAATTAAGAAAGATCAGGGCATCCAGCATGCCGCAGCGTTAGACATGGCTGCGAAGGCTGCTTCTTTCGAGAATTTCAAACATGCACGCCGATCCCTCTCCAGCCAAGCCAGTCTAAAGGCGTCCAAACACCAGCTTTTCATCACGATCTACTGGCGAGAAACAAAGCCTTACCGGGAAGGCCGGGAAACCCTTCAAATAGATCTATCGAAGCCGTTGCTGGAATTGTGTAGCAAATTGGAACTGAAAATAGCCAGAGGGCTTGGAGGCCGCCTGGTCGCTCCAGACCATATTGTTCATGACACGGTTGCTCAATCTCAAGAGTTTGCCCGAGGCGAGATTTGCAAGGCTGTCAGAACACTTCGGTTTATGGAGGCAACGGGATTGCGGCCTTCGGACGACTACCGCGCGGCGTACCCAGGGAGAGACCTCGACAACAAGCTACCTAACACTGATCACGCCACAGATTGGTATGATCCAGCGAATGGTCAGTTTGTGCTGGTCGATGAGCCATATTCGCCAGCCCTTGTAAGCGAAAAGCGGGCCGAATGGGCGCGACAACATGACTGGCACCTTCAAGCTTCGAAATGGCCGGGTATCTACTATCCTTACAATTGCAGCTTCTTTGTCGCGACGAACGCTTCGAATGGATATGATTTCGTCGGGCTGATGAAAAAGATTGATAGCCTAGAAGCACCTCTGGTTTTGGAGGATTGGAACGGTACGTCTGTTCCCAGTCATGAAGTGTTTGCCAGCCCGATGGCGAAGACACCGCAGGATATTCGTCGTGCCAGATGCAAGGGGACCATCATCCGGGAAGCTAGTCGTACCACAACTCCATATGGTGCGTTCGGCCACGAGAGACGTAAACCGACGGCCAAGATGCCAATCCCGTCGCATATTGAGGCCGGGAAGATCATTAAGTCGGTGCTTGCATCACCGTATAAGCCGTATTCAGTGAACCGACGGGTGGATTCGGTCCGATCTACATTGGAAGACTGGATGAGCAGTGAAATCCGGCGAGACGAGTTGAACGGCCCAGAGTTTTTCGATGTGTACTATAAAGATGCCGATGAAACGGGACCATATGCAGAGGCAGCGAAAACATCAGCAGGACTCATTCGGATTTTGGAAGAGCTGAAAGCAAAGCTCAGCGAGCACTATCCGGAATGCGCACCATTGAGGCAGCAATTCGGCAAAATCGACACATCGATAAAGATCATCCGCAATCATATCGAAAAGCGCAAAGCCGCCTGATACAAACGGGCTGCCTCTTGCTGATCTAGAGGCAGCCCGTCTGCAAAGGTCAATCCAATCCAGATCAGCTTCCAATCACATTCTGGAATTGACCTGATCATGTTGGGCGAAGCTCAGGAGGAGGCTGTCATCCCTGATCTGGGTGCTGGCGCTTGAATCCTTCTTGCTCTCAACGAAATTGGAATGTGCTACTCTATTGAAGCCAGCGCATAACTCGTGCTTCGACCGCCGCCCGGCTCGCGCACGAGAATCCCCTTGTTGATAAGGTCATTGATATCGCGCAGAGCGGTATCGGGAGAAGACTTCGTAAGTTTTGCCCATTTTGATGACGTCATCTTGCCCTCAAACCCATTCAGCAGCCTATTGATGACAGTGCGCTGACGCTCATTTAGCAGATGATCCTTGAGCGTCTCCCAAAAACGCGCCTTGTGAATGACGCCTGCGAGCGTCTGCTCCGCCCCTTCGATGGCGCGATCTAGGCAGGCCAGAAACCATTCCAGCCATGCGGTTATATCTAGATCGCCTTTCTGCGTGGCTTCCAGAACATCGTAATAGGCTTTGCGCTCCAACCGGATTTGCGCGGACATGCTGTAAAATCGTTGCGGGCTTTGCTCGGACCGCGCCAGCGCCATATCCGCGATGGCGCGGGCAATGCGCCCGTTTCCATCGTCAAACGGGTGAATGGTGACAAACCACAAATGTGCAAGAGCGGCCTTGAGCACCGGATCATGCGAGGTGTCTTTGCCAAACCATTTCAGGAAAGCCGCCATTTCAGATTTAAGGCGAGAGGCTTTTGGTGCTTCGTAATGGACTCGCTCGCGCCCAATAGGGCCGGAAACAACCTGCATCGGACCTGCACTATCATCACGCCAAGTTCCCACAATGATTTTGGTCATGCCGCTCCGCCCGGTCGGGAACAAGGCAGCGTGCCATGCGAACAAGCGTTCGCCTGACAGAGGCTCGGCAAATTTTTGCGTGGCATCCAGCATCATTTCGACGACGCCTTCGACGTTCCGGTCTGCTGGAGTGAGCGCGCCGATATCCATCCCGAGCCGCCGCGCAATAGATGACCGGACCTGTTCCTTGTCGAGTATCTCGCCCTCGATCTCGCTGGACTTGAGAACATCGTCGGTGAGCGTAGCAAGTACCGCTTCCGCGCGAAGATCAAATCCCAATGCCTCCATACGCCCGATCAGCCGCCCCTGCCGATGGCGCACAGGCGCTAGGCGCTGTGCCAGCGCCGCTTCGTCCCACTCGAAATTCGGCCAATCTTGCAATTCGTGGATATATGTTGGCATTATTCTCTGCACCCTTTGCGGAGAATAATGCCCCTATTCACCGCAAAAAGCAAGAATAATCTCCGCATAAATTGCGGATATTATGGCCGATATTCACCGCAGATCTAGGGTTATTGGATATTTGCGGATATCGAATGAAGTGGAGCGATCACACCCGAATACGATCATGCCGATGTGCATGCTCGATTGAATTCTGAAATTGTCCGTCCCTGCGTCATCGCAAGCTTCACCATCGATTCCCCGGGTGGGGTCATGCTGCGACGGCCAGACGGTAGTGAGCCCAATCCAATTTTGGGGCTCCATGAACGTGGATTCGCGCGTGCCCGCATGTGGGCGCAGTATGCCGACAATCATACAGGCGTGTGCATGGTGCTTCGGCGCAACGCCTTCGAAGATGCGGTGATGGCGGCGGCGAGAGCAACTGCTGCTATCGTCGTTAAAGGGCCAGTGACTTAAAAGGGCCAGTGACTTACCAAAACGCCGGTCTTCCATCACTTAGCTCAAAAGACCCTTTCGCTGTCTCGATAGATTATTTCAATCAACAGGGATTCAGCCAAGCGGCGGACCGTCATTTCGACACGCATTGGCGCGGTTTATTCTTCGAGAAGAATGCTGATTGGGAGAGTGAGCGTGAGTATCGAATATTAGTACGAAACCAGTCGAGCACGATGCCGCGCTATTGGTCTCGATAGAAGCGGCTTTGGTGGGTGTGGTCTACGGGGAAAAGATAGCGCGGGGACATTTGGCCAATATTGCGCGTAATCTTCTCGACAGAGATATTCAACTCGCAGAAGCGCGTTAGCATAATGGTGTTCCATAAATCACTCCAGATCACCCGAGAGCACTCTTGCAGAGAATGAATGTCCTCAACAACGACGGCTAAGGACGAATAGGTTTGTTCTACTACTTCCTAGTATCGGGCCCTTGCCGATGCGATTGATCAAGTTCACACTTTGTTCTATAGCTTGAAGCGTTGCTGGCATTGCATCGAAGGAACATCGAGATGACGACACATACTGTCAGTTGCCCACGTTGTGGATTTGAAGTTGTACTATCAACCAAGGGAAGGACATTGACTGCGGTTGACTTCTCGCAGCAGAACGCCGTGTGCATCTATCCCGATCTAATGACGGAAATTACTTGTCCACATTTGCAAGAAGAAATGGCCCGTCCTAAGCGCGGAAGCAATCGAGCGCGAAGACCTGCTTAGTTACTCGCCTCATTGGGGAATGGCGCACCCAAGAAGGTGAAGATGGGAACATCTACGCCCTCGCGGTGAAGAGATAAGGGAATCTCCCGCAAGCTATTCGCTTATTTGGGGAATGGCGCACCAGGGCGGGTGAAAGTGGGAACCAATACCTAGTTATTTTGAAACGGTAAGCCATCTCGCCTGTCTCAAGCAGGCAACGCTCGGAGCGAGGGGGGGGGGCTCAGCGACTGGTAAAAGCCATCAGAAAACGAAGCTTGTTCATATATTCTATGCGCTTGGTGTCCAAGGTTCCCATTCAACCATGACATTGTCCGGAACCAGGGCATCATTCCAAGTGAACTTTCCTTTTGAATCGATTTCAGTGACGACGAATCCTTCGCCCAGATCGTAGACGCCGTATCCCAGATGGCGAACTCGGGTGTGTCTCACTCCAACCAAACCAATTGTTGGCCAGACTCGTGAGGTTCGAACTGCGATATTCATTCCATTTCTTTGTTTTACGCTGGCGTAAGCGATAGCATCGGCTTGTGGGTGTTTCCGAAAAATGCTCTTCGCAACTTCAGCGGAGAGCCGATAATTGTCTTTGTGGTCAACTACGCAATCGAATAGGAAGCTGTCCATCAAGAGGATGGACTTGATTGCCTCAGCGCCCAACGATTTCAACATCTCCATTACGGCGCGGCGCGGCTCGTTCGCCGAGATGAACTCGCTGATTCCGCTTCTTGATAGCCGCTCGTACTCGCCGACGGGGGCGATCCGAAGGCTCTGCCCTGGGCGGATCTTGTAGTGTGCGATGATCACGTCATCGTTTACCACGTCAGTTTCGGAGAATGCTGTGAACCCATGTCGCGAAAGATATAGAACAGGATGGTCAGTTGAGGTCACGCGCCCAGGGGTGACGGCTGATTTCGGAGGCCATATCACTCCCGAATAGTCGGCTGGGAGGTTTTTGACATCTATCTTCCGGACCCTGAACATATGTGTTGAGCTATGGCCGTACTCAACTTCGAGAATATTGTGAGCGTTAACTACAGTTTTCACAATGTCGATCTGTTGGGAGGCGGAAGCGGCTTTGAAATCTTCTACCCATTGTAAAACTTGGGCCACTGGTGGGGCAATGTAGTCTTCCTCAGACATGGCTGTTCTCATCTTTCTGCATCAAGAGAGTCTGACGGGAAACGTAGATCTGATTGTATGAAAGTGACGCTAATCATGCGCACCTTCTCCGCAGCACATAGTCGTGCGATTTGCAGGACTCTTCGCCCCCCGAGTGTGAAGATGGGTACTGTCTTCATCATCATCGGCGAAGCGATCGGGAAAATCCCGATCGCTTCGCCGATGTAAAGAATGGAGCACAGGAGAAAGGGTAGATCAGAAACAATTCTGTATTTCACTTCTGAAGGTCAACGCGAACTATAGTCGAATACACTTTTCGGGTACACCAGACTTTCAATCGAAGGATGAGGGAGGCAAGCAGTGGCTAAAATTATAGGATGGCTTCGGGACAAGGCACCGGGGTTCGATCAACTGTCAGATGATGAGTTGGAAGCGATCTCTGACTTCTCCTTATTATGGAGTCTGTTTGAGGCCCGGATTCTCAACTTCTCAGGAAGCGCTAGGGCCATTTGCAGAGCGGTTGATGACTGGCGCGCTTCCGGGGTGTTCGATGCGGAGGTCTTGAATGAAGAGCTGGCCGGATTCAGGCAACACTATTTCGCAAATGGCGATTTCACTCACCACTTCGATCACTTACATCTGAGGGACAACGATTTTGAACAGGTGGTGCGTGCGGTAATTGACGGAACGGATAACGACCCACGAGATAGGGTCGTCGCTATTCTGATTATAGTTTTTCGATTTCGGAACAATCTATTCCATGGCGTAAAGTGGCAGTACAATCTTGCGGGTCAGAAGGCCAATTTTGCTATAGCCAACGCCACCCTCGTGAAAGTTCTCGAAAGATATGGTGCGCTTGCTGATGGATAAAGCGCACTCCACGACCACGAATATTCAGGACATTCGTGCATTTGATAGTGTGCTGTAGGAGACGGATGATGAATTGGACAACAAAGCGGAAAAACATACACACTTCATCATCTGTGCCACACGTAAAGTCCGCGGCCGGCGTGGTTGGCCGTGCACCTGCAAATCTTGCAGTCAATTTCTCACCACATGACCTATTTGCCGCAGCCGCCAGGTGTAGTCATCTGCATTTAGTCAATCCCTCAATCAGCACCCCTGAATTCCAGATGATTGCGAAGTTGATCGAACCACATGTCGACAACAGTAGCAGCAACTTTGCGGTTCTCGCGTCCGTCGATTCGTTCAAGGACTTTATAAAGAGCTATTTCGTGGGAACCGTCGCTACGGGCCTTGCTTATCTTGCAATGATAAATGAGGGCTACGTGTGGTCCGATCATTTTGAGCACCTAGGTGGAGGAAACCCGAGCCATACAAAGAAACCAGACTTTGTATTTGCAGGTGTAGCTACTGGTGTAGCTCTTGTAGAGGCAAAAGGGGGACGAAGTGGATCACTCAATAAGTTTAATACAGTTGTATCGGATGGCTATACGGATCAGGTGGAAGCGCACCTGGGGCATGCAGTTGGGGGAGTCACTGCGAGTCATGGGTATTGTATCGGCGCATGGCTTCAATCTGCTCAGAAGGCTGATCTTCTGGTCCACTACACCGAAGTACCAGCACCACCACAGCCGCCCAGGGATGATGCAACCGCCGATATCAGCACGATCCAGCAGCATAACTTTGCAACAGCATTTGCATTGACGCATGGACCTAGACTTGGCAATGCATTGCGAACCGGCGATAGCCGCTACCTCTTCTACCCCTTTTGGAGATTCACTTGGCTGGGAGTGAATTGGGTAACTGGTTTCGGCCTCAATTGGAGTGAAGCAGGTTTCAATAAGACCTGGCTATTGTGGGACGATCTTTATCTTGGGGCGTGGGAGTTATCGCCAAATCAGCGCTTTTTTGCGATAGAAGAAAGTCGAGCGAAGGCAGCTTTAAGTCGATTTCTCGGTAAGGGACGCTTCCTTCATGCTGATCTTCCTGGGATGACGCCAATTGACTCAAGCTTACAAGCATTGGTGCGAGAGCAGGAAGACGGTCAGGGCACAGTCTTTCCCGATGGGCTTGCGTATGTCGATTTGTCTCGCATTAAGGTGAAATTCGAGCCGGTTGTGTGGAATGTGGATCGGTTGGGCTTTGAGTAACACCCACAGAATTCTCCAATTTTAGTGCTCGAATTGGCGGGTGATCAGGGTTGCTTTAAGCTTAAGCGAACCCGGTTCGCAGTAGCCTTCCCTACGAGAAGTGGATCAATCATTTGTTTGCGGACACGCGCTGCGCCGAAGAAATGCTGCCGAGATGAAGTGGCGCAACGGCCATTTTGGGCCCGAGCAAATTGCGCTCGCCTGTCAGGCGATGTGAATTCCAACAAGCAGCTTAAACGGCGAACACACCGATACAAGGGCCCGCAAACACTACAGATTCCTACCTAATTCCCCCCCAATTTTCTCACTTGACGGATGAAGTTTCCTTTCCGCACACTGAGGGCATGTTTGTAGCGTTTTTTCCTTACAGAATGCGGGTCGGATCATGAAACACCGCCTCATCGCCTATGTCGGAAGAGAGCTTCACTCCAAGGTCGTCGCCGCTGGATCGAAACCCGGACAGTCCCAATCAGCAGTTATTGAAATGGCACTTAAGGCATATTTCTCCCTCGCGCTTGACCATGCCCGCGAGTCCGGCATGATCCGGCGGCAGGACGACATCCTGCGTACGCTTGCGCGCATCGAGCGCGACCAGCAGGCGCATATGGAAATGACTGATCTCGTCGCCTGGTATGAGCTTCTGTTCTCCCCGCCCATGACCGATGAACAAATCCATGCGGCTATCGCGGCCACCAAGAAGCGACATGCGGAGTTCCGTAAGGCCGTGGAGCGGCGGCTCGGTTCCGGTCGAAAGTTGCTCGGAGAGGCCATGGCGGATGCAGTGTTCAGCGAGGACGATTTTGTTCAAGCCCCCTCGAGACAGCATGAGGCAGGGGCGCGTTGATGGGACAAAAGCTCAATCTTTCGCCGTTCCACGAGAGCATCGCGAAAGCACATGGGCTCAGTCTTTACGGGCGCTATACCGAACAGGACGCGGCCCGTGCGCTCGATTTTTCTCTTGTATCGCTGAGGCGACTGCGCAGTAATGGAGG
>TARA_R110001606_G_scaffold22020_15_pt1 | contig 10478 bp, 7 predicted proteins | sample TARA_R110001606 | Tara Oceans TARA_R110001606 (sample SAMEA4398315) | marine metagenome | biome: Polar Biome; feature: [SRF] surface water layer (ENVO:00010504); material: water (ENVO:00002006), including particulate matter (ENVO:01000060) such as... | depth 5 m
GTAGCGGTCGACCAGTTGATCGCGGATGTCGCGGGTCAGCAGGGTAAAGCGCACCAGTTCCTCCATCACGTCCACGATGCGGTCGTGATAGGGGGACGGCTTCATGCGGCCGTCGTCGTCGAACTCGTCCCATGCCTTGGCGACCGAGGACTGGTTCGGGATCGTCAGCAGCCGCATCCAGCGGCCCAGGATGCGCAGCTGGTTCACGGTGTTGAAGCTTTGGCTGCCACCGCAGACCTGCATCACCGCCAGCGTCTTGCCCTGCGTGGGGCGCACGCCGCCCAGGGACAGCGGGATCCAGTCGATCTGCGTCTTGATCACCCCGGTCATCGCGCCGTGGCGTTCGGGCGAACACCAGACCATCCCCTCGGACCAGCCGACCAGGTCGCGCAGTTCGGCCACCTTGGGATGGTCGGCCTCGGTCGCATCGGCCAAGGGCAGGCCGCGGGGATCGAAGATCCGCGGTTCGGCCCCCAGGGCGGTCAGCATGCGGGCGGCCTCCTCTGTCGCAAAGCGAGAGAAGCTGCGCTCGCGCAGCGATCCATACAGCATCAGGATCCGCGGCGGATGGCTGCTGTGCGCGGCGGGCACCAGGTCGGCGGCCCGGACCGGGCAAAAGGCATCGGGGTTCAGGGTCGCGGCATCGCTCATCGGACGGGTCCTTTCGGTGCGGAGGCTGAAGAGGGGTCCGGGAACCGCCCCCGCGTGCGGTTGGCGAAGGCGACCAGGGACAGCATCACCGGCACCTCGACCAGCACGCCGACCACCGTGGCCAGCGCGGCGCCGGAATTCAGGCCAAACAGGCTGATGGCGACCGCGACCGCCAGTTCGAAGAAATTGGACGTGCCGATCATCGCGCAGGGGGCCGCGATGCGGTGCGGCACGCGCATCAGCCAGGCCGCGCCATAACCGATGGCAAAGATCAGATAGCTTTGGATCAGGATCGGCACGGCGATCAGCCCGATGATGGCCGGGCGGTCCAGGATGGTCCGGCCCTGCAGGCCGAACAGGATCGCGACCGTCGCGATCAGCCCCAGGACCGACAGGGGCTTGACCCGCGCCGAGAACGCCTCGATCCGGGCGGGGTCGCGCAGGACGCGCCGCGTCAGCAGGCCCGCCGCCAGCGGCAGCACCACATAGAGGACGGTTGCAAGGACCAGCGTCTGCCACGGCACCGCGATGTCAGTCACGCCCAGCAGCAGGGCCACGATGGGGGCAAAGGCCACGACCATGATCAGGTCGTTCACCGACACCTGCACCAGGGTATAGGTCGCGTCCCCCCGCGTCAGCTGCGACCAGACAAAGACCATCGCGGTGCAGGGCGCGGCGCCCAGCAGGATCAGACCGGCGATGTATTGCTGCGCATCCTGCGGCGCGATCCAGGGGGCGAAGACGTGATCGAAGAACAGCACCGCCAGCAGCGCCATCGTGAAGGGTTTGACCAGCCAGTTCACCACCAGCGTGATCAGCAGGCCCCTGGGCTGCCGGGCGACGCCGCCGATGGCCGCGAAATCGACGCTGACCATCATCGGATAGACCATCGCCCAGATCAGCACCGCGACGACGAGGTTGATCGAGGCGACCTCGGCCGCGGCGATGGTCTGCACGGCGCCGGGCGCCAGTGCGCCCAAGGCCAGCCCGGCGATCATCGCCAGCGCGACCCACAGGGTCAGCCAGCGTTCGAACACGCCCAGGGGGCTGGGCTGTGCGGGGGACGGTTCGGTCATGGGGCGGCATCCGTGCGTGTCATGGGCCCGCAAGTGCAGGCGATCTGGTCCAGTACCGGCTGGCACAGGTCGGGGCGACCGCCGCAGCAGTCCTGCAGCAGAAAGCCCAGCAGGCCACCCATCGTGTCCATTCGCGCGAAATAGCGGATCGAGCGCCCCTCGCGGACCGACCGGACCAGGGCCGCGGCGGTCAGGATGGTCAGGTTGTTCGACAGCGTGTTCGGGCGGATGTCCAGCCGCGTGGCGATGTCGCCGGCCGCCATGCCCGCGGGCCCCGCCTGCACCAGCAGACGAAAGACATCCAGGCGGATGTCATGGGCCAGCGCGGACAGGACGTCCAGGGTGCGATTCTTTTCCATACTTCATGTTATACAGAAACGTCATGGCCCCGCAAGGATCAGACCGTCAGCGGAAATCGCGGGTCTTCACGGTGATCCCGTCACGCGGCAGGTCGCGGACATAGATCTGACGGGGCTTGGGGCCCTGGCTGCGCGGATCGGGGGGCGGCGCGCCGCGGTGGAATTCGTCGCCGCGGCCGTGCGGCAGCGGAAAGGCGCCCTGCCGGCCAACGGAGGCAAGCTCTGCCGACATGTCGGTCAGGCGGTGGGCGACCAGATGGACCACCTCTCCGGCGCGCTGGACGCGGCCCTCGACCCCGATCATGCTGGCACCCAGGACGATGCGCCGGTGCCGGTCAAAGACCTTGGGCCACAGCACCAGGTTCGCGATGCCGCTTTCATCCTCCAGCGTGATGAACATCACGCCCTTGGCCGATCCGGGGCGCTGACGGACCAGCACCAACCCCGCGACATGCATCCAGCGACGGTCGGCGCTGGCCATCGCCTCGGCACAGGGGCGGATGCGGCGGCGGGTCAGGCTGTCGCGCAGGAAGGACAGCGGGTGGCGGCGCAGGGTGACGCCGGTATGGGCGTAATCCTGGACCACCTCGCGTCCGGCGGGCATGGGGGACAGGGCGACGGCGGGTTCCGGGGCGGGGATGGCGGCGAACAGCGGCAGGTCCGGCTGATGGCCGCGAATGGCCCACAGCGCCTCGCGACGCGCCAGGCCATAGGTCGGGCGAAAGCCGTCGGCCTCGGCGATGCGGGTCAGGGCGGCGGCGGGCACGCCCGCGCGGCGGCACAGGTCCTGGGCCGTGGCGGCGGGCCGGGCGGCCACGATGGCGCGGGCATGGGTTTCGGCCAGCCCCCTGACCATGCGCAGACCCAAGCGGACGGCGAACCCCTGCCACGCCGGTTCCAGCGTGCAGTCCCAGTCCGACAGCGCGATGCAGACGGGGCGGATCGCCACGCCATGATCGCGCGCATCGCGCACGATCTGGGCCGGGGCATAGAACCCCATCGGCTGGCTGTTCAGAAGCGCCGCGCAGAACACGTCGGGATGCCAGCATTTCAGCCAGGCCGAGGCATAGGCGATCAACGCAAAGCTGGCCGCATGGCTTTCGGGAAAGCCGTAGCTGCCGAACCCCTCCAGCTGGCGAAATATCTTTTCCGAGAATTCGGGATCATAGCCGTTGGCAATCATCCCCTCGATGACGCGGTCGCGAAAGGCCGACACCCCGCCGGTCAGCTTGAAGGTCGCCATCGACTTGCGCAGCATGTCGGCCTGGCCGGGGGTAAAGCCCGCGCATTCGATGGCGATGCGCATCGCCTGTTCCTGAAACAGCGGCACGCCATAGGTGCGGCCCAGCACCTGTTCCAGTTCCGGCTTGGGATAGACCACCGGCTCCAGCCCGGCGCGGCGGCGCAAATAGGGATGGACCATGTCGCCCTGGATCGGGCCGGGCCGGACGATGGCCACCTGGATGGTCAGATCCGCGATGCTGCGCGGCTTCAGCCGGGGCAGCATCGACATCTGCGCCCGGCTTTCGATCTGAAAGGTGCCAAGCGTGTCGGCCCGACAGATCATGTCGAATGTCGCCTCGTCGTCGGCCGGGATCGTGGCCAGGTCCAGCCGCAGGCCCTTGTGGCGGTCCAAGAGGGCGAAGCAGCGCGCGATGCAGGTCAGCATCCCCAGGGCCAGCACGTCCAGCTTCATGAACCTCAGCGCGTCGATGTCGTCCTTGTCCCATTCGATGATCTGGCGGTCCTGCATCGCGGCCGGTTCGATCGGGACCAGCTCGTCCAGCCGGTCCTGGGTCAGGACGAAGCCGCCGGGATGCTGGGACAGGTGCCGGGGCGTGCCGCGCAGCCGCGCCGCCAGGTCCAGCGTCAGCCGCAGGCGGCGGTCGGCGGGGTTCAGGTTCAGCTCCCGCAGCAGGGTTTCGGGCACGCCGTCCTCGGACCAGGCCCAGATCTGGCCGGAGATGGCGCGGATCACGTCCTCGGGCAGGCCCAGGGCCTTGCCCACGTCGCGCAGCGCGCCCTTGGTGCGATAGCGGATCACGGTCGCGGTCAGCGCGGCGCGATCGCGGCCATAGGTGCGATAGATCCACTGGATGACCTCCTCGCGCCGCTCGTGTTCGAAATCCACGTCGATGTCGGGGGGTTCGTGGCGTTCCTCGCTGATGAAGCGCTCGAACAGCAGGTTGCCGCCCTGGGGGTCGATCGCCGTGATGCCCAGCACGAAGCAGACCGCAGAATTGGCCGCCGACCCCCGCCCCTGACACAGGATGCCCTGGCTGCGGGCGTGGCGGACGATGTTGTTTACGGTCAGGAAATAGGGCGCGTATTCCAGCTTGGCGATCAGGGCCAGTTCGTGGCGCAGGGTCGCCGCGACCTTGGGCGGGGTCCCGTCCGGATAGCGGACGGCCGCGCCCTGCCAGGTCAGCGCCTCCAGCGTCTGCTGCGGGCTGACCGAGGGGTCGGGGCGTTCCTCGGGGTACTGATAGCGCAGCTCCTTGAGCGAGAATCGGCAGCGGTCGGCGATCTGAGCGCTGCGGGCCAGCGCATCGGGATAGCGGGCGAACAGGCGCGCCATCTCGGCCGGGGTCTTCAGGTGGCGGTCGGCATGGCGTTCGCGGCGAAAGCCCAAGGCGTCGACGGTCGTGTTGTGGCGGATCGCCGTCATCACGTCCTGCAGGATGCGGCAGTCGGGGTCATGAAACAGCACGTCGTTGGTGACCACCGTCGGCACCCCGGCCCGCGCGGCCAGCAGGGATAGCCGATGCAGGCGCAGCGGATCGTTGGGCCGCCGCCGCAGGGTCAGCGCCAGATAGGCGCGATCGCCGAAGACCTCGCGCATCCGGCGCAGGCGCAGCGCACAGTCGTCATCGGCCATGTCGGGGACCAGGACCGCCAGAAGGCCCTGGGCGTGGTCCGCCACATCGGCCCAGTCCAGGTGGCACGCCCCCTTGCCCGCCCGCGCCTTGCCCAGGGACAGCAGACGGCACAGTCGGCCATAGCCCGCGCGGTCCATCGGATAGACCAGCACCGACATGCCGCAGCGCAGGTCCAGGCGGCAGCCGACGATCAGCCGCACGCCGGTGTCGTTGGACGCCTCGAACGCGCGGACGATGCCCGCCAGGCTGTTGCGGTCCGTGACGGCCAGCGCCCGCATGCCCATCAGCGCCGCGGTGGCGAACAGCTCCTGCGCGGAGGACGCCCCGCGCAGGAACGAGAAATGCGAGGTCACCTGCAGTTCGACATAGCTCATCCGAAGACACCGTGCAGGAACCAGTTGTGGGACCCGGTGGTCACGTCCTCTCCGTCGCCCTGGCGAAAGATCCAGAACCGGCGCCCGGCCTGGTCCTCGATGCGGAAATAGTCGCGCACCGCGCGGGTTTCGGCATCGCGCTTCCACCATTCGCCGAAGATGCGTTCCGGCCCGTCGGCGCCCTCGACGTCGTGGCGGGCGCCGCGCCAGACGATCCAGCGGGGCGGGTGGTCGGGCAGCAGGGCCATGGTGTCGATCGGTTCGGGCCGCGCCAGCAGCCGCGAGGGGCGCGGCCAGTGGTCGGGCCAGCCCTCGGCGATGACGCTCATCGGCGCCACGCGGATGACCGACCGTTCGGGCACGTCGCTGGCCACCGGCGCCAGGCGATAGACGGCACGCGCGCCGACCCGGTTCGTCAGGCTGTCGATCAGGCTGGACATGTCGGGGGCCGCGGGTTCCAGCAGGCTGTCGGTCTGGCGCGGGGCCAGGGGTTCGGCAAGGGTCGCGGTCAGGGACATGATCTCGATCCCGAAGCCCGGATCGATGGTGGGGATCCTGTCGCACAGCAGGCGCACCAGGCGTGCGGGGTCACGCAGGGGCGCGGCCAGGCCCACGCGCACGGGTTGGGCGCGGCTGTCCACGCGCCAGCAGATCAGGTCCAGCCGCCGCGCGCCCAGGCCCCGCGCCTCCAGCTGGCGGCACAGGTCGCGGACCAGCTTGTCGATATAGCGGGCGATGGTTTCGGCCGCGCCGATCGGTTCGGCAAAGGCACGGCGTGCGGTCACCAGGTCGGCAGGGCGCAGCGGGTCCACAGGTTCGCCCAGGGTGCCCAGGGCCTGGTCCAGGCGGCGCATCACTTGGGGTCCGAACCGGCGGGTCAGCGGCGCGCGCGGCACCGCGATCAGATCCGCGATGGTCGCAAGGCCCAGATCCTGCAGCCCGCCGACGATGGCGGGCGGCAGGCGCAACGCGGACAAAGGCAGCGGCGCCAGCGCCGCCTGCATGTCGCCGGTCGCGACGATGGGCAGGTTCGTGCCGTGGCGGGCCAGGGCATGGGCCGCGCCCCACGTGTCGGCCATGGCCAGCCGCGCGACGATGCCCGACAGGGTCAGCCGGCCCAGGATCGCCTGCAGCATCGCGTCCTCTCCGCCGTGCAGATGGTCGGTGCCGGTCGCCTCGATCACCACCCCGTCGGGCGGATCGACCGCGACGATGGGCGCGAAGCGCTGCATCAGCCACAGGGCCAGCCGTTCCAGCGCCGCCATGTCGGCATCCGGGTCGGCCGGTTCGACGCGCAGGTCGGGGACCATCGCCTGCGCCTTGCTGACCGACATGCCCGGCCGCAGCCCAAGCGCCAGCGCGCGGTCGCAGGCGGCAGTGACCACCCGGCGGCTGCCCGCCCGGCCCGACAGGATCAGCGGCGCGCTATCCGAAGGCGTATCGCCCACCCGCCGCAGCCGGTCGATCGGCCACATCGGCAGGCAGACCGAGATGACCCGTGCCATCGCATGCCTCCACTTCCAGATCGAAGGTCTCGCCCGCCCGTGCGCGCATCAGTTCCACCAACCACAGCGCACGGCCAAGGCCCGGCACCGGCAGCGCGACTGAGGGGCGTTCCGACACGCGCCAGCGCGTCATCGCCGCGGTGGGCTGGCCAAAGTCGTCGGCATCCGCCAGCCACCGCCAGCGGCGCAGCGCGATGCCCGTGGTGCCGGTGTTCTTGGCCGCCAGGTGCAGCCTGCGCGAGGCGGTCATGGACAGGCGCCCGATCTCGGCCACGACGGCGGCCAGGCCGCCATGGCGCAACCCCTCCTCCATGCAGGCCAGGACGGATGTCTCGTCCCCGGCCTCGACATGGATGACCCGGTCGGGGGTCAGACCGGCCTGCGCCAAGCCCGGCGCGAACAGGTCCGCCCGCGTCACGCACCACAGGACCTGACCCGGCAGGCGCGCGGCGATGCCGGCCGCGAAGCAGGCGGCCGCGGCCCCGTCATCGGCGCCCGCACCGCTGCCCGCGACCTCGTGCAGACAGCCCAGGGGCAGCCCGCCTTGGGGCAGGCGGCGGTCCAGCTCGGGCAGCCCGAAGGGCAGCACCGCATGGGCCTGCACATGCCCCTCGAGATGCGAGATGCGACTGCGAAGCGCGGAAAGCGTGGCGGAGGAGGCAGACATGGGGTTACCGGAACAGGGCTGTAAGTTCCTGTTTTGTTCTTTTCACCATCAAAAGTCAACGCATCAGGCCATTCCCCTGCCCGGTCAGTCCGCGGACCGGGGTCCCGGCGCGATGGTCCGGCTGAAGAGCAGGAACACCGCCAAGGCCGCAAGGGCCACGCCCGCGCCGATGAAATGGGACATGCCATAGCCGTGGCCAGACACGATCCAGCCGGCGAAGACGTTGGAGAAGGTCGCCCCGACCCCCTGCACGGTCATCACCGTCGCAAAGCCCAGATTGAACCGCCCGGTCTTGGCCAGCAGCCGTTCTGCGGCAACCGGGGTCAGGATGCCCAGCATGCCGGCGCCGATCCCGTCCAGCATCTGCACCGGAACCACGACCCAGAAATCCGGGACCATCCCCGCCAGAACGCCGCGCAGCGGCAGCGCGCACAGTGCGATGAGAAAGCACGACCGCAACCCAAGACGCCGGATCAGCCACGGGGTCGCAGCGGCCACCGCGATCATCGTCACCTGTGCGACCCCGGTGATCAGCGCCGTCGTGCGGAAAGGCGTTCCCAGCTGGATCGAGAATTCCTGCGCGATCAGCCGGCTCATCGGGGCATTGCCGAAATGGAACAGCATCATCACCAGCGCCAGCAGGATCAGGCCGCGGTTGTGCAGCAGCACCGACAGACCGGATGGCCGGGCATGGTCGTCCGTACCCTGGCCCCCGACCATGCCGCGTGCTACGTCATGGTCGATCCGATCCGGGCGGATCATCCGCAGCGCGATCAGCGCCCCAAGCGCCGTCACGATCATCAGCCAGACGACTGAGAACTCTCCGAACAGGCTGACGGCCAGATAGATCGCCATCAGCGATGCCAGATTGCCGCTGTGGTTCCAGAATTCGTTGCGCGAGATCTGGCGCGGAAAGGCGCGCTGCCCGACCAGCCCCAGGCTGAGCCCTGCCAGGGCGGGGGCGATGACCACGCCCAGCACCGCGGTGGCGATGGTGCCGACCCAGACCACAGCCGGATCAGGCACCAGCAGCGTCAGCAGCGCCCCCGCGGTGATGACGATCACCGGGCCGGCGATCAGCGCACGTTTCCAGTGCGACCTGTCGACCAGCGCCCCCGCGAACGGGGTCAGGGCAAGGCCGATCAGCCCACCGACCGTCGCGATCGCTCCCAGGGTCAGCGGCGACCAGCCACGCGTCGCCAGAAAGGCGTCCAGGAACGGGCCAAGCCCGTCCCGCGCATCCGCCAGGAAGAAATTCAGGATCGCCAGGCCCAGCAGGGAGCTGTCCGACAGGCCGGAACGCGAAACTGTGGCCATGGGATGCGCCCTTGTGATCAGTGGTCCGTCTGCCGAACCCGCCGATCACGCCATCGTTCCCGTTCGAACGATGAAATTGCGACATAAATGATGGCGCGCCATTCATGCCGTTCCTGCGGCCGCGTCGGGCGCGGCCGCAGGGCGCGTCGTCACTGGGCGGCGAGCTGTGCCTCGTGCCGATTCCAGCGGATCGACGACCACAGCGAGATGCCGATCAGCGTCGCACCGCCCAGGCCGGTGATGACCTCAGGGATGTGGACCAGGGACTGGGCGAACATCACCACGGACAGCGCGATGATCGCATAGAAGGCGCCGTGTTCCAGATAGCGGTATTCCGACAGGGTGCTGTTCTCGACCAGCATGATGGTCATGGACCGCACGTACATCGCCCCGATGCCCAGGCCGATCGCGATCACGAACAGGTTCTGGCTGAGCGCAAAGGCACCGATCACGCCGTCGAAGCTGAAGGACGCGTCCAGGACCTCAAGGTACAGGAACGCACCCAGACCGCCCTTGGCGGCACCGTGCAGGGTCTCCTGCGTGCTGTCCAGCAGCCCGCCCAGAACCTCGACCAGCAGGAAGGTCATCAGGCCCCAGATCGCGGCGGTGAAGAAGGTCGTGCGTTCCGCACCCTCCAGCAGATGCGAGAAGCCCAGGACGAACAGCAGGACCACCGCGACCTCGACCCCGCGGATCGAGGCGTACTTGGCCATGTGATGTTCGATCCAGCCGACCCAGTGCACGTCCTTTTCGTGGTCGAAGAAGAAGCTGAGCCCGACCATCATCAGGAACGTCCCCCCGAAGGCGGCGATGGGCAGGTGCGCGTCATGCATGATGCGGGCGTATTCATCGGGCTGGCTTGCGGCCAGCACCAGCGCCTGCCACGGGCCGATGCCCGCCGCGATCACCACGATCAGCAGCGGGAACACGATCCGCATGCCGAAGACGGCGATCAGGATGCCCCAGGTCAGGAAGCGGCGCTGCCAGACCGGCTGCATGTCCTTGAGCTTGTTGGCGTTCACGATGGCGTTGTCGAAGGACAACGAGATCTCCAGCACCGCCAGCACCGTGACGATGAACAGGATCGACAGCATGCCCCCAAGCGTGCCGGTCGTCTGCCATCCCAGCACCGCGCCCAGGGCCAGGCCCAGGAAGGTGACGATGATCGCCCATTTCAGATAGGAAAGGACCGGGCGCTTTTGCGCGATGGATAGGGTGTCCTGTGTCATGAGGAAAAGTCCAGGCGGTGAATCCGAAAACAGGTGCCGACATCACGAAAGCGCCGCCACTTTCGTCAGAGGGGCCCGGACACCACTCGATGCGTTCACGACGCCGTGCGACCGTGTGTCCGCCGGGAAGATTCGGCAAGCCCTTCGTTCAGCTTTTCCCGCGATGGGCGCCGTTCCGCGGATCGGGCCGGGGGATGTCGTGTCGATAACGGGAGGCATGGACACTGTGCTGATCTTGTCAGATCGGTGACAACGCTTCGGAAAACGGCCCAAGCCGGCGTTGGCACGATTGCACCACTGTGGCTGCGTCATCTCAGGAGCAAAAAAACAAGGCCCGATGGGCCCTGAATTTTGCGTCCCGATGGCACGCGGCTTGACCGTAAAATGGGTCGGCAGACGCGCCCGTCACGGCTGACGGGCG
>TARA_R110001606_G_scaffold162253_3_pt1 | contig 10472 bp, 13 predicted proteins | sample TARA_R110001606 | Tara Oceans TARA_R110001606 (sample SAMEA4398315) | marine metagenome | biome: Polar Biome; feature: [SRF] surface water layer (ENVO:00010504); material: water (ENVO:00002006), including particulate matter (ENVO:01000060) such as... | depth 5 m
AAGTATAAAAGCGTTGATTAATTATGCAAGTCAAGCCCCCCCTAAATGCGAGTTAACGCAAACTTAGGGGGTCAATATGGTTAAATAACCACGAGTTGACCGCTGATGGCCCCCGCTTCTTTTAATGCTTCTAGTATTGCCATTAAGTCACCGGGCGCTGCGCCGACTTCGTTAATTGCCCGTACTAAATCGTCAAGACTAACACCTGGGTTGAATACAAAGGCTCGAGAATCATCTTCGTTAACATCAATTATACTTTGATTAGTAACGACCGTTTCACCTTCACTTAATGCGTTAGGCTGAGATACATTTTGCTGTTCCGCAATCGTAACAGTCAAGCCACCATGGGTAATTGCCGCCGCTTGTAACTTTACATTTTTACCGATCACTATGGTACCAGTACGTGAATTAACGATAATTTTTGCCGAAGTATCCGCTGGTTTAAACTCTAAATTTTCAAGCGTAGATAAATAAGCAACACGCTGCGACGCATCACGCGGTGCAATAACACGTATTGAAGCGGCATCAAGTGCATGTGCACTGTCTGGGCCGATAAGTTCATTAATAGTTTGCTCTAAACGTTTAGCGGTAGTGAAATCTGGACGATTTAAATTAAAGGTTATGTAATCACCTTGCATAAAAGGACTTTTAATTGCCCGTTCAACCGTTGCGCCATTAGGAATACGCCCTACCGTAGGCGTGTTCATTACGATCTTACTACCATCGGCTCCTTCAACACCTAATCCACCAACAATTAAGCTACCTTGTGCGATAGCATAAGTATTCCCATCAACCCCTTTTAGAAAGGTTTGTAGTAATGTTCCGCCACGTAAGCTACCCGCACTACCTATTGACGATACAGTAATATCGATTGTCTGCCCTGGCTTCCTAAATGCAGGTAACTCAGCATGCACAGCAACCGCAGCTACATTTTTGATTTTGGGTTTTAAATTCGATGCCATGGTAATACCAAAACTATTTAGCATGGCTTTAAAGCTTTGTTCAGTAAAACGACTTTGCTCACCGGTGCCAGGTAAACCAACCACGAGACCATAACCAACCAGCTGGTTTGAGCGAACGCCTTCAACCATTGAGACATCTTTAATACGTTCAGCGCTTGCACTAAAGTGCCAACTTAATAAACATATACACAGCAACGCTTTCAAGCTATTCATATCAACATCCTTTAAAAAGGGAACAGAGAGCTGGTGAAGAATCGAGTTAACCACCCTGCCGTTTGAGTCTCTTGCATTTGCCCTTTACCAGAATATTGAATCCGAGCATTCGCGATTCTATTAGAGGTCACAGTATTATCTGCAGTAACATCTTGTGGGCGCACAAGTCCTTCCAGACGAATAAATTCTTCGCCGGTGTTTAAAGTCAGCCATTTTTCACCACGGATCACTAAATTACCATTAGGTAATACACGCATAACATTCACGGAAATATCACCAAATAAACTATTAGATTGGTTTGACTTAGTATCACCTTTGAATTTTGCACCGCTGCCCACACCAAACTGAATACTATCACCACCAATATTAACCGGTAGTCCGCCTAACCCAATGACAGGGTCTAAGCTGGCGTCACTTTGTTTATCCGTTTCAGTTTTAGCTGCTTTTGATGATTGCGTCGATTCTTGCAGCTTAACTGTAATAATATCTCCAGTACGTAAGGCTTTTTTATCTGAATATAAATCATTTGATAAATTACTATCAAACAATGAGCCTGTCGGCACGATTTGCTCTGCGGCAGGCTCTGGATACATGGGAGCATAGTATGGATCATCTTGAACCACGCTGTGGTTTTGAGTTGTCATACAACCACTCAATATAAATGCACCCGTTAAGACTATAGATAAATTACGCATAACTTTGCTCCGAATTAATTAAAGTTGCTGACTGATATAACTCATCATTTCATCAACCGCTGAAATCACTTTTGAATTCATTTCATAGATCCGTTGAGTTTCAATCAGGTTAACTAATTCTTCAGTTACATTTACGTTAGAGGTTTCAAGTGCACCTTGCACAACAGTGCCTAATCCTTCTAGGCCAGGGTTACCTTGCACAGGTGCGCCACTGACTGCCGTTTCGGTATATAAGTTTTGACCTACCGGCTCTAGACCTGATGGATTGATAAAATCACTGATCGTTAACTGACCTATTACCACATTCTCTGGCTGCCCTGAGATACGTACTGATACCTCTCCATCTTGCGATACAGTAATGGACTGTGCGTCATCAGGTACATTCATTTCTGGCTGTACGGGAAAACCAGCGCCGGCAGTAACAATACGGCCGTCTTCATCCGTGGTAAATTGACCATTTCGAGAGTAAGCGATATTGCCATCAGGCTGTAAAACTTCAAAAAAACCGGGCCCTGATATCATCCAATCCAATGAATTTTCTGTGGTTAGCATATTGCCTTGAGAAAAGTTTTTCTGATTAGCAACCACTTTGGTACCAGCACCAAGCATTAAACCTGAGGGCATTTCAGTATCTTGTGATGAACGTCCACCCGGCTGATTAATATTTTGATAAAGTAAATCTTCAAACACAGCACGGCTTTTCTTATAACCAACGGTACTGGCATTAGCTAAATTATTTGAGATAACCGAAATGTCAGTTTGTTGGGCATCAAGCCCCGTTTTACTTATCCACAATGCAGGATTCATATTAATATCCTCTCAATAAAGTTAAACAATACGCAGCAATTGAGTTTGACGTTCGTCAATTTCTTCAGCCGTTTTCATTAACTTAACTTGTAATTCAAATTGGCGTTGATGGTTTATCATATCTACCATCTCGTGTACCGGATTCACATTTGACATTTCCAAAGTGCCACTCATCACTTTCACATCATTAGAGATGTCACAAAATCCACATATATCATTATCCAGTAATTCAGGCTTTGGCCGAAATAAGCCATCATTACCTTTTTCAAGCTCTGAATTATTTGCCTTGATCACCTTCAAACGATCAACAACTTCTAAAAAGTTAGCTGGAGCTCCTTGCGGGCGAACTTGGATAGAGCCATCTTCACTAAATTCAATTTTCTCCACTGGCAATGGCAAAATAATTGGTCCACCTTCGCCAATAACTTGACGCCCGTGACTGGTGATCAAAGCGCCGTCAGGAGTGATATTCAACGTACCGACTTTTGTATATGCCTCATTACCTGAAGCATCTTGTACCGTAAGCCATCCTTTATCGCTCATAGCAATATCTAGATCACGTCCAGTCTCAACAATACCGCCGGAAGTCATATTGGAACCAGGCCGCTCTTGCATGGTAAATACACGTGTCGGCAGGCCTTCGCCAAAAGCTTGCATCGAACGCGCTTGTGCGAAGTCAGCTTTAAAGCCTGTGGTATTGGCATTTGCTAAATTATTTGCTTTAAGCTCTAGGCCCCGCAAACTTTGCTTAGCTCCAGACGCTGCAATGTAGACCATCTTGTCCATAACATCGACTCACGTTAAAAATCTATAACATGACAAATGCAAGATAAGTGCCACAATAAACTGACGTGATAAGTTACAAAAAATAATCAATCGCAAATAAAAAAGGCTGCTAATAAATAGCAGCCTAGGTGTCGGATTATAAAAAATATTAGAACGAGATTAGCGGATCTGCAAAATAGCTTGCTGTAGTGTTGAATTCACTTCAAGCGCACGTGAGTTTGCTTGGAAGTTACGCTGTGCACTGATCAAATCTACGAGTTCATTCGTTAAATTCACGTTTGATTGCTCAAGCGCTGTAGAGTTAATGGAACCTAAAGTACCAGAACCTGGTTCGCCAGCGATTGGCTCACCAGACGTCAAACTTTTTTTCCAACCTGTATCACCAGCTTGTTGTAAGCCTTGTGAGTTAGAAAAGCGCACCATCGCTACTTGTCCTAAGAATGAGGTATCTCCATTACTGTATGAAGCGACAATCTTACCATCACTACCAATATCAATACCGGCTAAACGTCCAACAGTAGCACCATCTTGCTCAAGTGCTTTAACTTCAAAACGACTAGCATATTGAGTCGGGACTTTATTATCGGTGGCCGCTTCATCGCGCCAATTAACAGTAACATTTTCAGGGAAGCTGGCACCATTTGTTAATAAATCAGATAGCCCTACTGCCGCACCAGCACCGCTTGGAATTGCTAATGGATTGAATGTGTTATCTGTATTCGCGACACCATCTGTGTTTAATGGCTTACCACTAGAATCAAACTGAAAGGTTGATAATGGTGTGTAAGGAGGAGCAGTCTCTTGAACACCTGCAGGGCTAAATGGCTTTTCATCTAAGGTCGCATAAGTTTGCCACTCATTGTCATTACCCGTTACTGTAGAATTTGTTTTAACAAAGAAAAACTGTAAAACATGCGGCTCACCTAACGAGTCGTATACTGTTGTTGATGTTGAGCTATTATATGATGCGCTCGTTGTAGGATCAAAAGTAGTTATTGACGGCGAGGTTGCACGCGAGTCTAAGTTAAACGACGAGTAAACATTCGTCGTAGCTCGCGGTGATCCTGATGAATCAGGGATCTGTAACGCTGATGACGTGCTTAAACTTACCGATGTTGTATCACCTGTAGCTTCATCAACAGGAAAACCCTGCAAGTAATTGCCTTTAGCATCAACAATAAAGTTATCTTTATTAAGTTTAAATGCGCCTGCACGCGAATAAGTAAAATCTTGTGCCCCTAAATCTTGGCTCATGGCAAAGTAACCTTCACCTGTGATAGCTAAATCTAATGAGTTTTGAGTGAACTTTAGTGAACCTTGGTGAAACTGTTGTGCCACCATAGTTGTCTGTACACCATCACCATTTTTTGTCTTGCCTGAACTAAATACCGAAGATGCGTATACATCAGCAAATTCAGCACGTGACTCTTTAAAGCCTACCGTATTTACGTTAGCAATATTATTTGCTGTTACATCTAAGTCTTTTTGTGCGGCAGCAATGCCAGTTAATGCAATATTGAAGCTCATAATTCACCTCTAATCTGTCAATGTTTAGCCTGTGGCTAACTAATAATTAAAATTTTTACGCGATTTCTGCAACGTCAGCTAGCCTAACCGCACCTTCTTTAGTGTTTATAATAATGCCGTTTGCACCATTAATATTAACACTCTCGATATTCTTAAAAGTAGCTATAGGTAAAGCCGTGTACTCACCATTTAACTGCCCTTCAGCTTTAATTTTATATTCACCTGGTGGTAAACGTTCTTTATTATCATTCATGCCGTCCCACTCGAAACGGACAGCGCCCGCTGATTGCGCACCTAAATCAATACTACGCACCAACTGACCAGATGAATCTTCAATTCGTAGAAATAAGTTTTCTACAGGCTCTTCTGCAACCACGGTTCCTTTAGCGCTACCAACATCGTTTAGGTCTAATGTATTAGACTCTAGTAATGCTTGTTTACCCACTAAAGTCGATGCTTGTAGTGCTGAGTTAGATGTCATCGATGCGGCTAATGACTGAAAATTACTATTAAGGTTTGAGATACCTTCAGCCATGGTGAAACTTGTCATCTGCGCGATCATTTGATCATTGTCAGCTGGTTTGCTGGGATCTTGAAACGACAGTTGCTGTGTTAACAATGAGAAGAAATCTTCTTGGGTTAACGCATCACTTTTCTTATCACTGCTAACCTGTTTATCTTGCCACTTAATCGAATCTAAATAAGTTGACGATGTGCTGCTGATATCGTTACTCATAATCTTTCCTCAATTACCGCTGCCCAAGCAACAGTGTTTTACTTAACATTTGCTTCGCTGCATCAGCAACTTGCACATTGGTTTGATAAGAGCGTGAGGCAGAAATCATATTAGCCATTTCTTCAACGACATTAACGTTAGGTTTGTAGATATAACCGTTTTCATCCGCACTAGGATGATTAGGGTTATATTCAATTTGTAATGGTTTATTACTCTCTACAATACCTAACACTTTAACGCCAACAGACGACCCCTGAACATTACCGCTTGATTCTGATGCTTTCATCAGTTCAGCTGCAAAAACAGGGTGGCGCGCCCGGTAAGTTTTGTCTTGGCTTGAGCTAATGCTATTAGCATTTGAAATATTACTCGCGGTTGTGTTCAAACGCACATTTTGCGCACTCATACCACTACCTGAAATATCAAAAACGTTATATAAACTCATGCTTAGGCTCCTTGACTACCGAGGGCTTTTTTAAGGCCTTTAATTTTACTACTCATAAATTGCAGGCTTGCCTGATACTCTAATGAATTCTTTGTATACAAGTTTCGTTCCACTTGTATATCAACCGAGTTGCCATCACCTGTATCTGCTTGATTTGGCGAGCGAAACATTTCACTATTACCAACATAACGACTGCCACCGGCAATGTGGTTTGGGTTAGTTGTTACCATGTTATTGCCGCCTTGTTGGTGGCTTTTTGCCGCTTTCAATGCTGAGGCAAAGTCGATGTCTTTCGCTTTATAGCCCGGCGTATCAGCATTAGCGATATTGGTTGCTAATAACTCAGCACGTTGCGAACGGATCAACATTGCATGAGGATGAACCCCAAATGCTTTATCAAAACTGATAGCCATAACCATCTCCAAAAAATTGACTTAAGATGATTAATGCAAAAGTTGAGCCAATTAGGTTGATGTTTTATGGTTCGTTTAATCATTTGATTTAAAAAGAAAAACGATGTGGAGCCACATCGTTTTATAGTATTCAAGATTCGGTTTTACCACCGATGAGATTTGAGTAACTTGTGTTTTAGCGCGTTAAATACGCTGGTAAGCTATTTCTTTTGATAAATAATACCCGGATTACAGCGTACCATGTCAAATTCGTCACTTAACCCTGACATAGACTCTGATGCGCCTAAAAATAAATACCCTTTAGGATTTAGTGCTTGAGCAAACTGAGCAATAATTTTGGCTTTAACCTCTGGTGCGAAATAAATCAGCACGTTGCGGCAAAAAATAATATCAAACTTGCCCATTAGCGCGTATGAATCTAATAAGTTAAGATGTCTAAAACTCACTAATTTTTTTATTGAGTCGTTTACTTGCGCCATGCCGTTGCCACTATCTTTAAAGAACTTTTTCCTGCGCTCTACCGACAGCCCTCTAGCTAGAGCAAGGGAGTCATATTCTGCATGCTTACACATATCTAACATAGTATTAGAAATATCAGTGCCGATTATCTGCGCGCCCATTTTTAATACACCCGGCTGTTTAGCTTGAAACTCAGCAACCGACATAGCAATAGAATATGGCTCTTGTCCCGATGAACTTGCCGCAGACCAAATTTTCAACGGACGACGTAACTCTTTATGTTCCGGAAATAACTTACTTTGCAATAGTTCAAACGGGTATTGATCCCGAAACCATAAAGTTTCATTGGTCGTCATAGCATCAACGACTGCGGCACGTAACTGCCGCTCATGCGGACTCAGTGTTTTACTAACCAATTGTGACAATGATTCAACATTAAAACGAACCATTAGCGGAGCAAGCCTGCTTTTGACTAAATAAAGCTTATTATCTCCCAGAACAATGCCACATTGTTGCTCTAAAAAAGAGCGAAACTGATCGTACTCGCTTTGCTGTAAATGCTTATTTTCCAAAGTAACACCGCCTTTTCAAATTAGTCACAATGAACCCATTTTTTCACTGCTGTAGCTAACTCATCCGGATTGAACTTAGCTATAAAGTCATCAGCACCCACTTTTTCAATCATCGCTTGATTGAATACACCACTGAGCGATGTATGTAAAATAACATGTAAGGGGGCTAACTTTGGATCTGCTTTTATTTCAGCGGTTAGGGTATAACCATCCATTTCTGGCATTTCAACATCAGAAATCAACAATCCTACTCGCTCGGTAATATCATGCTTACAATCAAGTGCAGCAATCTCACGAAGGCGTATTAATGCTTCTTTACCATTTTTAGCCAGCTCTGTTTGCACGCCTAACGGCTCTAATGCACGTTTGACTTGATTACGAGCAACGGCAGAGTCATCGGCAATAAACACAATGCGCTCACCTAAGTCTTTTTGAATTTCACCATCATTAGCTATTGCAGCACTGACTTCGGTATTCACCGGGCAAATTTCGTTTAATATTTTTTCTACATCAAGAATTTCGACTAACTCGTTTTCAATTTCTGTCACTGCAGTTAAATATGAATATCTGCCAGCCCCTGACGGTGGCGGCATTATTTTCTCCCAATTCATATTAACGATTCGCTCAACGCCACCAACCAAAAACCCTTGTACGGAACGGTTATATTCAGCAATGATTATAAAACTATCTTTAATATTTTCGATCGCAGGACCACCCACGGCCATCGATAAATCGATAACAGAAATAGTTTGCCCGCGTATATGTGCGACACCTCTTATATACGCATTTGACTTTGGCATGTTTGTCAAAGGAGGGCATTGCAGTACTTCTCTCACTTTAAACACATTGATGCCAAAGCGCTGCCGCCCTCTTAGCTTGAATAATAATAATTCAAGACGGTTTTGCCCAACCAATTGAGTGCGTTGGTTAACTGAGTCTAAAATGCCTGCCATTTCAATCTCCTGAAGAAAGCGAATAAGAACGGAACAATAATTGCTTTCTTTCTGTAAAGCTACATAACTACACGGGAGCGTCTGTTTATTGACGCTAAATATTTATACCCTGTTTTCAACCATAAGCATAGTCGAAACATTATGAGTTTGTTAAAAAAAAGCCGAAGATACAGTGTTTTTTATTTTCTTGCTAGCTTATGCCTAGTAACTCCACTGTATGCGCAAACATATAGCAAAGAACAATTGCAAGAACTTGCTGTATCTCATGTCTATGATCAACTAGACCCTAATACTGCCGATGATAAGGAACTCAACGCCTTAACATTGGATAGCCGGATCCCAGATCGTGGCTGTAACAGCGACCTTGCATTTAATATTCCTACTGAGCCGCCATTTAATCGCCAAATAACCGTACAAATAAAATGTGATGACCTAAATGGTTGGAGTCAATATGTTCATGTACGTATGATTGAACTATCCCCTGTGATTATAGCCACTGAAAATTTAAGTCGGGGTGAAGTTATCGAACCCCATCATTTACGTTTGATTATGAAACCAAAACATTTCGTAAGAGCACAGTACTTACAAGATGAAGAACTGTTGATTGGTAGCCGCAGCAAACGCAATATCCGCAGTGGTTACCCTGTTGCTTTAAATCAAATCTGTATGGTCTGCAAAGGAGATAATGTCACTATTTTCGCAATAATTCGAGGATTGAAAATAAAAACTTCCGGTTTAGCCCTAGAAGATGGTACTTTAGGGGAGCAAGTAAAAGTTAAAAATGCAAAATCAGGGAAAGTTTTAAATGCCCGTGTTGACGGTGTTGAGTCTGTGCAGGTAATTATTTAAACTTTCGTATTTATGCTAAAGTTTCTAGCATGGTTGCCGATAACAAGGCATGTGTTGGATAATGTATAGGTTGAAATCATGGTAAGCCAAGTAAATAAAGGTCAGCAACAGGCTAATGTGTTGACCAATGCAAAACAGCAAAAAGTTGATTTACAAAACAATAATGCTAATACTGCGCAAGCAACTACGCCAAAAGCGACTGCTGATTCAGTAAGCTTAACACCACAAGCGCAACAGTTAAAATCTTTGCAAGACAAAGCACAGCAGTCTTCTGGTTTTGATAGCAACAAAGTGGCTGAGCTAAAAAAAGCAATTACTGAAGGTAAATATCAGATTGATGCTGAAAAGTTAGCAAAAAATATCGCTGCATTTGAGTTTGATGTGTATGGCTGATCACAACAGTCTGATCAGTTCTAAACTTGTTATGCAGCTAAATTGCTTAACATCCCTTGCTGATATCTTAGAAGATGAATTAACCGCTATAGCTTCCCGTCGTGGTGAGGGTCTAAAAGATGTCGCGAAACAAAAACTCGCCTTTTTGAGTCAAATTCAAACTTTAGACAAAGAGCTCAAAACCTTACTTGCAAATAATGACGTTGAATCTGACGAAGTGACAAACTTAATTAGTGATGTGCGTAAATTATTAGAGTCATGTAAAAAGAAAAATGATGTTAATGCTCATGCAGCCCACCATGCACAATTAACCGTCAAACAATTAAAAGACATTTTAATTGGTGTGCCAACCTCTACAACATATGACCAAGGTGGTAGTGTTGTTCACGGTAACAGTAAAATCGTCCATAACTTAAAAGCATAACCCCTTCTTTGAGCTTCACCTGTGCCTACTTCTGATTAATTGATTTACCCTGCATTTATAGCTACCTTTCGCTAGATACTTTTATTGCCAGTTTGATTCTGTGACTGAACCAACATCGTTTGCTAATTACGTGCTACCGCTATGCTCATTGGCCCAACAAATTTTTTTAAAAAACATTAAATTGGCTGGGTAGACGATCGGCAAAAACCACACTGGTAACTAATATAAACAATAGCGC
>TARA_R110001606_G_scaffold155424_3_pt1 | contig 10471 bp, 8 predicted proteins | sample TARA_R110001606 | Tara Oceans TARA_R110001606 (sample SAMEA4398315) | marine metagenome | biome: Polar Biome; feature: [SRF] surface water layer (ENVO:00010504); material: water (ENVO:00002006), including particulate matter (ENVO:01000060) such as... | depth 5 m
GTCCGGCCACTGGAACATGCGGTCTGTATAGTCCCAGTATTCTTCCAGTGTTTCGCCCTTGTAGGCGAAGACGGGTGTCCCGTTGGCAGCGATCGCGGCAGCAGCGTGGTCCTGCGTCGAGTAGATGTTGCACGAAACCCAGCGCACCTTTGCGCCGAGGGCTTCAAGTGTCTGGATAAGAACGGCGGTCTGGATCGTCATATGGAGCGAACCGCAGATGCGCGCGCCCTTGAGGGGCTGCGTCGGTCCGAACTCTTCGCGCGCGGCCATGAGGCCCGGCATTTCGGTCTCGGCAATCGCGATTTCCTTGTTGCCGTATTCAGCCAGTTTGATGTCGGCGACATGATAGTCGTGAGCCATATCAATGTTCCTTTATATGTTTATGCGTGAGTTAGCATGACGGGCAGCCGAAGGCAACGCGGCAAGTGCCACGCTGCCTGTTAAATTCCGTTTGGAATTGGGTCGGCCTAGCCGTTGAATCCCAGCACGGCGTCGATCACGCGGTTCTGGTCGGATGGCTCAAGATAGGGATGCATCGGCAAAGCAAGAACGTGCTGGCTGGCCGCTTCGGTCACTTTGAGGTGGCCTGCCGCCGGCGCAAAGCGCAGCGCGAAGTCCTGTTGGTGGATCGGAACCGGATAGTAGACCATGCTCGGGATGCCTTGAGCGGTCAGGTGGGCCTGTAGGCCGTCGCGCTGGTCATGCTCGATGACATACTGCGCCCAGACCGAACGGCCCCCCTCAATTACCTCGGGAACACCCCTAATTGCCCCACGGAGCCCCTTTGCGTACCTGTCGGCGACCACTTGGCGCCGCTCAATTTCGTCCGCGAAGATCTTGAGCTTTTCGAGCAGGATGGCCGCCTGGATCGTGTCGAGGCGTGAGTTCATACCGACCCGTAGGCTGAGATATTTTGGGTCATGGTGGAAGTTGCGCGTGGCCGCGTCCGTTGGCGTCACCTTGCCGTAAACCCGGAGCGATTCAATGCGTTCGGCCAGCGCCGCGTCATTGGTGACGATCGCACCGCCGTCGCCATAGCAGCCAAGCGGCTTGGCCGGGAAGAAGCTCGTTGTTGCGATATCGGCCCAGTCAGACGGGTGCTTGCCATTCAGCGTGCACCCATAGCCCTGCGCCGTATCGGCAATCAGCTTCAGCCCGAACTCGTCACAAATCACTTTGATTTCAGGGTAGTTCGCCGGTTGCCCAAACAGGTCCACCGCGATCACCACTTTCGGGTTGAGCTTGCCGGCGGCTTTGACGGAGGCGATCTCTGCGTGCAGGCTGGCCGGGTCCATGTTGTAGGTCGCCGCGTCGATATCCACGAAGACGGGGGTGGCGCCAAGCCAGGGCACGACTTGCGCCGTGGCGACGAAAGTGAAGCTCGGGCAGAACACAGCGTCGCCCGGCTTCAGTTCCCATGCCATCAGAGCCAGGGCTAGGGCATCTGTCCCATTAGCGCAGCTAACGGCATGGCTGGCGCCGCACCAGGCAGCGAGCTGTTTTTCAAGTTCGGTGACTTCAGGACCGAGCACGTAGCGGCCGCTCTCAACAACACCTTGGATGGCCGTGTTGATTTGTGATTCGATGCGTTTGCGTTGCGCTTGGAGGTCTATGAAGGGAAGGGACAAAGGATAACCTGCTTGCTGTGTTTACATAATCGGCGAATACGAGCCGCTAGGCGCATGCGCAAGACACGACTCATTACAGTCTGCTGCGTGCTTTGAATTTGTGCGGTGCCTTTGCATAAACGAACACCCAACCACTTGCCATATCAGGCTTTGCTGAGCGGGTGGCTCAGCAGCGTTTCTGTGCACGCAGGCGTGGAAGCATACTGCCTTACGAGCTGCAAAAGTCTGCCTGTTATTCCGTTCTTTCATGAAGCCATTGCCAATCGGACTTGCGACTTATCAAACCACTCAGTAGGGGTGATTCAGGTGCCTTCGAATGAACAATTTCTAGGTATCAGTTATGACGCGCCAAAGCCTCTTGCTGTAATGCGCATTCAAGGGAGAGTTGAACCGAAGATGCCGATCAAGTTTCTTGCCGCAGCGGACCGTTTGACGAGTTGGTGCAGCAGTGCCGCGCTACCGATGTGGTCGTCGCGCGGGATTGATAGCGCGCATCGTTTTGTCGAGCAGATTTCGCAACAGGGACTCGCGGAAGCTGATGTCAATCGACGTGTACGGGTACAATTTCGTCAGTATTATTCTCTCGCCCACTCCCATTTTCTGGGCCTTAGTAGCGACCTATTGGAGACGGCAGAGCAGGCGATGACGCAGGCGATTGCCGACAGCTTCGATGAAGACGATCCCATGCAGGAGCGCGGTTGTGCACTTTTGTTGAGCGCTGATGGCAGCACGCTCGATTCGACGCGGGACTTGTACACACAGGCCTTTTATCTGTTGGCGCTCGCTTGGCGCTTCAGATTGAGTGGAGACTCGAAATGGCTTGAGGCTGCTGACAGGGAAATAGCATTTCTCGAGAAGGAGATGGCCTCTCCTCAGGGCGGGTACATCGAAAGTATCCCCGACAGGTTACCTCGCCGCCAGAACCCACATATGCATCTATTTGAAGCTTTCCTCGCCTTGCACGATGCTTCAGGAGCAGCGCGATACCTGAGTCTGGCAGATCGTATTTTCCATCTGTTTGAGGCCCACTTTTTCAGTCATGAGAACGACTGTATCATTGAGTATTTTACGAAAGACTGGCAGCCCGATCCCTTGCAAGGGAGCCGGATCGAACCTGGTCACATGATGGAGTGGGCTTGGCTCGTAGACCAGTATGCCAAACAATCCGGTCGGTCAGTCGGAACATATTCTCAACGCCTTTATCTGAAGGCACGAGAAATCGGATTAGATCCGGCGACGGGACTTCTGGTAGATGAAGTACGTGCGGATGGAACGCCGCTGCGCAGAACGCGTCGGTCGTGGCCCCAGACGGAATATATCAAAGCTGCCACGGTGCTCGCCCAAGCAGGGTACGCGCCGGCTTTAGATCACGCGACATTCGTAATTGAGACTCTTCTGGACACGTATCTGAATACTGGTGTCCCCGGTATCTGGCGGGATTCTTATAATGCGGATGGATCAGCGACAGACAATCCCGCTCCGGCGAGTACGTTCTACCACTACATGTCCGCGATCGGGGCTGTATCTGATCTGGTGCGGGCAATTCGAACAGCAAGCCTAGAAGGTCCGTACTTAGCAGCCGGCGACAGGCCAGAATATGGCGAAAACTTCGCGCGTCGAAGCGGTGGCTATCCGCACTAGCTCGTCGCTTGGCTCAAAAGCCTGATGGCATGAAGTCGTCTGTAAGCAATAATGTCGTCAGCACGATTGAGTTGCGACAAGCGTTTCAAAAGGTCTGAAAGTCCTCACGCGCGCGGCAGCCCCAGATCTGATTTTGTCGATGTGAACTCGCGCACATGCGCCTTTCTCTGGCTCATGCGAAACGGGTTCCACGCCATGGCGCGCGCTAGCGCCCAGAGCGACACTTTACGGCGCGGCCTGTTCTTCTCACGCAATTGCAACGCCGGAAGGCCAAGGACGCCATCGCGCATGCCACGCCAGGTCTGGCTGACTCGGCCCGTCATGACGCCGCGCAAAAGGATGTAGGCCGACAGCGCGACATGGCCGGGCAGGGTGAGCCAGAACAGCAGCGCAGGCATGTTCTTGGCATAGGTCCAGACCCTATTGCGGGCGCCGTGATAAGTCGCGAAATCGCTGACCCGGCCTGAGAGGCCCCCGCCGACATGATCGATTATGGCATCTGGCAGGAACACGCAGATCTCGCCCGCCAGGCGCAACCGGAAGCCGAGATCCACATCTTCGCAGAAGCAGAAGAACGACTCGTCAAACCCGCCATGTGTGAGGAAAAGCTCACGGTCGAACACGGCGCCAGCGCCGCATGGGCTGAAGCATTCCCCTTCGCCCGGCAGCTCGGTCGCCGGGCGCCCAAAGCCGCCACGCCATGGGATGCCGAGGATCAGATAGGCGTCGCCAACGCCATCGAGCTGAGACGGATCCATCTTGTCGTACTGGGTGGAGGCAAACATGCGCGCTTCGGGATGGCGCGCGTGGCCTTCGGCGATTTTCTGCAGCCAGTCTGGTCGTGCTGTTGCATCCGGGTTGAGGCAGACAAGCCACTTCCCGTTCGCCTGCCGCGCGGCCATGTTATTGGCAGCGGCGAAGCCATGGTTTACCGGTTCAGACATCAGCCTGAACGAGGGCAGACCGGATGTATCGAGCCCGTCGATGGAGCCATCTGTTGAGGCATTGTCCACCAGGATAACTTCGAAATCCTGGCGCGTCTGCGCGACCAGCGAGTCGAGTGCCTGCTGTATGAAACCGCCGCCATTATAGTTGACGATCACAATCGAAAATTCTGGGGCAGGGCTTGTCAGGCGATTCTCCTTTGAATTGCGCCACCTCAATAGTGCGCTCGGGGCGTATGAGGCAAGCATCTCCGGCAGAGAGGGAAAGAATGAAATTGGTTACAATTGAAACTTTATTTGAACAGGAAGATCGCTTAAGATGGCATCCTCAGAAATGATTGACCGAATTTGACCATGGCGCCTGAGCCACCCGGAGCACGCAATGCCTCTTGAAACAAAAGATGCGCCCAAGAACCGCTATGCAGGCGCGCCGCGCGCAGCAGACTTTACGATCGAGCAGGACTGGGCTTCCTATTCTGCGGCTGAACACGACAGGTGGGACCGGCTGTTCCGCCGCCAGCTGGAAGTGACAAAAGGCCGGGCCTCCCGGACGGCGCTCGATGCCATGGCGGCGCTGCAGCTTTCGGCTTCGGGTATTCCTGACATGGAGCAGCTGTCAGACCGGCTTGAGGCCATTACGGGGTGGCGTGTTGTTCCTGTGGCCGAGCTTGTGCCCGATGAGATATTCTTCGATCATCTGGCCAACCGGCGCTTCCCGGCCGGCGCCTTCATCCGTCCCGAGGCCGAGTTCGACTACCTGCAGGAGCCGGATATTTTCCACGATATCTTCGGCCATGTGCCGATGCTGGCCAATCCGGTCTTTGCTGATTTCATGCAGGCCTATGGCAAGGGCGGGCAGCGCGCGATGGAGCTTGGGCAGTTGCACAATCTGGCGCGTCTCTACTGGTATACGGTGGAGTTCGGTCTGATTCGCGAGGCGGACGGATTGCGCATCTATGGCGCTGGCATTCTCTCCAGTCCGAATGAAACGGTGTTTGCGCTGGAAGATGACAGCCCGAACCGGGTCGGTTTTGACCTCGCCCGCATCATGCGCACCAAATACATCATCGACGATTTCCAGCAGACCTATTTTGTCATCGACAGTTTCGAGGCGCTGCTGGAGGCCTGCTACAAGGACTTCGGAGATGTTTATGCACGCGTCAAACACGAGTCTGACATTGAAGCCGATATGCTAATCGACACCGATAAAACTCTTACACGGGGTACGTTGGAATGTTTTAGAGCTTAGCGCGGCTGACGCCTTGGTCCATCACTCTTCTGCTTCGAGATCAATATTTCCTGGCGTCATTCCGCGGTCGTGGAACCAGAAATAACCTTCCTGAACGAGGCTGAATTGAACGGCACGAGCCGCGCTGAGTGCGCTTTGCGGCACGTCAAACGACAATGCGAACATTTCGCCGGAAGCAATTGTCACGTCGACAGGCAAGCGACTGTCCCAACCAGGCTGTCCGGCAACAGGGTCACGCGGCACGATGCGCCATGAGGCGTAAACAGAATGTCCGTCTACGGATTGTGTTGCGAGGGGTAGGTCAGACTTGTTATGTATTTCTGCCACAAATTGCCCCGGCATATCAGCGGCCTTGAGCGTGATGGAGATTGCGGAAGGCAGCCGCTCATCGACTAGTCCGCTGAGCGGCAAATTTTGCCCATTGATGGGGCAGGGTGACAGAGCCACTGTCTTTGTATGTGCGATGATATCTGCAACAGAAATATCTGTCTTGCGCAGATGCCCAAATGCCTGTGAGAGGCGCATGCTAGCCCCTGTGCAAGGGGATGGCCTAATGTATCCGGGCGGCGTATTGCCGGAATAACCGTTCAGGGTTGGAATATGATGGGCCTGTGCGACGATCACTGCATCCAGCTCTGTGAGATATGCCGTCGGATCCGCTCCCTGAACGTCGGTAACATAAAGTATTGAGTGCGAGTCCAGCGTATCGGGCAATTGTGCTTCTAGAGCGGCCTGTCTGTCGCGCCAAGCAGTTTCAGGCGTATTATTGGAAAGGAAGCTCACGCTTTCTCCAGCAGCTAGCAAGATCAGCAACGCTATTGCTGCTTTGCCAGCTGCCCGCGGCAACGTCTCGTGAACACGTCGCTCCAACCAGTCCGCACCGAACGCGCATAGTAGGGCCACCGGAAGCACCATGATGACAATAATACGTGAAACGGCCCGGATCGAACTTATACCGGGCAATTGTGCAATCATCGAATAGAGTGTGCCGAAGGGGGTCACCAGCGTTAGTGCTGTGAGCAGCACAAGCGCCACGCTGCTCGCCCGCACCAGATGGTGGTTGCTGCCACCGCGCCAGGCGACCACAAAGCCAGTCGCCGCCAGGACTATGACGCCAAGACCGAGAAACATCTGATGCTCATGCCGGTTTTGCAGGCTTTCTCCTATCTGCCGGCTCGCGCTGCCCCAGATGGTAGAATAGTCGGCCAGGAAATAGCTCTGGATGCGCGGCAGCATGGTGGCCACTTCATCGAAGCTTCGGTGGAATTCGTACTCTTTCCCCGTTGCAGAATAGACGTGCAGTAGCGTTCCAACCAATCCACCGGCTACCGCAATCATGGCAAGGGTGAACACCCATTGCCGACCGTTCGCGGCGACGAGCCGCCGGATCGTGGTGACTAACCATCTGGGTCCGGCAGAGACTATCAATCCGATGCCTAGCCCAAGCAAAAGCAGGGTCAGGAAGAAGCCAAGGTAAACCGAACAATAGAATTGCCAGGCGACCCAAAACCCGCACACGCCGAATTTCTTGAGGTCCGCTGCCTCAAACCCTTGCCAAAATGCGAGAAATGCCAATGGCGATGCAAACCGATACACCAGCTGGGCGTGCCCCTCCTTCGGCAATACGGGCAGCGCGAAGGCGAAAATGAACGCCCCCAGTCCGGCCGCAAGGGTCGAATAACCAAGCTTGCGCAAGACGTAATATGCCGACATCAGGTTCACAATATTGCCGATCGCAAACCAGACCTGAAAGGCGGTGATGCGGTCCATGCCGAGGTAGCGCGACAGAATATAGACCGCGCCGGATCCAAAATGATTGTCACTATAGGCCAATGTATTGTCGAAAGGGTAGAAAAAGCCAGGATCCCACAATCCATCAGTCAGGCCACGCGTCCAAAGGAATAGGTGCTCCAGAACAACACTATTGAAGCGCGCATCTCCGAGGTCACCCGGGATTTCTGTGAACCAGCCGGTAGCGCGCAGTACATATCCGAACAGGCCAATTGTGCCGAAAAGCAGCAGGCCCCAGTGCAGGTACATCCGTGTCTTGAGTGCTTGCAATAACGCCACCTTGGGTCCTGTCTTGTTCCAAAAAGGTCAAAGCCTGAGGGGCTGGTTAGACCGTTCGATTAATCTCATGCCTCGCCATTGGCAAGGCATGTCCAGTGCCTGTAAGGACAGTCCTGCATGGTTGAATCCCTGTGGGTTATCCAAGCCCGTGCCCCAGTCAGGACAAACGTATGAGTCATCCAAGTTCCCTCGTAATCGTAACACCTGTGCTAAACGACTGGCCATCTTTCGCCAAACTCGTTGAGGCCATCGATGCCCAGTCCCAACTGACAGAGTGGACTGTGACCATTGTTGCCGTCGATGACGGGTCGCGCCAGATAACTCTGCCGGAGCCGTCTTCGTTGAGGGGCTGTGTCAACGAGATTCGGCTCGTCGCACTCAACGCCAATCAGGGGCACCAGCGCGCCATCGCGCTCGGTCTTGCTTATGTCCACGAAAACCTGAGAGCCGAGCGTATTGTCGTAATGGACAGTGACGGAGAGGACACGCCGACTGCCATGCTGTCCCTGCTGAATGCCTCTGCGGAGAAGCCGGGAGCAATCGTCGTGGCTCAGCGGGCAAAGCGATCTGAAAGCATTGTGTTCAAGACATTTTATACGCTCTACAAATCAGCCTTCCGGATGCTAACGGGGAAGGGAATGACTTTCGGAAACTTTGCCCTGATCCCGGCGGACCGTCTGCCAAACCTCCTCTTCCATTCCGGTATATGGAACAATTTTGCTGCCACGATGCTGAAGTCGCGGCTCCCCATCGAATTCATCCCGACTTTTCGTGGCGTGAGGTATGAGGGCAAGTCATCGTTGGGCTTTACCGGCCTGGTGGTTCACGGTTTTTCGGCAATTTCCGTATACTCTGATATTGTCATCGGGCGCATCATTGCTTTGCTGGTCGCGTCCTCAGCAGTCGTATTTCTGGCCGTTCTGACGATCCTCTGGATGAAATTGATCATTGGCTCCTTCGTACCAGGATATGCGACTTATGTGATCCTGTTCCTGGTTTCGATGCTGTCGATCGCCCTATTCACGGGATTCTTGATGATCATTACGCTCTTGTCCACGCGGGAAAAAGCGTCAGATATGCCGACCCAGCTTCTGCCATTGATGATAAAGCGTGTTGAAACCATTCGCGCGCAAACGTTGCGTGAAGCGGCATCCTGACTGTGAAGCGGCCGGTATTTTCGCGCGAGTTCTTGGTGCGAACCTTGCGCTTTCTTTTCGTGGGTCTCGCAGGTACAGCGATCTATGCGGGTTTCGCCTTCGGCTTGGCCGGTGCGGGGGTGCAGGTTCTCTGGTCCCATTCCATCGCATATATTATCTCCATTCTGGCTTCATATTTCGGCCAGAAAGTCTTCACCTTCCAGATCCGTGGTAACCATAGCCGCAATGGGCCTCGCTTTGTCATCGCCACAATTGCGCTGGCTGTCACGCAATTCGCGTTGGTAGCGGCATTGAATGTTGCGAGGGTGCCGGAAACGTGGACACTGCTGGCCAGCACTCTTTTCTATCCGCCCGCCAGCTTCATGGTTCATACATTCTGGACGTTTCGCACGCCCGTCAGGCCGTCATGATCCCGGGCAGGTCGTATCGACAACTTGCTTCGCATTCGCAAACGGATCGGTCAGTTGGTCGGTCACTTCGCCCATCAAGTAGCGACGGCGCGGCAGGAAAATATTGCGGTAGAAGTCAGCAAAGACCGACAAACGCCGGCCTTTAGGTGTCAGGATTATACAGCCATTCTCGATCTCGACAGTGCCTGAGGTGACCTGTTCGGTCATCCGCACATCCACGAGGCGGAATTCGGGCAGGTATTCCTTAACGAATATGTCCCTCATCGCGGATTCCGCGACCCGTCCGCCACGTTGGTCGATTTTCTGTACGATGTAGATCGACAATGACCGGTCGATCACAGTCGGTCCCATGACGGCGTACAGGATAATCATCAGATTGCTAGCGATTGCTACCAGCGCAAATTCAGTGGTTAGCAGAGGCCCGTGCCCGAGGCGTAAGAAGCCATATGGTACCAGTACCAAAATTGAAGCGGCCAGTGCATCCCACACGCAGGCGTACAGGATCACCTTCACGGCCAGAAAATGAAAATGCAGGAAATTGATTAGCAGAAACGCGGTGCCTAGCGCTGCTGACAGCGCGACCAGTTCGACAAGTTTCCGGTAATGGCTGCTTAAGCCGATACAGGCCATTGTGTGTCTCCCGCCTGCTTTTCATCCATCTTGATGCTGTGGGCAATGTGCCTATGAAATACTTGCGCGTTTTATGTCGGTCGAGTGCCATATTCAAGCTTCAGCAAACACCGTGACGACGTCTGCCTGTTCCGATGTTCATGAGGGCGCCCGATCACTTTCGCGTTGGTTCGCATTTCCTGTTCGCACACTCAGAAATTTCACAAATCGAGAAAATGTGTCTATCGCCTTTCAGTCACAGCACACTGGATAATTGAAGCGCGGGACTTTACTGAACTGATAACGTATCGATTCTACCCTACCACTTCTCCTGAAAGTTTTCTCTGATGCAATATCCTTCCCGCATTCTCGTTACCGGTGGCGCCGGTTTTATCGGATCGTTTATATGCGAACGACTACTGGAATCAGGAGCTGAAGTATTGTGTGTCGACAATTTCTTCACAGGCCGGCGCAGCAATGTCGCACACCTGCTGAGCAACCCGCGTTTCGAACTCATGCGCCACGACGTAACGTTTCCGCTCTTTGTGGAGGTCGACCAAATCTATAATCTGGCCTGTCCAGCCAGCCCAGTTCATTATCAGTTCGACCCTGTTCAAACCACAAAGACTAGCGTCCACGGCGCGATCAACATGCTCGGCCTTGCCAAACGCACGCGTGCCCGCATCCTGCAGGCGTCTACTTCGGAAGTGTACGGTGATCCGGCGATCCACCCCCAGACCGAAGACTATTGGGGCAATGTGAA
>TARA_R110001606_G_scaffold37566_3_pt1 | contig 10468 bp, 12 predicted proteins | sample TARA_R110001606 | Tara Oceans TARA_R110001606 (sample SAMEA4398315) | marine metagenome | biome: Polar Biome; feature: [SRF] surface water layer (ENVO:00010504); material: water (ENVO:00002006), including particulate matter (ENVO:01000060) such as... | depth 5 m
TGAAACCCAGGGGCTGGTACTGCTGGAAGCGATGGCACTAGGGACGCCGGTGGTCTCCACCGCCATGATGGGCACGCTGGATGTACTAAAAGAAGGAGAGGGCTGCCTAATCGCCGAGGATAACCACGGCAACTTCGCCATCAAGGTCAACCGCCTGCTAAGCGATAACGCCCTGCGCCAACAGCTCGCCGAACGCGCCCAAACCTACGCCGCTAGCTGGCATGAAGATGCCAAAAGTACCGAGCTGGTTGCTCTTTATCGAAAGCTTGCGGCTGAGCGTTTGGATCATGGGAGTTAGTACTAACCAGAACGCCGTTGGCACTTTAGCGATTTTGGTAACTAAAGAGGCATAGCGATGATTACTGAAACACTGAGGGCAGAGCGGCTGCAAAAGGGATCGTGATTACTGGTATGAGTGAAAGGAAAGCCATCAATATTCGTGGCAAGCTTCGAGAACGTCCACACGTACCTATGGTGGCAACCTGTACCTTTTTCTCTACTGGAATTGTTCTAACCGCTTTCAGAGCGGTCAGTATTCGGTGAGGATACGCAATGGAGAGGCTGCCAATTATTCCAAACAATAGCAGCACGTATTAAAACTGCCAAACTCATATAGTTCAAATCCCTATCTTAGAAACAGCAGTAACAAAGAGAGCTATAATTAAAGATATTATAAAACTTCTCTTAACCCTGAACCAAAAGCTACCAAACTTCACCTTATTCCACTCATCATTCAAATAAACCCCCACCTCCACCCTGAATGGAATTAAATATACATCATTTAAATTATCTAAACACTCCTTAATTTCACCAACATCAGCTTCAATATTTTCCACGTTTTCTCCTGCTTTAAGCCTACCACCTAAGAAGTATATTCTAGCAACAATCGAAAGAAACTCATCATTAAAAAACTCAAAGAGTTCATGTACTATTTTTTCAGCTTTAAAATCACCTTTTCTTTCCAAAAGGAGGTCAACTTTTATACTTTTCTCTTCAATATCCCTTAATACTTCAAATCCTATATGCTCTATAAAATTATCATAATAAAATAACAATCTTGAATGATAAGATTCATATTTTTGATCAAGCAAGCAGAGAGAGTTATGAGCAGCGGTTACTTCAGCGATATACGAATGAGCCAAACCTCTTATATCATCACACCACTTAATCCTATACTTATTTAACTCATTCTCTTTATTATTAAAAGAAATCAATATACTTACCAACCCAGCAATAACCCCTGCAACTAAAAAACCTATATCCTTGGCCTCTCCGGTTATGAACTTAGCCATCATAGAAAAAATTAAAAACGTAAAAATAATACTCAAAAAAATTATTAATAATATTTCCCATATCCAGCCATACTGGATGTACTTTGTATCTTTAAATTTTATCCAGTCAATTAAATTATGCATTTCATGCTCTTTATCCACAATGTCTTCCCCCTGAATACCATCTACCCACCACCCTTTGTACTAGTTAGCATCCGCCCCTGTTTGCTTCAATTCGCGGCGAGCCCTCTCTATCTAGGGGCTTCTAAGTGGTTCGCTCACGAAGCTTGCCGGGTTAAGTCATGAAAGTGTACGCCAGTAGCTTTGATGACCGCGGTCATAGTGCGCAAAGTTGGGTTACCCTTAGGCGATAACGCACGATACAGGCTTTCCCTTGATAGCTTGGCCCGTTCAGCAACGACTGCCATTCCACCCTGGGCCTCCACCACATGGCGAAGCGCCATAAGAAAGGCCGTTTCCCCGCCTTCCTCATCCAACTCATCAAAAGCGGTGCGTAGATAATCGACAGCCATATCAGGATCTTCACGAAGCATGGTAATCACAGCATCATCATGGCTTTTCATTTCTTCACCCCCATGTTGTGAGAATGAGCTAGGTGATAGGCAGCCTGTCTCGCACAAATATAGCTGAACAAAAATAGTAGCCTAGAAGCTACAGCACTGCAGCTACAACTAAGCATAGCTAGTCAACGCTATAAAGTGCGCCCCAAAAATTGAGGTGGACAAAAACTGGACAGATTGAAAGATTCAGGAGGGAAAAACACAAATCGCAGACACAAAAAAAAGGCACCTAAGTGCCTGATTTTAAATATGGTGCCGGTAGCCAGACTCGAACTGGCACACCCGTAAAGGCGGCGGATTTTGAATCCGCGCAGCTATACTTTTAAGGCCGCGCTTGCACAAGGCTTTATCGATAAATCAGCACCTTACGATTTTACTATATTTCTATACAGCACACTGGTCGCGCTGATTCTGCGACCAAACTGCGACCAAGCCACTCAACTTGATCAGTAGAGCATCAGATTACAAGTCAGATAAGCTCGGGTAGTGTTATCAAATGCTTATCTTTCATTCTGTTACGCATAACGCCCGCCTGCACATCAATTGAATCAATCATTTAAGACTTGTTGGTACGCATGTTTACCCTCTTTTTTGGCCCGAAATGCGCTTGCAGGGGCACGCCTATCTAGCTTATTGTCATGCCTCAATAACTGTACAAACAAACAGTAAAGGTAAGCCATGAGCAGCTATGAGAATCTATGCCAGCGGGTGCAACGAATCATCAACCAGCCTAAGGCGCAGTCTGAAAAGTGCGCCGAGATCCAGCGCCAGCCAGACGATACTAACGACGACTGGGCGCGCATGCTGAGCGACCTGGGTACGATTGAGAACGTGGATATGATACCGCTTGATGATGACGGCGAACATGTGCGCTTACGCTGGAATCCAGAAGCCGCTATGTCTTAGAGGTCGCTATGTCTGCTGATACTACGTTTAAAATGCAGTCGATCATCGACAAGCACATGCTAGCGGCGTTTGAAGAGATGGAGAGCGCGCTGGGCGATACACCTAATGACGTGACGGTTTACGTCATGCAGGCATACGATGAAAACGGCATTGATTCAACGTGTGAGTATCAGGGCTGTGCTGTCGTCTTGATTGATGAATACGCCTGTGGAAAGAGCCGGTGTGGACTTTAACGCTACACAATGGCGCAAGCGGCTTGAGCGCAAGGGCTGGATAAGCCTTAGGCGCCGTTCGCCTGGGCACGGCGTGATTGAATACCACATCATATTTCGCGGCCACCTGTATAGCGGTCGGTGCAATGCCGCGACGCTAGGCAGTGAAGACACGTTAAACGTGGGTACTACGGGCTATTTATTGCGGCGGGTAGATCTAATTACGGAAGGCGTTTGGCGGCTTGCAAAGCGGCCCGATGGGAAGATGGGCAGAGTGTGCCGTCCTTGGCTATTCTGAATCCCTGTTTACCCTAATCCTTCCCTGGGTGACGCATTCGGCTTGCTTAAAGCGGCGTCCCTGGCGTCACACCTTCACCGTAGCAATGGTGATTGCTCATTTATGTAGGAGATCGGCGACAGTTTTTGTAAGCATTCTCTTACAACAGGCACAAAAAAACCGCTTACGCGGCGTCGGTGTTGCGGTGGTGGCGGGCTCAGGCTTCTATCGTCAGCGCGTGCCTGAACAATTCATCCACTTGCTCATCGGTCAGTCCTAGCACTCCGGCCAGCTCTAACACCGTAGGGCTTAGGCGCCTAAACTCAGTCGCCATGCGCCACGCTCGGCGGGTTTTCTTCGGTGTGTCCGGGTCATCCATCAGCGATTCTACCTGATCGATCAATTCAAAATCATCAAGGGCTTGATGGGCCTGAAAGGCGCTGACTTTTGCATATGCGCGCCATGCTTCTAGCTGCTGCTGTGCTTGCTGCTCTGGCGTGGTGAACCACGCGGCTTGGGCCTCGCTCATGGGGTTGGCTCCTGCTCTGTATCGATACAACGCACTGTCCACGCGCCATCTTCCGGGTCGCGCCAGTATTCGGCTTCGCCGCTGGCTAGTAGCGCTAATGCGCGGGGATTTGTGGCCACAACGTAACGCTGCAACGGGTCGTAATCATTTGCATCGATCCATTCGCCTTCTCTTGCCGCCCACGGTATATCAGTTGTTTTAGTAGGTTGCGCTAGCACTACGTGCTTAACACCATCACGCCAGAACATATCAAATATTCCGGCGGCTTTAGTTTCTTCATTGCCCAGAAACTTACTACCCTCAACAAACGACTCTGTATTAACACCTTCAATCACGCCGTCCTGAATGTTGTAACTGGCTAAACCAGCACCCGCTAAAAATTTTAGTTTCATAGCCTTCTCCTTAGTACCAACGACCTTTAAGCATTATATTTGCTACAACGCTACGCCCTGTTGTTGCTGTAGCCCTAATGAATCTGTATTGCTGAAAAGCCTTTGTAGCATTAGACCCACCCGCTGAGCTTCCGAAGACGCTTACGTCATCAAGCGCATAGTAGTCTGTCGCGACAGTTAATTGTCCGCTAATGAATCCAGAAGGTATATCAGGTGGCGTGAAATTGGTGCTCTCAAAAATAGAGCCCCTTGCAACATTAATATCGACGTTATCGTGCACAATACGAGCATGAGCAGTCATATCGCCACTGGCTAGCTTTACCCAGCTCCAAAAACTATTACTGTCTTCCTCAATGACAGCACCCGTAGGAACACCGCCACTTTGAGAAACTGTTCCAATAATATTATTTCTGTCATATCCAATGATCCAGTTTTGCCAACCTCCCGACAGGTAGGTGCGGCTAAATACACGTCCAGTAGAGTTTTCAGTCCAAATTTGATTTATCAGCGGCGAGCCAGATAGCCGATTGATGATCATATATCCAATACCACCATCGCCCGGCAAGCTGGAGCGGTTCAGAGTACCAACTACAACTCTGTATAAGCCTGACTCAGCGTCAGTGGTATTTACATCAATAAGATCAGGAGCTGTTTCGGCGCCTATACCATATGCCCCTTTTGCCATTAGATCGCCAGTGCCGCCCGCAACCCCACGCCCTGCCACATTCGCCACCTGCAGTGCTGTTTGCAACGCGGCTAGATTCCCGATCGGCGCAGTGGCTAGATCTTCAAACAACGCCAAATTGCCGAGCGTGCCAGTCTGCCCTACATCGATCCCTGCCTTCAGTAGGTTAATCAATTCCTGCGCGCGCTGACCTACGTCTGCTAGCCATGCGTTCGTTTGATCGTAATTTGTGGGCGCCACCATCAGTCCTCTCCCGTTAATTGCTGATAAATGCTGTGCATATTTGCAGCTGTGGCAGCGTTACGAATGTTCGATTTCGCCGTGATGCGCTGAATCTCAATGTCAGACCATAATCGCTCTTTCTCAGCACTGGCGGCGTTGATACGCAGGCAGAGATCGGATTTTTCTATACCGAGCGCGATGGCTTCTGCTTCAATTAGCGACCCAGCCCCTGCCTCAGCTTCCATAGACTTGCGGCGATAGATAGCTTCCTGCGCAGGATCTATTCGGCGCTTTTCAGCTGCCCAAACGTCAACGAGGCCCAGATAGTGGGCCTCGGCTATGTCTCGCGTAGAAAATGTATGAGCATTAAGCGTCGCCAACGGTCACCTCCAAGTCTTCATCTAGATACTCAACACGCCCGCGTAGGCGTAGGGTGTAAGTGCCAGGGACGTCGTAATTGATCACTAGCGGCTCAGCGTCAGTGATCGTAGTCAGTCCATTTGTGCTGACTGACAGACCCTCAGGCAGCCCTGTGACCGTGACGGTTAGCTCTTCGACAACAAAGTCATAATCTAGCGGCGATTTAGCTAAAATCACGTCAGATCCAGCATCGACGTAATGAGTCGTATCGCTAACATCTTCCTCACAAGGGGTATAGCTATAGGGCCCACTCAATGTTTGCAGTATGCGTCCGCTACTATCGGCCATTGCATAGTGGAGAATCATCGCTTAACTCCCATGATTGAAAGGTTTCGTCCGTGTGCCGTCAGTATCGCATTGCCACCTGTCTGCCTGACGGCCAGCGTCAGGTTGTACACCTCTGGCCCAAGCCTGCGTAAAAAACTATTCCCTGCTACCGTCCAGTTAGTGAAACGACCCGCTGTTGTCCAAATGGGGGCTTCCCAGATAGAGTTGTTAACATCGCTATTAATGCAGATCATCATTTGAGCGGCGTTCTCTCCACTCCCTTCAAATCGTAGTGTTGAATAACCAGCGACAACGGCAAAATCATCATTACCAGAGAACGGAACGCTGAGTATTCTTATCCAGTTGCTGCCCACCACTAGCTCGCCACCTGACTGACCCGATGAGGGGACTGTGACCGCTTGTCCTTTTATTTGCAGAGTGTCTACATACGCGTCTGCTGTTGAAATCTGGTTACCGTTAATGAGTGTGGAGTCTGGGCGCGTCCATGCAAACGTGCGGTCTCGTGCCAGCAGTACCGAATCGGCGAACGCTGCAGATTCGTGCCCATTCACTCTCGCAGTGTCGTACGCCGTATTAATTGATGTTTTATCAGCATTCTGGGCGGGCTTAGTGCCAGAAATCTGATTCCAAACAACCTCTATTTGGTTCGCTTGAATTAGATCTGCCCTGAGCTTTCCATTTTCAAACGCGAGAGTCCCGTCAGAGGCGCGCAGCTTCGTGATCGTCAGTGCATCTATGAAGGCTTCTGGCATGATCACCCGGCCATCCGCCACCACAAACGCCGTCACAAGCTCGCCATTAAGGGGGTTAAGAATCGCGAACGTGTCAGCAATACCAATTATCTGCGCTTCGCCACCCAATACCTGAATGCCCAGAATGCCACGCACGCCATTGACGTTGACCGTGGTCACCGCCTGCGCGACCGCACCCGTATCAGGGTCATAAACGGCTGACACCTCTTGCCGCACCTCGGCAAATTCACCATCAACCTCTGCGCGGTAAGTGTCCAGGCTCGACGCTAAAGCATTTTGCTCATCGCTTAGCGCGGTGAGCTGATTGGAGACTGACGCTTTATTACCTGCGTAATCAGATTCAAGCTCTGTCAACGCTATTGCTAACGCTGACTGATCGCTCGCCAGCGTCGCTAGATCCTGAGTGATCGATGCTGTTTGGCCGTTGAACGTAACTTCCAGGGTCGTAATCTGCTGGGCCAGCGCGAACTCTTCGCTAATTCGCACGCTGTGCTCAACATCGAGCATGGCATTGCCTAGCGCGTTTTGCGCCTGCATCGATGCGAATTGGATCTGCTGCTCTAGAGCGGTTAGGTCGCCGCTGGCGAGAGCCTCACGCGCAGCGTCTAGCGCCTCGTTGGCCGCGGTTGTGGCGTCGTCGACCTCGCCTAAGAATTGATCTACGATGCCGCCGTCTTTATAGATCTCGTTTTCGAGGTAGGCGAACTCTTCGTCAAAGTTATTGGTGGTGACGACCTCAACGCGCAAGAAGGGTGACGCACCGTAGGCATTTACGCTTTGCACGTAGTAATAGTAGGTCGTCGCCGCCGATAAACCGGTGTGCGTAAACGTAAGCCCTTCACCGATATAGTCGGCCTGGGGCTGGGTAGCTGCTTCGGATTGCGTGACGTAAAAACGGTAGTGGCCACCGCCAAGCGATTCACCCGGGGCAAGCACCGGAATTAACGTGATCTCACGGTTGCCCACGGTGGTAATGACGCGATCAGGCACGGGCGGTACATTGATGGCGAAGTTAATCACCGCAGGGCCGGACTGCCCCAACCGCCCACGCGCTCGCACCTCAGCCGTGTAGTTGCCCGCCTCTAAACCGCCTACGTCGCAACGCTCTACACCGCTGGGTACTTGTGCTGACTGAATTGCCAAGCCATCGCGCTTGATCACTACGTTGTAATGCAGGGCAGCGTCAACCGGATTCCACACCAGGCGCCCTTGCACAACTTCGCCAACCGTCTGGATGATGTATTGCAGTCCAGTGGGCGAGCCGATTCCGCCCGTAGGCAGCTGGATAAAGCCAAACGGGTTGTAGGGCTGGCCTACGGCGTCGTCGTAGATCGCGGCGTCTTCTTGCTCAAGCGATACTTTACAGCCGTTCTCTCCGCTGAAATCCCAATCAACGACGCGAAACTCTCCGCTGATATTCAGCGTGGGAAGATCCACTTGCACTACCCGCCCGGGGCGGCAGGCGTAGCCACGGAAGTTAAGCGGCAGCTCTAACGTGCCGCCTGCCCGCTTACGGCGTAGCGCAATGTTAGCGAGGCGCTGTGCTTGGTAAGGACTGCTGACAAAGCGCAGGTCGAGGGTGTCCTCGATCTCTTCGCCGTCTTCGGTGATCCACTCGGCAACGCTGACCGCGGGGTAGTCGGTTTCGGTCCAGCGCTGCTCGGGGTCGATGAACTTGCCGCGCATCGTGTTTACGGCATCGGCGCGGGAAACTTCCGTTTGCCCAGTGACGGTGCCAATCACCATGTCTTCATCGATCGTTAATTCATAGGGGCCATAGTAGGCGCCCACCTGCAGGCCGAACTTGCCGCCGATGCGAATCAACGTACCCGCACACGCGGCCTCTAAATCAGCCAATACACGGTCTTTGCGCTCGTCGGCTTTAAAGCCTCCGGACACGGTGTAGCGTGGCTCGGTGCTGCCATCTGGATTGGTGATTATCTCAGCGCACACGTTCGCGGCATCAATGAAGGTATCCCATAGGATCTCATCATCGGGCACGTTCAAGCGGTGGCGGATATACCACAGGATGACCAGCGCCGCGTTGTTGCTGTAACCACTGCCTAGCGTGCGCGGGTCGTAAATATCATTACGGGCGCGGTACTCAAACAGTAGGTCAGGAATACCGCTAGCAAAGTAGTCTGGGTCGTACTTGAGTGTTACCCGCACCCAGGTCAGGTTGCGGCCTATCTGGGAATTCTGCCAGTCAGGGGAATTTGCCAACATGAACGAATTGGCAGACGTGGCGCCGCTGATCAATTGGTATTGAATGCGATCGCCTGCACTGGCCACCGGCTCTTGATCGACATAGATCTGGTCTAGCCCCTGAATCGTGCCCTCGGTTAGCACATACACCAGGTGCAGGCGTTCGCCTTCGTCTTGATCGCCAGGTTGCTCTTGCGCCCACGCCAGCAGCGCACCGGTACCGGCACGGCCAAATACGTAGCGGGCAGGCTCTTTTGAGCTGCGGATGATCTGCTTTAATTCATTGCCGGATGCCGTAGCGCCCGGGTTGGGCGGCTTCGGCATAAGTGCGCCGAACAGCTTCTGTAACGGCTTGGCGACAATGTTGAAAACTTTGGTGACCGCTTTAACTGCGCTACTCATTCCCAACACTCCAGCAGATTAGCGGCTCAGCGCGCACGCGGTGCACGCCTTCATCTGTGACGGCCCAAATGGCGTTCGCCCACACCACGCCCACACAACGGCCACGCTCGCAATCAAATAGCACCACATCACCCCGCTGCCGCATGGCTAACGGCACGCGCTTGAAGTGAGCATCCCACGCGCCCTCTAGGCTGCCGTGGGTATTGCGAAGCACGCGCTTTGCGCCTGTCTCTGTGGTGTAGCGGCCACGGTAATCAGCGGCGGGGTCTATGCCACAAATGGCGATGCAGCAATCAGCGGCGAATAGGCAGCAGTCAAACTCGCCCCATGAAAAAGGCCGCTCGTGGGCGGCCTTGATCTGGGTATGTAGCTGGGTGGTCCAGTCTCTGAATCTCATACAAGCCTGTTCCCTTTTGAGCGGTTCTCTGCTGCGCTGATAATTTGAAGATTCCAGGGTACGTGCAGCCCGCTCACAATATCCCCTTGCAAGGGCACAACATGGTCAACATGCATCTCGATTTCAGACTTATCATCTGTCGCTACACACATCGCTAGTTTGTCTGATAGTAAGCTAGCCTGAACATAGATTTCTTTTGTTTCATCTTCATACCCCGGTAGGGTTCGCTGGAGCTTGGATGCTTGCCTTTTCCTTACATAAGCTTTCCATGCACCCTTATTTTTCTTGTAATAATCAGTGATCGTTTTTTTATTCCTCGCTCGATAATCAGCTTTTACTTTCAATGTATGTTCTTTTTTTTCAGCACGGTACTTTGCTAATTTATCAGCGTTTTTACGACGGTATTCTTTCTGGTAACGACTTCTTTTAGATTTTGTTTTTTCTCGATATTTTTTCTCGTAACCCGACTTAGATCTAGCAATTTTATCTAGCCTTTTACATTCCTTGCATTGCCTCGTGCTGACTAGTCGTTCGGAAAAATGGCCTTTAGAACATTGCTTCCCAGTGAAGTATTCCTTCAGCCCATTATCAATAGCCTGCTGCCTGGAAATAATATCCATAGGGATTATCTCGAATAACTGAAAGACGGAGCATCACGCTTACTACCCCAGTAAATAGGCCAGTCAGAAAGCTGGGCCACGGCAAAAAAGAAGCGGTCATCCTGATAACGGGAGCGGTGGTTCTCGTCTGTCCAGCGCTCGGTGCCGCCGCGCTGCCAGTCCACCATGCGGTCGGTAATGGTCACGCTAATGGCGTTCTCATCATCCGCACCGCCATAGCTCATGGTGGCCGCGTCCATCTTGCCGCTGAACAGAATGTCTGCCGCGTAGGTGCCGTCTTCGTCATAGGCCACCACCATCAACTTACCG
>TARA_R110001606_G_scaffold360158_10_pt1 | contig 10467 bp, 4 predicted proteins | sample TARA_R110001606 | Tara Oceans TARA_R110001606 (sample SAMEA4398315) | marine metagenome | biome: Polar Biome; feature: [SRF] surface water layer (ENVO:00010504); material: water (ENVO:00002006), including particulate matter (ENVO:01000060) such as... | depth 5 m
GCGCGCGGCGCGCTTCCAGGGTCAGGTTCTGGGCGGTGGCGACTTCCAGGAAGGTCACCATGCCGGCTTTGTAGCGGTTGGTGATGACCCGTTCATTGTCCTGCGCCAGCGCCACCAGGTCGCTCTGCTGTTGGTCTTTTTCGCTGAGGATGCGCGCGGTCGCGAGGGCGTCTTCCACATCGCGCAGGCTCTCCAGCACGGTTTGCCGGTAGAACGCCACTTGCTCGTCGTATTGGGCAATGGCCAGGTCGTTGGCGGCGCGGCGGGCGCCGCCGTCGAACAGGGTTTGCGCCAGGCTCGGGCCCACCGACCAGACCCGCACCGGGGCGTCGAACAGGCGCGAAAAGCTGTCCGCTTCCACACCCCCGGAGGCGCTCAGGGTCAGGTCCGGCAACCAGGCGGCGCGGGCCACGCCGATGTTGGCGTTGGCGGCCGCCACCTGCCGTTCGGCCACCACCACATCCGGGCGCCGCGCGATCAGCACCGAGGGCAAGGTGGCCGGCAGCGAGGGCAGCGCCGGCAGGCCCTCGGCCACCGGCAGCGAGAATTGCGAGGGGGCGCGGCCGGTGAGCACGGCGATGGCGTTCTCTTCGGCGGCGCGCTGGTTTTCCAGGTCGTACAGCTCGGTACGCAGCGATTGGCTCTGGGTCTGCGCCTGGATCACATCGGAGCGCGACACGATGCCAGCGCGGTATTGGTTCTGCGTCAGCGTCAGGGAGCGCTCGTAGGCGTCCATGGTCTGGCGCAGCAACGACACCTGCAAATCCAGCGCGCGCAGACGCACATAGCTCTGCGCCAGCGACACCCGGATGCTCAGGCGCACCGCCGCCAGGTCGGCGGCGCTGGCCTGCAGATTGGCACGCCCCGCTTCTACTTCCCGGCGCACCCGGCCCCACAGATCCGGCGCCCAGCTCACCTCCAGCTCGGCGCTGTAGGATTCGCTGATGCGGCTGTTGCTGACGGTATTGCCAGTGACCGTGCTGCGCGCCTCGTCACTGCCACGGCGCTGGCCCTGCACCGAGGCGCCCAGCACCGGGCTGTAACCGGAGCGGGCGTCGGCCCATTGCGCTTCGGCGGCGCGGAAACGGGCCTGCGCCTGGGCCAGGGTCTGATTGGCGGCGGCGGCCTGATCCAGCAGGCCAGTGAGCACCGGGTCATGGAACGCCAGCCACCATTCACCGCCAGCCATCCAGCTGCGTGCCGGCACGGTTTGCCAGCCGTCCTGGTATTTGAATGTGTCCGGATAGGGCGCGGCCGGGCGCTGGTAGTCCGGGCCGACGGTACAGCCGGCGAGCAGCACGGCGAGCAGCACGGCGAGCAGCACGGCGAGCAGGGCGGAAAGCGGAAGACGTCTCATGGCGCGGGCTTCAGGGTGTCGGGAGAGTGAACGTTGGCGCGGCGCAGCAGGCGCTGGCGCAGCCGCTCCAGGTAAAGGTAAACCACCGGCGTGGTGTACAGCGTCAGCAACTGGCTGAACGCCAGCCCGCCGATGATGGTGATGCCCAGCGGCCGGCGCAACTCGGCGCCCTCGCCCAGGCTCAACACCAGCGGCACGGCGCCCAGCAGGCCGGCCAGGTTGGTCATCAGAATCGGCCGCAGACGCAACAGCGCGGCGCGGCGGATCGCCTCGGTGGGGCTCAGGCCGTCGCGGCGTTCCGCCTCGAGGGCGAAATCGATCATCAGGATGGCGTTCTTCATCACGATGCCGATCAACAAAAACAACCCCAGCAGCGCGATCAGACTGAACGGCGTATTGCTCAGGCGCAGCGCCAGCAACGCGCCCACGCCGGCGGAAGGCAGCGTGGACAGGATCGTCAGCGGATGCAAGGTGCTCTCGTAGAGCACGCCAAGCACCAAATAAACCGCCAGCAACACCGCCAGAATCAACAGCGGCTGGCTGATGCCGCCGGTCAGGCTGGGGCCGCCGGAGTCCGGCGCCACGTGCACGCTGGTGGGCAGCATAATGCGATCCAGGGCGCGGTCGATGGCGGCCTGGGCCTCGGGCAGCAACACACCCGGGGCAAGCGCGTAACCGATGCCCTCGGAGGCGAACTGGCCATCGTGGCGCACCCGGTCGTTGGCCATGCCGTAGTGCCAGCTTGCAAACGTGGACAGCGGCACCCGGGCGCCGTCGTCGGTGAGCACTTCAAGCTGCTTCAGCACCGCCGGGTCACCGGTGTAGCGCGGGTCCAGTTCCATCACCACCCGGTACTGGTTCAGTTCGTCGTAAAGGGTGGCCACCTGGCGCTGGGAAAACGAGTTATTGAGCACCGAGGCGACCGTCTGCATGTCGACGCCATAGCGGCGTGCCGCCTCGCGATTGATCTCCAATACGATTTGCCGGGTTTCATCGCCGCCGGCGGAATCCACATCGACCAGCTCGGGCAGCTTTTGCATCGCCTCGGACACCTTGATCGCCCAGGTTTTGAGGGCCTCCAGGGAATCCGAGCGCAGCACCAGCTCATGGTCACTGCGGCTGAACGGCCCGGAGAGCATGATGTCCTGATCCACCATCAGGAACAGAAAGCCGCCCGCCACCGCCGGCGAGTTGGCGCGCAACCGGTCCACCACCTGCTGGGCGGTGACGTCGCGTTCCGCCAGCGGTTTCAGGCTGATGGTAAGCTGGGAATTGGTCAGGCCACGGTCGCCACCGGCGGTGCCGGTGACGTCCTGCACCGCCGGGTCGGCGAGAATCAGTTGCCGGTAGGCTTCGATCTTGGGCTGCATCACCTGGAAAGAAAAACCGTCGTCGCCGCGCACGAAACCACGAATCTGGCCGGTGTCCTGTTGCGGCAGGGTGGTTTTCGGGATCGCCACGTACAGATACAAATTGCAGCCCACCACCGCCGCCAGCACCAGCATGGTGATGCGGCGATGGCGCAGCGCCCAGTCCAGCGTGTCCGCGTAGGCGCTTTGCAGATCATCGAACAGCGCCGCGCTGTGGCGCGCCAGCCGCCCGGGCGCCACCTTGGCGCGATCGCTCAGCCAGCGCGCGCACAGGCTTGGCGTCAGCGTCAGCGACAGAGCCAGGGAAATCAGCATGGCCGCCGCCAGGGTGATGGAAAATTCCCGGAACAGCTTTTCCACCACGCCGCCCATGAACAGAATCGACACGAACACCACCACCAGCGCGGTGTTCATCGCCAGCAGCGTAAAGCCCACTTCGCGGGCGCCTTTCAGGGCCGCCTCCGCGGGCGGCAAGCCCGCCTCAATGTGGCGCTGAATGTTCTCCAGCACCACGATGGCGTCGTCCACCACCAGCCCGGCGGCCACGATCAGCGCCATCAATGACAGGTTGTTCAGCGAAAAACCGTAGAAGTACATCACCACGAAGCTGCCGATCAGCGACACCGGGATCGCGATGGAGGGGATCAGCGCGGTGCGCGCGCTGCCCAGAAACAGCCACACCACCAGCACCACCAGCAACACCGCGATCAACAGGGTGCTTTGCGCGTCGTCCAGCGAGGCACGAATGCCCGGCGAGCGATCCATCACCACCGAAAGCTGGCTGTCGGCGGGCATCAAGGCGCGCAACGCCGGCAGCTCATCGCGGATCGCCTTGATGGTTTCAATGATGTTGGCACCGGGCTGGCGGCTGATTTCCACGATCACCGCTGGCCGGTCGTTGTGAAAGCCGCTGGTATAACGGTTCTCCACCGAATCGGTAACGCGCGCCACATCGGTCAGGCGCACCACCGAGCCGTCCTGTTCGCGAATCACCAGCGAGCGGTATTCGCTGGCGCGGTTGAGCGCGTCGCTGGTGCGCACCTGCCAGCGTTTTTCGCCTTGCTCCAACACACCCAGCGGTTGCAAGGCGTTGGCGTTGCCGATCGCCTGGCTGACCTGATCCAGGGCGATGCCCCGCGACAACAGCGCGCCCGGGTCCAGTTGCACGCGCACCGCTGGCAGCGAGGCGCCATCGACGCTGACCTCACCGACCCCGCGCACCTGCGAGAGTTTCTGCGCCAGCACCGTGGAGGCGGCGTCGTAAAGCTGCGCCGGCGACAGATTCGGCGAGCTCAGCGCCAGGCCCATGATCGGCGCCTGGGACGGGTTCACCTTCAGGTACTGCGGATTGCTGGGCATGCCCGAGGGCAATTCGCCGCGCACCGCATTGATCGCCGCCTGCACATCGCGGGCGGCCTCATTGATATCACGGTCGAGTTCAAAGAACAGCACGATCTCGGTGGAGCCCTGGCCGCTGCGCGAGGAAATCGAAGTAATGCCGGAAATGCTGCCCAGGGAACGCTCCAACGGCGTCGCCACGCTGGACGCCATGCTCTCCGGGCTGGCGCCGGGCAGATTGGCGTTCACCATGATCACCGGGAAATCCACCTGCGGCAGCGGCGACACCGGCAACAAGCGCCAACACAGCAGCCCGGCGAGCACCAACGCCAACGCCATCAGCGCGGTGGCGATGGGCCGGTGGATGAACAACCCGGACGGGTTCACGTTACCGGCCCTTGCGCCTCGGACGGCGCCGCGTCCCGCCGCGAGGCGCGTCGGGAAAGGCGGTCAAAGAACAGGTAGACCACCGGCGTGGTGAACAGCGTCAGCACCTGGCTGACCAGCAGCCCGCCCACCATCACCAGACCCAGGGGCTGGCGCAACTCGGCCCCGGAGCCGCCGGCCAGCATCAGCGGCACGGCGCCGAACAACGCCGCCAGGGTGGTCATCAGAATCGGACGGAAGCGCAACATGGCGGCGCGGTGGATCGCCTCGCGGGGCGCCATGCCCAGCGAGCGCTGGGCGTCCAGGGCGAAGTCCACCATCATGATGCCGTTCTTTTTCACCAGGCCGATCAGCAGCACCACGCCGACCACCGCGATCAAATCCAGTGGCCGGCCGGTGATCAGCAGCGCCAGCAGCGCCCCCACCGTGGCCGAGGGCAAGGTGGAGAGAATCGTGATCGGGTGGATGGTGCTCTCGTAAAGCACGCCGAGCACGATGTACATCACCAGCACCGCCGCCAGAATCAGCCACAGGGTGTTGGACAACGATGCCCGGAACGCCTCGGCGGCGCCCTGGAAACGGCTCTCCACCTCCGGCGGCAGACCGATCTCGTTCTGCACTGTCTCGATCGCTTGCACCGCCTGCCCCAGGGATACGTCCGGCGCCAGATTGAACGACACGGTGGCGGAGGGGAATTGGCCCTGATGGTTGATTTGCAACGCCGCGCTGCGCTGGGTCACCCGCGCCAGCACCGACAGCGGCACCGGCTCGCCATCGGCGGTGGACACATAGGTGCTCTGCAACGCCTGCAAACCGCTGGCGTACTTCGGGTCCACTTCGAGAATCACCCGGTACTGATTGGACTGAGTAAACAAGGTCGCGATCTGTCGCTGTCCAAATGCGTTCTGCAGCGCGCCGGCGATGTCCGCCACGGTAATGCCCAGCCGCGCGGCGATGTCCCGATCGATATCAATGTAGGCCTGCAACCCCTCGCTCTGCAGGTCCGAGGCGACGTCCGCCAGCTCCGGCTGCTTGCTCAATTCACGGATCAGCAGCGGCACCCACTCGGCCAACGTAGCGCTGTCCGGCGTGGTCAGCGAGAACTGATATTGGGTGCGGCTGACCCGATCCTCGATGCTCAGTTCCTGAACCGGCTGGAACCAGGCCTTGATGCCGTCCACGTTTTCCGCTCTCTCGGCAAGGCGGTCGATGACGTCCTGGGCGGAGTCGTCCCGGTCGGCGTGGGCGGGCAGGTTGATCAGCATGCGGCCGCTGTTGAGCGTGGTGTTGGTTTCGTCCACGCCGATAAACGACGACAGGCTTTCCACCCCCGGGTCGTCCAGCAGCGCTGCCGCCAGCGCCTGCTGACGCTCGGTCATGGCGGCGAACGAAATGCTCTGTGGCGCCTCGGTGACCACCTGGATCACGCCACTGTCCTGCACCGGGAAAAAGTCTTTTTTCACCGCCAGGTAGAGCACCGCGGTGAGCGCGATGGTGCCGAGCATCACCATCAGCGCCGCGGTCTGGCGTGCCAGCACCCAGTCCAGACCCCGCCCATAGCGCTCGATAATCCGATTCATCAGGCCCGGGCTCTGGTCGTCGTGCGTGAGCGGTTGGCGCAGCATGCGCGCGCTCATCATCGGCGTCAGCGTCAACGAGACCAGCAGCGACAGACCAATCGCCACCGCCAGAGTCACGGCGAATTCATGGAACAGGCGCCCCACCACGTCGCCCATGAACAACAACGGAATCAACACGGCGATCAACGACACCGTCAGCGAGATCAGGGTAAAGCCGATTTCCCGGGCGCCCTTAAGCGCCGCGTCCAGCGGCGACGCCCCCTGCTCCCGGTGGCGGGCGATGTTTTCCAGCATCACGATGGCGTCGTCGACCACGAAACCGGTGGCGATGGTCAGCGCCATCAGACTCAGGTTATTGATCGAGAAACCGGCCACGTACATAAACGCGAAGGTGCCCACCAGCGACAGCGGCACCGCCACGCTGGGAATAACGGTCGCCGGCACGCTGCGCAGAAACACGAAGGTCACCAGCACCACCAGAATGATCGCGAACACCAGTTCTTTCTGGGTGTCGCGCACCGAGGCTCGAATGCTGTGAGTGCGGTCGGTGAGCACCGCCACGTTCACCGCCGCCGGCAAAGTGCTGGTCAGTTGCGGCAACAAGGCACTGACCCGGTCGGCGACCTCGATGACATTGGCGCCGGGTTGACGCTGCACGTTCAGCAACACCGCCGGTTCACGGTTGGCCCAGGCCGCCAGAAAACGGTTCTCGGCGCCATCGACGATGGTTGCCACATCGCCCAGACGCAAGGGCACACCCTCGCGCCAGGCGATGATCAGATCGCGGTAATCCTGCACCGAGCGAATCTGGTCGTTGGCCTCCAACATGGTGCTGCGAAACGGGCCGTCGAAGCTGCCCTTGGGTTGATTGGTATTGGTGGCGGCAATCGCGGTGCGCACTTCCTCCAGGCTGACGCCGTAGGCGGCCAGTGCCATCGGGTTAGTCTGCACACGCAGCGCCGGGCGCTGGCCGCCGGCCAGGGTCACCAGGCCGACACCGGAAAGCTGCGCCAGTTTTTGCGCGATGCGGGTGTCCACCAGATCGTGCACTTCCGGCAACGGCAGGGTGTCCGAGGTGATCGCCAGAGTCAGGATCGGCGCGTCCGCCGGGTTCACCTTGCGGTAAATCGGCGGCGTCGGCAGGTCCGCGGGCAACAGGCTGTCGGCGGTGTTCATCGCCGCCTGCACTTCCTGCTCGGCGACCCCCATCTCCATTTCCAGATCGAATTGCAGGGTAATGATCGAGGCCCCGCCGGAACTGGTCGAGGACATTTGCTTGAGGCCGGGAATCTGCCCGAGCTGGCGCTCAAGCGGCGCGGTAATGGTGCGCGCGGTGACCTCGGGCCCGGCGCCGGGCTGAAAGGTGAACACCTGAATGATCGGGTAATCCACCTGCGGCAACGCCGCCACCGGCAGCATCCGCCAGGCCAGCAGGCCGGCCAGCAACAACGCCACCATCAGCAGCGATGTGGCCACCGGCCGCAGGATAAAAGGCCGGGAAATGCCGCTCACCCGGTACGCTCCATGACGCGGTCAGTGCTCATTCGCCCGCCCCTTCGGCGGGCACCACTTCGCGGCCTTCGCGCAGCCGGTCCAGGCCTTCCATGACCACCTGCTCACCGCCTTCCAGACCCTCTTCCACCGCCACCCGGTCGCCTTCCACCGGGCCCAGGGTAATCTTGCGCAGGGTCGCTTTGCCGTCTTGGACCAGATACACATAGGTGCCCTGGGAGCCGTACTGCACCGCGTCCGAAGGAATCACCACGACGTCGTCCAGGGTTTTCAGACGCAGGCGCACATTGACGAACTGGTTGGGAAACAGCACTGACGCCTCGTTATCGAACCGCGCTTTAAGACGCAAGGTACCGGTGGCGGTGTCGATCTGGTTGTCCAGGGTGGTCAATACGCCGGTGGCCAGCACCCGGCTCTCGTCACGGTCCAGCGCTTCCACGCGCAGCGGCTGATCGCCGTCGCGCACTGCCAGCAGCTCCGGCAAACGCCCTTCGGGGATGGTGAATTCCACGGCGATCGGTCGCATCTGGGTAATGCTCACCAGGCCGTCGGTGTCGGCGCTGGTCACCAGGTTGCCGGCGTCCACTTTGCGCAAGCCCAGCCGGCCCGAGATCGGCGCTTCGATGCGGGTCCAGGAGAGTTGCAAGCGGGCGTCCGCCACCGACGCCTTGTCGGTTTGCACCGTGCCTTTAAGCTGATTGACCAGGGCCACCTGCTGATTGAGCTGCTGGCCGGCGATGGAGTCTTGCTCATCCAGCAATCGATAGAGCTTGAGATCCTCCTGGGCGCCGTTTAATTCGGCCAGGTCACGCTGGTATTGGCCCTGGGCCTGATCCAGCGCCACCTGATAGGGACGAGGATCGATCTCGGCGAGCAGATCGCCCTTTTCCACTTCCGCGCCTTCTTCGAAATGCACCTTGGTGAGCTGGCCGTCCACGCGGCTGCGTACCGTCACCGTGTTCAACGACAGCACCGTGCCGATCGATTTGACCTGCACCGCCAACTGGCCCTGCTCGGCGGCCACGGTGCTGACCGCCACCGGGCCATCCCAAGCGGCGCGCCGCCCGGCCGGCGCCGAAGCAGTGGGCGAGCGCCACAGCAGAAACCACAAAGCCACCAGCACCAGAACCAGCACCACGGCCAGCAGCCAGCGACGCCGGGCCGGGCCGGACAACGAGAAGCGAGAAGAATCGGTCATTGGATCAACCAGCAAGGGGGGCGAAACCGGCGCGCCGGTCCGACCGTCACAACGACCCGCTGGCGTGTCCCTTTGCAAGTGTTTTGCAAGTGCCGCGCCGGGCGGGATAGATGATAATGAATCGCATTTTATGAGCGCCGGTCGCGCCCGGGCAACCGCGCACCAGCAAGGTTCACAATTGTTCCACAGTTTCACGGCGCGGCGCACTCACCAGCGCCTCGCGGGTCAAGCGCGAATCGGCTCGCCGTCGGCGGAATACAACGCGGCGGCGAACTGCACCACCAGCAACCCCACCAGCACCGTCATGGGCCAGCGCCATTGGCCCAGCGCATCGTGCAGCGCACCGATCAGCACCGGGCCGCAGGCGGCAAGCAGGTAACCGAGCGACTGGCACAAACCGGACAGCCCGGCGGACACCCGGGCGTCGGCGCCGCGCACGCCAATCAGGGTGAGCCCGACACTGATCATAAAGCCCTGCCCGATGCCCACCAGCACCACCCACAGCATGGGCGCCTGGAGCGTGGCGAAGGCCAGCCCCGGCACACCGATCAGCAGCGGCAAATGCACCAGGGTCATGGCCAGGCGTTTGTTGCCCATGCGCGCGTACAGAATCGGCCCGAGAAAGGTGGCCGGCACGCCGCACAGATTAAACACGGTGAGCAGTTCACCGGCGCGGGCATCGCTGGCACCGGCGTCGATGAAGACTTTCGCCAGCCAGGCGGTAAAGGTGTAGAACAACAAACTCTGGGTGCCAAAAAACAACCCCAGCATCCACGCCTGGGGGCGCCGCCACAACGACAGTTTCGGGCCAGCCAGCGCCTGCCCGCGATCCCGGTAGCGCAGCAGCGGCAGCCAGATCAGCGCCGCCACCAGGGCCAACACCGCGCACGCCGCCAGCGGGTAGCGCCAGTCGCCATCGAAATGGCCGCGCAGGGGCACCGCCAGCCCCGCCGCCATGGCGGCACCGCCGGCCATGGTCACCGAATAGAGCGCGGTGACCGCCGCCACCCGCTCGGGGAAACGACGTCGCACCAGCCCCGGGGTCAACACATTCATTACCGCGATGGCGCAACCAAGAATAGCGGTGCCCAGCACCATCAGCGGATAGCTGCCCAGCGAGCGCAATAACAGGCCGGCGAACAACACCCATAACGCACAGGTCAGCGCGCTCTCCAGACCGAAGCGCTCGCCCAGGCGCGGCGCGAACACCGACAACACGCCAAAGCAGAACACCGGCAGCGCGGTCAGCACGCCGAGAGCGGCGCCACTGAGACGCAGTTGCTCACCGATGCCATCGGCCAGCGGCCCGATCACCACGATGCCGGTGCGCATGTTGGCCGCCAGCAGCAAGATGCCGATCAGCAGCCCCACAGGCAACGCCGCGCGCCGCATGCCAGCGGGCGGGGGAACAGCATTACTCATCGACTTTCTCAACAAAAATTCCCAACGAGGAAGAACGCCTCTCAGGTTCACATCTGGCAAGCAACCAAGCCACCGTGGGAGCGACGCTCAAGCTTGGCTGCGCTCTTGATGGTCAAGCCTCGCCTTTCAGGCCCGGTTCGCGGTCAAAGACCCGCTCCCAAAAAAAATCAAAGGACGTCGCTGGCAGGGCCTGCTCCTACGCGGCGCTGTAGCAGGGCTGTCGGCGTTACGATGCGCCGGTACCGATCTGGAGGGCCCTCCCCTTGTTGTGTCGCCGAGGCGCGGGAAATTGATAGGGTCAGT
>TARA_R110001606_G_scaffold6596_2_pt1 | contig 10467 bp, 10 predicted proteins | sample TARA_R110001606 | Tara Oceans TARA_R110001606 (sample SAMEA4398315) | marine metagenome | biome: Polar Biome; feature: [SRF] surface water layer (ENVO:00010504); material: water (ENVO:00002006), including particulate matter (ENVO:01000060) such as... | depth 5 m
GCGGTCGATTTCCCGGAGCCGTTTCTTGTTGTACTGGTAGTCGGCGTTCTCACTGCGATCACCCAGGCTGGCAGCCCAGGTAACTTTCTTCGTGATTTCCGGGCGTTCGAATCGCCAGAGTTCATCGAGTTCTTTTTGCAGGTCGTCGTAGCCCTGTCGGGTGATAAGCGGTGTCTTCAAGGCTGCTCCTGTGTTGCATGGTGTGCGAATTTCAGGATTCGATGGTTCGCACTAGTGAAAGTTGTCACAAAACGGTCAATCAACTGAGAAATACGACTGGCTTGGGGATAGACTGATCAAAAATTGACACCTTTCGGAGAAGGCGTATCGCAGATCAGGATGGACTCCATGAATATCTTGCATCGTATTGCCAGATCGTCTGAATTGATACGCCTCCGGTTTATCCCAGCGGCTTTCCTGTTCATGGTAGCAGGGTCAGCCAGTGCGCAGGCCAGCCCTGGCGACAGTCTGGTGTTTGAGGTGGAGCAACGCTCAACGCTGGAAACCATTCCGTTCCGCTCCATTGCTGAAGACGCTCTGTCAGATACGGTGATTGAAGGCGGCTTGTCGGCCCCGGCGGGGTTGTTGCCGGGAGCGGAATGCAGGGCGGTTTATTACTTGAGGGCCTCAAGCTTGTCGATGTACTTCTGCATGGCGTCGTCTTTGGACATGCCTTTACACTTTTCCCAGGCGTCGTACTTGGCGCGGCCCACAAAATCCATCATCCCCGGGCGCTTGCCTGATACATCGCCTTCGGAGCCCTGCTTGTACAGGGCGTAGAATTCCAGCTTCATCTCGTTGGATGGCTTGAAATCACCGTCCGCAGTCTTGATGTCGTTCACTGCCGCGTCGAACCTGGTTTTCAGGTCGCTCATATCAATTTCCTCCTTGGTTTTTGTGATCTTGCAGTGATATTCCGCAATCGTTTGCAAGAGTATAGCCACGGCACTGCCTGCAGTCATTGACCGATTCTCCGGTTGCTGTGGCTCACAGGGCACAGCAATTGCTATTTGGCAAAAGTTTGCCCGGGCTCACAAGTTGACGGATTGCTGGCCAGTTTTTGCTTGAGAAACCCTATTCATATGTGTACAGTTTTGACGTCGCGTACCAGGATGGTTCGCACAAGGGATTGAACAACCGCAAATGATTTGCACAGGGAGCAAGCCATGTCGTCCAAAGACGGTTCTGTCGCGCCGAAAGAGCGCATCAATATCAAGTATGTCCCCGCCACCGGAGATCAGCAGGCTGAAACTGAACTGCCTCTGAAAATGTTCGTTGTTGGTGATTTCAAGGGACACGCTGAAGAAACCCCCATCGAAGAACGTAAGGCCATTTCCGTCGACAAGAACAACTTTCGTTCTGTCATGAAGGAGGCGGGCCTCACGCTATCCACTACTGTATCCAACCAGCTGGAAGAGCAGACCGACGAACTGCCGGTTAACCTCGCATTTCAGACTCTGGATGATTTCTCCCCCGACAGCATCGCCCGTCAGGTTCCTGAGATGAAGAAACTCATCGAACTGCGGGAAGCGCTTGTCGCCTTGAAAGGCCCGCTGGGTAATGTGCCTTCGTTCCGTTCCAAGCTGCAGGAATTGCTGGATGACGACAAAGCCCGGGAAGCCCTGTTGTCTGAGCTGGAACTGGCTATCGACGGCGAGTAAACCAAGCTGCCGCCTGAACGCGGTGCACACCACTGAATATCAATCACGTACTAAAGGGATGTGGTATGTCTGATACTACTGCGCAGCAATCGGCTGCCTCCGAATCCGTAATGGAAGGCTCGCTGCTCGACCAGGTTATGGCGAACAGCCGTATGGCCCCGGCCGATGAGGGCTATGATGTCGCCCGTAAAGGCGTTGCAACGTTCATTGCCAACCTGTTGAGAAGCGAAGAGAAAGGTCAACCTGTCAACAAGGCGCTGGTCGACCAGATGGTGGTCGAACTGGACCGCAAAATCAGCGCCCAGATGGATGAAATCCTGCACGCACCAAAACTGCAGGAACTGGAATCCTCCTGGCGCGGCCTCAAGCTTATGGTTGAGCGCACCGATTTCCGCGAGAACATCAAAGTGGACATCCTGCACGCCACCAAAACTGAACTGCTGGAAGACTTCGAGTTTGCTCCCGATGTCACCCAGACTGGCTTCTACCAGCACATCTACTCGACGGAATATGGCCAGTTTGGCGGCGAGCCCGTAGGCGCTGTGGTTGGTAATTACTCGTTCACACCGTCCACCCCGGACATGAAGCTCCTGCAGTATGTATCGTCTGTTGGTGCCATGGCCCACGCACCCTTCCTGTCTTCGGTTGCGCCGTCGTTCTTTGGCGTGGACAGCTATCAGGAACTGCCAGCGATCAAAGAACTGAAAGCCGTTTTTGAAGGCCCCAAATACGCCAAGTGGCGTTCACTGCGGGAATCCGAAGACGCCCGTTACCTTGGCCTGACATCGCCACGCTTCCTGCTGCGAGTGCCTTACGACCCCACCGAAAACCCGGTGCGCAGCTTCAACTACAAGGAAGACGTTTCCGGCGACCACGAGCATTACCTGTGGGGCAACACCGCATACCTGCTTGCCACCCGGTTGACTGAAAGCTTCGCCAAGTACCGCTGGTGTCCGAACATCATCGGCCCGCAAAGCGGTGGCTCTGTAGAAGATCTGCCGGTGCATCTGTTCGAATCCTTCGGCCAGTTGGAAGCCAAGATTCCGACCGAAGTGTTGATTACGGATCGTCGCGAATACGAAATGGCCGACGAAGGCTTTATCTCCCTCACCATGCGTAAGGGCAGCGACAACGCGGCGTTTTTCTCCGCCAACTCGGTGCAGAAGCCCAAGCAGTTCCCGAACACCAAAGAAGGCAAAGAGGCGGAGACCAACTACAAATTAGGCACCCAGCTGCCCTACATGATGATCGTCAACCGCCTGGCTCACTACATCAAGGTGCTGCAGCGCGAGCAGATCGGCTCCTGGAAAGAGCGCCAGGATCTGGAACGCGAGCTGAATACCTGGATTCGCCAGTACGTGGCTGATCAGGAAAATCCGCCAGCGGAAGTGCGCAGCCGCCGCCCACTACGCGCTGCCCATATAACGGTTTCCGATGTAGAAGGCGAACCGGGCTGGTATCGGGTGTCCCTGGCCGTGCGTCCGCACTTCAAGTACATGGGGGCCAACTTTGAGCTGTCGCTGGTAGGCCGTCTGGACAAGGATTAATCCGTGTTCAGTAGTGACGCGCAAACCACGGGAGGCAGCCTGTTCGAACGATTGGAGCAGGCTTCCGCTCCGGCGGGGCAGGGGATGGGCGAAGTCGCCCATGTGGTGGATTCCATCAAACGTCACCTGGTTAGATTGCTGAATGCGCACCCCGGCAACAGTGCCTGCGTGCCGGAACTGGGGTTGCTGGACTTCAACGATGCGACTCTGGGCACCCACGATCTGAGTATCCAGATCCGAAGTGCGATCCGGCAATGCATCGAGAAGTATGAACCCAGAGTAAAACGGGTGGATGTGGTTGCCTTGCCCCAAGGGCAGGATCCCTTGCAACTGCGTTTTCAGGTAACGGTCTACCTGAACGTCGGCGCAAAAGACGACAAAACAACGATAGATTTATTACTGGATGACAAACGTTACTACCGAGTGATGTAACTGACTGGGACCATGGTGGAGCGAGGGGGTGGGGATGCTTTTCTTCTGGGAAAAAACAACTCGCTTCGCTCAGACATCTTTTTCCCGCCAGAAAAGCATCCCCACCCCCTCTTGTCGAACATTGGTGTAGTTGAGATGAAGTTGAATCGGTTTTACAGGGATGAGTTGAGCTTTTTGCGCTTGCAGGGGCGTGAGTTTGCTGAGGCGCATCCGCAGTTGACTCGGTTTTTGTCGGAGCAAAGTACCGACCCGGACGTTGAGCGCTTGTTGGAAGGCTTTGCGTTTCTGACCGGGAAACTTCGTGAAAAAGTGGAGGATGAGTTTCCGGAGCTGACGCATTCTCTGCTGAATATGTTGTGGCCGAACTACCTACGCCCGGTTCCCAGCTGCACCATCATGCGGTTTGATCCTCAATTGCACGCGATCAGTGAGCGGCAACGGGTTGAGCGGCATACCGAGATCAAAAGTCGCCCTTTAGGTGATGCGACGCGGCAGACACAGTGCCGGTTTCGCACCTGTCGAGCGGTAGATGTGTTTCCTATAAGTGTCGCCGATGCTCACGCAGAACATTCGCGGGAAGTGTCGTCGATGACAGTGGATTTCGCACTTCACACGGACCAACCCTTAAGCGCCTTGGATCTTGATAGCCTGCGATTTTATTTGGGTGGGGATAATCACACGGCTGAAACGCTCTATCTGTGGTTGAACCACTATCTGAGTCGCATGGAGCTGGTCGTTGGCGAGTCGGTATACAACTTGCCAACGTCGCTTCTGAGGCCAGTAGGATTCGCCGGTGATGAGGCTCTTTTGCCTTATCCAAAGAACGCCTACCCAGGCTACCGGATTCTGCAGGAATACCTGAGCTTCCCCGAGGCGTTCCGGTTTGTGGATATCACCGGCCTGGGGAATCGTTTGCCGGCGGTTCAGGCGGATGAGATCAGTCTGCGTTTTCATTTCAGCCGGATTCTGCCGTCGGATGCGCGGGTTCGGGCTGAGAATATGCAGCTTTACTGCACGCCAGCGGTGAATCTGTTTACTCATGAGGGTGAGCCGGTTGACCTTAACGGGCGCCAGACCGAGTATCGGATTCTGGCCTCCAGCCGGTCGCCGGATCATTTTGAAGTGTTCAGTATTGAACAGGTTGAAGGTTGGCTGGAAGGCCGATCTGGGCGGGGCGAACGTCGGATTTACACGGCTTTTGAGAGCTTTCAGCACGAGGTTGAACGGGATCGTGGCCGCACAGCTCTGTATTACCGGGTTCGGGCGAGGGATAGTGTGCGCGGTGATGGCTTTGATCACTATATGTCGTTCGTTCGTGGCGATGAGTCTGAGTGCATGGATCGCCAGGAAGCGATTTCCCTGACCCTGACCTGTACCAACCGGCAATTGCCGCAGCAACTGGCGGTTGGGGAGGTGTGTATGGCGACGGAATCCACGCCGGCATTTGCGTCGTTCAGCAATATCACTCGCCCCACCGCCACTTTGAGACCAACACTCGATGGCAGTTTGTTGTGGACGCTGATCTCGAATCTATCGCTGAACTACCTCTCCATGCTGGATGTGGATGCCCTGCGCACGGTATTGCGGGTGTATGACTTTCGCGCATTGGTGGATCGCCAGGCGGAGCGGGTCTCCCAGAAGCGGCTTGCCGGTATCAGCGCTATCGAAACCAGGCCAGTGGACAAGATGGTCCGGGGGTTGCCGGTGCGGGGCATTCGTTCGGTGATGAAGCTGGATCAACAGGCTTTTGCCTCGGAAGGCGATTTGTACCTGTTCGGCACCGTACTCAGCCAGTTCTTTGCGCTTTATGCCAGTATCAACGCATTTCACCAACTGGAAGTGGTGAATACAGACAACCAGGAACGGTATACATGGACGTTACAGCAAGGCCAGCAGCCGCTGATGTAGCCGGTCTGCAGCCCGTTCTGGGCAATGCGCGGCGCTACAGCTTTTTTCAGCTGGTGGATCTGATTCACCGGCACCATGGTGATGATCTGGAGGGCGGCCGGGACGATCAGCCGCGTCAGGAGCGCATCCGGTTTTCCTCGTCTGCGGGGCTGGGGTTTCCTGGCAGTGATGTGATTTCAGCCTTGTCGCCGGAGCATGAGCACGGCCCCTATCAGATGGAAGTGAGCTTTCTGGGCCTGCACGGTTCACAGTCGCCGCTGCCCGGTTACTACCTTGAGGATCTGGCCTGGGAAGCCGGTCAGGATCTGGGGGTGCGCCGGCATTTTCTGGACTTTTTCAATCACCGGCTGGTCACTCTATTTCACCGGTCATGGCGCAAATACCGTTACTACGTGCGTTTTCGCCCCGGCGCGTCGGATGGATTTTCCAATCTGATCTACGCCCTTATAGGTCTTGGCGACAGCCGCTTGCGGGAAGCCACCCCGGTTAACTGGTCAAAGATGCTGGCCTATTCCGGGTTGATGGCAGGCAGGAGCCGCTCTCCAGAGGTGGTCAGTGGCATTGTGGGACACTGTTTTGATCTGGACGATGTCAGCATTGAACAGTGGGTTTTGCGCAAGGTGGCCATAGGTGACGATCAGCAAACACGCCTTGGGCAAAGTAACGCCACGCTCGGGGATGACACGCTGGTTGGCTCCCGGGTTCGCGACCGCAGCGGCAAGTTTATTTTGCGGATCCGCAATCTCAGCCGCCAACGTTTTGCGGATTTTCTGCCCAATGGGCAGGATCACCAACGCTTGGTGAAGCTGGTGGAATTCGCCACTCGAGAGCAGTTGGCCTACGACCTGGAACTGCAGATGCGGGCACAGGATATCCGCCCGATGCAGATGGGCAAGGATGTGCGATTGGGTTGGAACTCTTTTGTCACACCCGAGAAATCCCGGCGCCGGCCAGCCGTGCGGATTCAGATACGCCGTTAATATGAAAAGGAACGCAATCATGGACGAGCGGCAGGTAACCAGACTGAAGCTGACGGTCACCAACCCCGGCACCACGCGCAGTGGTGCCGGCATTGAGCACAGCTTTGGCCCCCGGGGTGGCTCCATAGGCACTGCCGAGAGTGATACGTGGCAGCTGTCGGCGCACCGCACCGGCGCCGTTCCGGGCCATGCGGAAATCCGGCTGTTTGATGGTGGTTACTGCCTGATTGATCGCAGCGGCCGAACCTATATTAACAGCGCGACTCAGCCCGTGGGGCGTGGTCGCCGGGCGCGGTTGAACCAGGGCGACACGGTTAGTATTGGTCGTTATCGCATACGGGCAGAATTATTAGCAGGAGAGCTGACAGACGTGCCGGCCGATCAGGAGTCGGAACACCGGGAGGCCGTGGAAGACAGAAGGCTGGTAGATGTGGCCGAAGGCGAGCTGGCCCGGGGGGCTGGATGTGATAGTGACATGCAGGCAACCGAACCGCTGGAAGGGCTGGCGCCGTTAGTGGCAGAAACCCTGGGCACGGACCCCATGTTGCACTGGCAGGATGAGCCAGCCCGCGCTGATCAGGAAGAGCGCACGCTGATGGCAAGCGAGCGCGCCTGGTTTGCTGCGGAAACCAACGTAACGGATGAATACCGGGAAAATCGCGATGTGGCGATGGGGCTTCCGGTAAGAAAAGGAGAGAGGGACAGGATGTCACAAGCCAATACCGGCGCACTGGATCAGGGGCTTGGTGGAAAGAACACCCGCCAAGACGATCAAAGTCGCAAACATATCAGTGCCACCCCTCTGATGCAGGGTATGGAAGCGGGGCTCAACTTTGCTGACAGCGACGGCATGCAGTTGTTTCTGGAAGAGGCCGGGCAGACCCTGAAAGCGGCGATAGAAGGGTTGTTAACGCTACACCAAAGCGAAGACAGCCGGCACCAAGCGCTGCGCACACGGTTGCAGCCCATTGAAGATAATCCTTTGCGTCTTGGAGGTGATTACGAGGACACCGTGCAAACCCTGTTTGCCAGCCAGCGCAGCCCGGTGCACTTGTCGGCGCCCGCCGCCGTGCAGGAAAGCCTGCAGAGCCTGAATCATCACCAGCGCGCTACCCGCGAGGGAATCAGCGAAGCGCTGGAAGCGATTCTCCATGCGTTTTCACCGGAAGCTCTGCTACGCCGCTTTCATGGCTATCGCCGTGGCCTGCAGCAGAATGAGGATGAAGGTCGCTGGGCCTGGGATATGTACCAGCACTATTACCAGGAATTGAAATCAAGTCGTCAGCAGGGTTTTGAACGCCTGTTTCAGGAAGTGTTCGACCAGGCTTACGACCAGCATCTGCGCCAACTACAAAGGGAGAATCTGTTGTGAAAACCTGCAAATGTGTTTTGCTGTGGAGGGTGCTTACAATGTTGCCGGCGGTGGTATTTGTGCTTGCGGGATGCAGCACGCCCTATAACGCTGTCACGAAAACCGCGAAGGTACTCTGGGATCCCGATATCCCCGTGGGCTACCCGGAAGATCTCCCCAGTCGCGTGGATTTGACCATGATGGCCGAACCGGGTGTGAACCCGAACGAGTCTCTGGCACCGACACCGGTCGCCTTTCAGATCATTGAAATGCGTGATAGCTCGCTGTTGATGGCGGGGGATTTTGATCAACTGCTGAATAACCTGAAGGACTCCCTTGGCCGGAATTACATCGATCACAGCGATTACACCCTCGTGCCCGGTCAGTTCAAGTTTGTGGAGCCGTTTGAGATCAGTAAAGACACCCGGTTTATCGGTGTGATTGCTTTCTACGCATACCCGAACCTGTCCCAGTGGAAAAAGGTGGTCAGGGTGGATCCTGTCGGCGGTCGTTACCATCTTCTGGTGAATCTGCGGGACAGGGAAGTACAACTCAAACGGTCGGAAGAAACCTGATGGCCGTTACAAATCGAGTGGTCTGGAGAGATGGTCTGTTTATCAAGCCCCAGCACTTTCAGCAGCAGCAGCGGTACCTGGAACATCAGATCAATGAACGATCTCTTGCGGTTTCGGACTACCTGTATGGTTTCAGCGATCTGGAGCTGAACGCGGAATATCTGAGTTTCGGGCGCGTCGGCCTGGTGCGGGCCAGCGGTTTGTTTCCCGATGGCACCCGTTTCAATCTGCCTCAGGACGATGTGATGCCAGAGCCCCTGGAAATTGCCGATGCATCGGTGGCTAACCAGGTTGTGTATCTGGCTTTGCCGCTGGGTAGCGACAGCCTGGCGGAAGTGGAATGGCCGGATACGCCGGTGGCCGGACGATTCCGGGCCCAGAGCACAGAAATACGGGATCTGCACTCTATCGATGGCGATGCCCACACCATCGACGTGGCCCGTGTAGCGCCGCGCCTTATGTTGGAGCGGGATGACCGAAGCGCCTACGCAGCGCTGGCCATTGGCCGGATTCTGGAGAAGCGTCCGGATGGCAGCCTGGTGATGGACCCGAACTTTATGGCGACCATGCTCAGCGTTCGGTCGGCGCCGAGATTGCAGCGATTTGTCGGCGAAATGGCCGGTTTGATGCGCGAACGTGCACGTAATGTTGCAGAACGTGTTGGCGCGCCAGGGCAGGGTGGTGTTGCTGACGTGGCGGATTTCATGCTGCTGCAGCTGCTCAACCGCGCACACCCGAGGTTCATGCACTTGGCCCGTTTGCGCCAGCTGCACCCGGAGCGTTTGTTCGAGGCCTTGTTGGAGCTTTGCGGCGAGCTGGTGACCTTTACCGACGAGGGCCGGCTGCCGCGGGAATACCCGGCCTACGATCACGACCTGCCGGAAGACTGTTTTACCCCGCTGATGCAGGTGTTGCGGCAATCCCTCAGTACGGTACTGGAGCCTCGCGCTCTGGCTATTCAACTGCAGCAGCGCCAGTACGGCCTGACGGTAGCCCCGGTTCAGGATGGCCAACTGATTCAAGGCGCCGAGTTCATTCTGGCGGTCAAAGCCGACATGCCGCTGGACGATTTGCGCAAGCAGTTCACCCAGCAGTGCAAAGTGGCCTCCGTTGAGAAAATTCGCGACCTCATCAGTCTGCAGTTGCCGGGTATTCCCTTGTCTGCATTGCCGGTGGCGCCGCGCCAGTTGCCTTATCACGCAGGGTTTGTGTACTTCCGACTGGACGATCAAAGCCAGGCTTGGCAAATGCTGGACAACGCCAGCGGTTTTGCCTTCCACGTGGCGGGCAGCTTCCCTGGTTTGGAAATGCAGTTCTGGGCGATCAGGAGCTAAATCATGACAGATGCGCAGGTAATGGATTTACCCAATGGCAGCAGGCATTCCGGCGGCAGTGCATTCAGTGACCTGTTGTTTGCTGAAGCGCAGCCGCAAAACGGCGTCTCCGGCAGCGACTTTGGCAATGACCAGTTCCAGCTCAGAGGGTTGGAAGACAACCGCCTGACGGATGCAGCCACACCCTTGCTGGGGCTGGTCATTCGGATTCGCCGGCTGGCGGATTTCAGGGCAGTTGAGAGCCTCTACCAGCAGGTGGTGGACGAGGTGGCGGCCATAGATCGCGAGCTGACCGAGCAGGGGTACGAACGCCCTACGGTAGTGGCTTACCGTTATGTGCTTTGCGCCTTCATAGATGAAGCGGTGCTGGGTACGGACTGGGGCGCCCATAGCGTCTGGTCACAACACTCATTGCTGTCGCGCTTTCACAATGAAACCTGGGGTGGGGAGAAAGTGTTCGCCATTCTCTCGCGCATGGAACAGGAGCCCGCGCGCTACAAGGACATGCTGGGGTTTATATACCTGTGCCTTTGTCTGGGTTTTGAAGGCCGGTACAAGGTAATGGAAAACGGCCGTGATGAGTATGAGCAGATTCTGCGAGGGCTTCACGAGCAGCTTCAATCGTTCAGAGAAGGCTCTGCTCTCGAGCCTCTGGCAGACGCCCAGATCAACGTAACAC
>TARA_R110001606_G_scaffold142538_1_pt1 | contig 10461 bp, 15 predicted proteins | sample TARA_R110001606 | Tara Oceans TARA_R110001606 (sample SAMEA4398315) | marine metagenome | biome: Polar Biome; feature: [SRF] surface water layer (ENVO:00010504); material: water (ENVO:00002006), including particulate matter (ENVO:01000060) such as... | depth 5 m
TTCGTGGAATTAGCAAGATCTGTTTATAAATTAAACGATGAAAGATCTGAAATAAAAAGACATATAAATTTATTAACTAAATCACAATTAATTGAAGAAAAGTCATATAGTAGATAATATAGAAAAATACTTCTTAGGAGGTTTAGTTGGTGGAGTTGTATGGAAATTAAATGGTTCTAAATCTACTATTAATTTTAGTACTGAAACTAAAGATGCTGTAGGTGAGCTTGAATTTGATTTACCTCTTCCCGAAGGACAAATAGGAATTTATAATACTGATTCATTATTAAGATTATTAAGTATAACTAATGAAGATTTACAGTTAGAATTAAAAGCTGATAATACTGGTATAGTTAATAAATTAAAAATTAGCGATAATAAATTTGATTTAGATTATAATTTAAGTGATGCTACTATAATTCAAGAAGTACCTAAAGTACAAGAAGTTGATTATAATTTTACTTTTAAAATTAATGATGAATTTATTAATGGGTTTTTAAAAGCTCATAACGCATTAGAAAAAATTAAGGATTTTACACTTACTGCTGTAGTTGATAAACTAGGAGTAAATGTAGTTGAAATCGTATTAGGAGAAAGAACAAAACATTCTAATAAAGCAAAATTTACAGAACCTGCTGAATTTACATCTCCTAGTGATATAATCCCATTCTCAGCAACAGTGTTTAGAGAAATTATATCAGCAAATAAAGGTACTGAAGGCACAATGTCTGTCAGTAATAAAGGATTAGCTAAAATAGAATTTGTAAATGAATCAAGTTCTGTTAAATATTTTGTCGTAAGACAACAATAGTATATATTTATGATAAATGACTGAGACTCTAGGGCGAGCAGTTATGTTTTAAGTTTAACCCGAGTAGCTTAGGCGCTCACAAATAAAAATGATATGAGTACATTAGAATTGTTCGAAAGAACACCATTTGACATCCTATTTAGGAATTTTTTCCACGATCAAGGGCAATACGTGCCAATGATAGAAAAAAACAAAGTTTCCCATCCCGTAGATCTTTACGAAACCGACAAAGGCTTAAATTTTGATATAGCCTGCACTGGTATCTCTAAAGACGAAATTGAAATCCAACTCAATGGGGATATATTAAAAGTTAATTACGACAGAAATGAAGAAGAAAACAAAGAGTATATCTATAGAGGTATAGCTAAACGTTCTTTTGATTTAGGTTGGAAAATTAACTCCCGTTTTGACGTATCTAAATCTATAGCTGAGTTCAATGATGGTTTATTAACTATTATTGTTCCTTTTGCTAAAGGTCAAGAAACAAAAACCCTGAAAATTAAATAAAAAGCTCCGCCCTAGAGCTTGGTTATTTAATAAATTTTTCGTATATTTACGTATAATCAAATATAAAAGTTATGGCAAATCCCAATTTTAAAGGCAGACCAAAAGGTTCTGGTAAATCAACATTTATTGAAGACCCCTTATTAGGTAAGTTTAAAATAGCTATTGATGAGTATAGTTTTAATGTAGTTGATACTGTAAAAAACAAAACAATTGGTTTTCATACAGAATTACCTGCTGCTATATTAGCAATAGCAAAGTATCAAATGTTGAAAGAAAAAACATTTGGTTTAACTGAATATGCTGAAGAATTTAAACAAACACATATTAATTTAAAAAATGCAATTTTAAAATGAGTAAATTAAAACCAGTAAATGGTAATGTTATACTGCGCCCTGTAGAAGAACAGGAAATGATGTCAGGTAACATTATTATCCCTGATATGGGAAAAGAAAAACCAGAAATGGGAGAAATAGTTGCTATTTCTGAAGTATATAACTTTAATAAAGGCGAATATGTACCTCATATATTAAAAATAGGTATGAAAGTTTTAATTCCAAAAATGGGTGCACAAACAATTACTTTAGAGGGAGAAGAGTTTTATATTACAGCTCAAAGTTCAATTTTATCAATTTTAGAAGAATAACATGACAGAAACAAGTTTTGGAAAAGATTTAAAAAACAAACTTTTAGAGGGAGTTCGAAAGTTAAATAATAGTGTAGTTTCTACACTAGGGCCTGCTGGTAGAACAGTACTAATTAAAGACCAAATGGGTGAAATTAAAGTCACTAAAGATGGTGTAACTGTAGCAAGAGCCTTTAATGAATTAGAAGATCAAACTGAATCAATAGGAGCTGAGTTAGCTAAAAAGGTATCTATTAAATCTGCTAATGAAGTAGGAGATGGAACTACAACATCTACTTTACTAGCTGCTACTATGTTAGAAGAAGGTATTAAACAAATTAATGATGGTTCTAATCCTGTAGATATTAAAAAAGGTATTGATCAAGCAATAGCAGCAGTTGTAGAAGAATTAAAAGATAAATCAACTGAAATTACAGATGATGCTCAAATTAAAGAAGTTGCTACAATATCAGGTAATAATGATGAAGAAATAGGGAACTTAATTTCTACTGCTTTAGATAAAGTAGGTAGAGATGGAGTTGTAGCTATAGAAGAATCTAAGTCTGGTGATACTTCATTAGAAGTTGTAGAAGGTATGCAATTTGATAGAGGTTTTAAATCACCTTATTTTGTTACTGATAATGATACAATGACAGCTGTATTAAATGATCCTTATATTTTAATATATGATGGGCGTATAACACAAGCTTCTGAGCTACTTAATGTTTTAAATAAAGTAAGTGGTGAATCAAAATCATTATTGATAGTTGCCGAAGATATTGACGGTGAAGCATTAGCTACGTTAATTGTAAATAAAATGAGAGGTACTATTGATGTAGTTGCTGTTAAATCACCTGATTTTGGTGATAGAAGAACAATGGCTTTAGAAGATTTAGCAACAGTAACAGGTGGTCAAGTAGTTTCTAAAGATAAAGGGCATAAATTAGAAAAATTACAACTATTACAATTTAATGAGTTATTAGGAAAAGCTAGAACTGTAAATGTTTCAAAAGAAAAAACTACAGTAGTAGATGGTAAAGGTTCTGAAGAAGCTATATCACAGAAAGCTGAAGAAATTAAATCTCAGTTAGACAAAGCTTCATCTGCATTTGAAAAAGAAAAACTACAAGATAGACTAGGTAAATTAGTTGGTGGAGTAGCTATTATTAATGTAGGTGGTAATTCAGAAATAGAAATTAAAGAGAAAAAAGATAGGGTTGAAGATGCTTTATTTGCTACTAAAGCTGCTTTAGACGAAGGTATTATAGCTGGAGGTGGTGTTGCTTTATTGCAGGCTTCTAAAAGACTTAAATCCTTTATATCTAAAAACCCTGATATAATGATAGGTAAAAATATTGTTGAACAAGCAATTCAAGAACCTTTTGTTAAAATCTTAACAAATGCAGGACACGAAGAAAATAATGTAAGATTTGCATCCTATAATTTGTTAAATGCTAAAAACAACACATGGAAAGGGTTAGATTATAAAGATTTAACTATAGTAAACTTTAAAGAACTAGGAATTATTGATCCTAAAAAGGTAACACGTGTTGCTTTAGAAAATGCTGCTTCAATAGCTGGTACTATCCTCACCACTGAATCAGTTATATATGAAAAAAGAGAGGATAAAGTAGAAACACCAAACCCAATGGCGGGGATGATGTAAATTTTTAATTTAAAATTATAAAAATGAGTAAACAGGAAATTTTTGAACAAATCAACACATTGTATGAAACGTTCACAATTGAAAATGGAGGTACTACCAAGGCTTCACAGCAAAGAGCTAGAAAAGCAATTGGTTCAATAAAAAAGCTAGTTACAGATTATCGTAAAGCTTCGGTTGCAGAAAGTAAGTAGTATATATTTATTTACAGAAAAGGATAGGGGTTCGATTCCCCTGTCCTTTACTACTTTTAATTTAAAAGTAATTATTATGAAAAAACTATTATTAGTTTCACTTATGCTCATTGGAATGAGTGTAAGTTGTGAGAAACAAGATTGGTTCTCACCTGAAGAAGTAGGCGAAATTAGAAGTCAATATCAAGAACAGATAAATGCACTTACAATTTCAAAAAATGAGTTGTTATCTCAAACTACTTCATTAACAACACAAATTGATGATTTAAACACTGCCGCTACAGCATTAGGAGTTACTAATGATGATCAGTTAGCAGAAATCTCAACATTGACAACGTCAATAGATAGTCTGAACACTCAGATTACAACACTAGATGCACAGATAGTAACTTTAAACACTACTGTAACATCTAATGCTACAACTACAACAGATTTAAATACTCAAATTGCTACTTTGAATACTCAAATTACTACTTTGAATGCATCTGCAACAACTCTACAAGCTGAAGTTACGGCCAAAGCAGTAGATATTGTAACTTTGCAAAATTTTAAATCTATTAGAGATAAACTAGATGCTATGGTTGCAGCAACTATTTCAGATGCAAAACTGAATACTGCAATTGATTCTGTATCTATAGGATTAACCTCTGCAAGTGTTACCCCTGCTACGTTAAAGGGATTGATAACAGCCGAATCAAATTGGATTTTTAATAATGCAATTAAAACCGGTACTGTATCAATGACTACGTCAGCAACTACATTTTATGATAATTCTACTGATACAAATGTAATTAATTTTAGAACATTAGTTACTGAAATGACAGCAGCATGGAATGCCGCAATGGAATCTAAATTTATCTTATGGTGGATCGAATTCATTAAAGAATACGAAAATCTATAAAAACTATTATAGGGGGGCTTGTCTCCCCTATTTTATTTTATTATATTAACGGTTATATGATTAAAGAACACACTTTATTTACAGAGCGATTTCGCCCTACAGATCCTAAAGAATACATTGGAAACGAAGTATTCAAATCAAGTTTAGATACTTGGATTAAACAACAAGATATTCCTCATATTTTATTATATGGGCCTGCTGGTACAGGTAAAACAACTGCTGCTAAATTAATTGTTGCTAATTTAGATGTTGATGATTTATATATTAATTGTTCTGATGAAAATGGTATAGAAACAATTAGAGAGAAAGTAAAATCATTTGCTTCTGCTGCGACATTCCGCACCTTAAAAGTGGTTATAATGGATGAAGCGGATTTTTTAACTATAAACGCGCAAGCCGCTTTACGTAACGTTATTGAAACGTTTTCAAGAACAACAAGGTTTATATTTACTTGCAATTATATTGAAAGAATAATAGATCCAATACAATCTAGAACATCAGTATTTGAAATTATTCCACCATCTAAATCAGATGTAGCTAAAAGGTGTAAAGAAATATTACATAAAGAAGCATGCAACAATGCTCCTGCTGATATAGTAGAAATTGTAAATAAAACATATCCAGATATTAGAAAAACACTTAATCTATTACAATCTTGTATTGTATGGGACCCCAGTGGTAAATTTCTAAAATTAAATAAGGATATAGTTAACCAAAAACAATATACAGATCAGATATTAAAATTAGTAAAGTTAAATGACTCTACTGCTTTATCTGATATTAGACAAATTATCGCTGACTCTAATGTCAGAGATTACCACGAATTATATAGGGCCTTATTTGACAACCTAGATTCATTTCATAATCCTATATTGGGTACAGTTATTATAGCTGAATCTCAATACCAATCCGTAATGGCCCCGGATAAAGAAATAAATTTTATGGGATGTATCGCTAATCTATTAAAACCATTCTAATGCAAAATCAACAACCACAAGTTAACTTAGATTTATCTAAAACAACACCTGTAGACCTTCCTAGTGGAGGAAAGATATGGCAATCTGGAGTTATTTTACGTAGAATTTCAAAATTTGTTACTGGAACAAGTGAAGATGGTCTTATACCAATTCCAATTTTCTTTGATCCTGAAACTAATGAAATTTTAGAAGATACAATTCCAAAAGAGTTAAGAGAAGAATATGAATATAGCCCTCCAAAGACGCTATAATGAATATATTTGATTGGCTTAATGAAATTAGTTATAATAAAAGTGATTGGTCTTCTTTCTCTAAAGAGGATCAAGATGCTTTTAATCCATATATGATAAATCGTTTTATTAGTATGAAACCTAATTACATTGATATAGTTAATCTTATTCAAAAATACACATTACCAAAAAAATCTCTTTATAACTACTACTGCGAATTAATTCCTAAGAAAAAAACATTTTTTAGATATATAAAAGCTAAAAAAACATCATTAAATAAGGATTTAATCGACCTTCTTTCAAAACATCTAAAACTAAGCAAACGTGAAATAATAGATAGTTATGATTTGTTAGGTAATGATTTTAAAACATCATTGCTCCAAAATTTGAATATAAATGATAAACAAATAAAAAAATTATTAAAATGAAAATTGAACTTTATAACATGTTAATGTCTCAGGCTGTATCTGAAAAAGAGAAAGCATTATTAACACTTAATCTTTTATCAGAACACCCAGCAGGTATTGGTGACCATTCAACAGATGACTTTTATAAAAATGCTAATGAAGCATTAATAATGTTAGTTGATGCTAATGATAAAATTGTAATCCTAGAAAAGTATTTTCCACCTTCAAAATCAACAATAAATGAGTGATTCCCTATCAAAGTTTTACACGATGGATAGTACATCTCCGGATGTAAAAATAAACCATAAAGAAAAAGTTACTAATGCTTTAGCATCTGATAAATTTAAAGAAACTTTTCCTCAAATTGAAAAAGAATTTAAAAATCTTCAAAAACAACAATATAATTTATTTTCTAAAAAGATGATGGATTATGGTTTAGGGAATGTTTCATTAGGTGGAAATTTACAAACCCCCGAAGATAAAAAATATGCTTTACAAGGGATCCAAATCAGATTAAACGATAAAGTAAATCGTTTAAAAAATTTACTTAGAAATGGAAAAAGTTATGTTGAAAATGAATCTTTAGAAGATACTTTTATTGATGTAGCTAACTATGGAATAATAGGTATGTTACTTGGTAAAGATAAATGGAAATAGATTACTCAAAAGATAAAGTTGTATCTTTTTCACAATATTCTATGTACAAATCTTGTCCTCACAAGTGGTACTTACAATATGTAAAAGGTTATAAAGATGATAAACCTAATATGCATTTTGTATTTGGTACAGCAATGCACGAGGCTTTACAACATTATCTGCAAACCATGTTTGATACATCCGCTAAAAAGGCTGATGAATTAAATTTACATCAATATTTTAAAGATAGCATGAGTAAAGAATATCTTAAATATAAGAAAAAACATGGTCATTTTGCTACTCAAGAAGATATGATGGAATTCTACCAGGATGGTGTTTCTATTATAGATTGGTTTAAAAAACATAAAAGGGGTAGAAGAAGTTATTTTTCTAAACGTAAGCATCAATTAAAGGGAATAGAAGTTCCTCTTGTATTACAACCTATTAAAGAACGCCCTAATATTAAGTATATGGGTTATATAGATTTAGTTATCTATAATAAAATAAGTGAAACATATACAATTTTTGATATAAAAACTTCTACTAAAGGTTGGTCTAAATGGGAAAAAGGAGATATCACTAAACACCAACAATTGTATCTTTATAAGAATTACTATTCAGAGTTATTTAAAGTACCTAAAGATAAAATTAATGTAGAGTTTTATATTGTAAAAAGAAAAGTATTAGATTTTGATGATGAAAATTTAATGTCTCCTCACCAAGCATATAGAGTACAAAATTTCAGACCAGTTGATAATAGAAAACGATTAAAAGATGCTACTGAAGATTTTGTATCTTTTATTAAAGAATGTTATACTCCTGAAGGAAATCCTATAGATAGAGAGTTTGAAAAAAATGTAGGAAAGCCTTGTGATTGGTGTAATTTTGGAAAAAATAGAGAACTATGTGGAGCAGGTTTGGCTCCCGATGAAAAGTTTTTTATATTAGAGTAATAAAAAAGAGAATTCATATATATTTATATCCAAATAAAAAAAGATCATGAATAAAAGTGAGTTACAATTAACAAGTGTGAAAGTTCATAGAGACTTGTTCGAAGAATTTAAAATTGAGTGTGTTAAAACAAAATTTTCATTTCAAAAATTATCTGATAGAGCAATTTATCTTTATCTAACAAATGAAGAATTTAAAAAAACTATACATAATCAAACAAATTTACAATTAAATAAATAAAGTTATAAATGAAAGAAGGTTATTTACCGTATACAAAGAGAAAAACGATACTATTTCTTTGTGATGATATTAGAATGCATTCCGGGATAGCAACTATGGCCCGTGAAATAGTTTTAACTACTGCCCACAAATATAATTGGGTTAATGTAGGTGCCGCTATAAACCATCCAGAACAAGGTAAAAAAATAGATTTAAGCCAGGATACTTCAAATAGAACTAATATTCCCGATGCTAAGGTTACTTTATACCCCCAAAATGGGTATGGATCCCCAGATATTATTAGAGCTATTATGCAAGTTGAAAAACCAGATGCTCTTTTCTTCTTTACTGATCCTAGATATTGGGAATGGTTATTTAGAATGGAGAATGAAATTAGATCTAAAATACCAATGGTATATCTAAACATTTGGGACGATTTACCTGCTCCTTTATATAATGAATCATATTATGATTCTTGTGACACATTGTTAGCTATTTCTAAACAAACCGAAAATATTAATAGATTAGTATTAGGTGAAAAAGCAAAAGATAAAATCATTGCTTATGTTCCTCATGGTATTGATGAAGAAGTATTTAGACCTATAACTAAAGATGATAAACATATTAAAGAATTAAATGAAACTAAAACTCGTTTATTAGGTAATAAAGAGTATGATATGGTTGCCTTTTTTAATTCTAGAAATATTAGAAGAAAATGTATATCTGATTTATTTGCTGCTTGGAAATTATTTAAAGATGGTTTACCAGAAGCAAAACAAGATAAAGTTGCATTAATATTACATACAGCTCCTGTAGATGACAATGGTACTGATTTATATGCTATTAGAGATTTATTATTTGGTGAAGATCCAAATATATTATTTTCTGATGGTAGAATAACCCCAGAATCAATGAATGTTTTATACAATATGGCTGATGTTACTATTTTACCTTCTTCAAATGAAGGATGGGGGTTAGCATTAACTGAATCTATGATGGCTGGAACTATGATTTTAGCAAACACAACAGGTGGTATGCAAGATCAAATGAGATTTGAAGATGAAAATGGGGATTGGATTAAATTTGATAAAAATTTCTGTTCTAATCATTTTGGAACCTACAAAAAACATGGTAAATGGGCTGTTCCAGTTTTCCCATCAAATATAAGCATAGTTGGTTCACCTAAAACACCATATATTTTTGATGATAGGTTAGATTTTAGAGATTTAGCTAAAAAAATCCAAGAAGTATATGATATACCTAAGGAAGAAAGAGTAGAAAGAGGATTGGCTGGTCGTGAATGGGTTACATCAGAAGAATCCGGATGTACATCTAAAAAAATGGGTGAAAATGTAATAAAATATATGGATCAAACCCTTGAAAATTTTACTCCTAGAAGTAAATTTACTTTCCAAAAAGTAGAAAAGTTAGAACCAAAAACATTAAGACATAAATTGATATATTAGTTATGAATAAACCTTATATAGTAGTAAGTTGCCCATTAGACACTTATAGTGGTTATGGAAGTCGAGCAAGGGATATAGTAAGATCTTTAGTAAATTCTGAGAAATATGAAGTAAAATGTTTATTTCAAAGATGGGGTTCTACTCCTTTTGGATTTCTAAAAAAAGATGATCCCGAAGATCAAAAGTTATTAAATACTGAAATAAAACCACCATTAACAAGACCACCTGATGTTTGGATTCAAATCACTGTCCCAAATGAATTTCAGAAGGTTGGTAAATTTAATATTGGAATTACAGCGGGTATTGAAACTGATATTTGCACTCCCCAGTTTATAGAAGGGTGTAATAGAATGGATTTAGTTTTAGCTTCTTCACAGCATACCAAAGGAGTATTTGAAAAAACCGTTTATGATAAAAAAGATAAAGCAGGTAATGCCGCAGGTGCAGTAAAACTTGAAACACCCATAGAAGTATTATTTGAAGGGGTTGATGTGAATAAATATTTTCACATTCCTCCTAAAGAATTAATAAGAACTGAATTAGTAAAAAGTTTAGATGAGATTAAAGAACAATTTAGCTTTTTATTTGTTGGTCATTGGCTACAAGGTGCTATAGGACAAGATAGAAAAAATGTAGGTTTATTAATTCAAACATTTTTTGAAACATTTAAAAATAAATCTAAAGCCCCCGCTTTAGTTTTAAAAACTATGAGTGGTCCTGCATGTATAATGGATAAGGAAGAAATGTTAAAAAGGATTGACGCTATTAGAAAAACAGTAAAAGGAAAACTACCTAGCATTTATTTACTTCATGGTGAAGTTGATGATAGTGATATGAATGATTTATATAATCATCCAAAAATTAAAGCTATGATTAG
>TARA_R110001606_G_scaffold90695_6_pt1 | contig 10456 bp, 7 predicted proteins | sample TARA_R110001606 | Tara Oceans TARA_R110001606 (sample SAMEA4398315) | marine metagenome | biome: Polar Biome; feature: [SRF] surface water layer (ENVO:00010504); material: water (ENVO:00002006), including particulate matter (ENVO:01000060) such as... | depth 5 m
CGTGGCGCGTGATCGAGAACCGCGACGAGGGCGACGGCATCCGCACCCTGGTCCTGCGCCCCGAGGGGCGTGCGCTGCGCAACTGGCGGCCGGGACAGTTCGCATGGCTGGCCGTCGGCGGCACGCCCTATTCGCTGCGCGAACATCCGTTCTCGATCTCGACCGCGCCGGACAAGGGGCCGGACATCAGCTTTTCCATCAAGCCCTTGGGGGACGACAGCCGCCGCCTGTCGCAGACGCCGGTGGGCAGCGTGGCTTGGATCGACGGGCCCTATGGCGTCTTCACCATCGACCGCGAGGCCGATGCCGAAGGGTTCGTGATGATCGCGGGCGGCGTGGGTATCACGCCCATCCTTGCCAATCTTCATGCGCTGCAGGCCCGCCGCGATCCGCGCACCATCCACCTGCTTTATGCGAACAAGGACTGGGACGGCGTGCCGTTCCGCGATCAGCTGGCCCGCATCGCCCAGGACATCGACCTGCGCGTGACCCATGTGATCGAGGAGCCGCCCGAACCCTGGGACACGGGCGGCCACGCGGCGGTCAAGGGGCGGATCGACGCCGCGATGCTGGACCAGGTGCTGCACGACCGGACGCGTCACTGGCCGCACATGATGTGCGGGCCTGCGCCGATGCTTGCGGCAATTCGTGCAGGGCTGGCGGGTAGAGGCACGCCCCTGTCCGCGATCCACGCCGAAATCTTCGAGATGGTGTGACCGATGCGCCCGCGTCTTGCCTTGGCCTTGGCCATCCTGCTGATCGCCATGACGGTGGCTTGCGCCATCGTCATGGCCAGCCTGACATCAGGCGGCGGTGACGCGCCAGATGATGTCGCCCACGTCGTCGGCCACCAGAAGCGACTTTCCGTCAGCGCCGATGGCGACGCCTACGGGGCGGCCATAGGCGGTCTTTTCGTCATCCGACAGGAAGCCTGACAGGATGTCGCGCGGCGGGCCCGACGGCTTGCCGCTTGCGAACGGCACGAAGATCACGCGGTACCCGCTGAGGGTCGAGCGGTTCCACGACCCGTGCTGGCCGATGACCATTCCGTCGGGAAAGCCTGGCAGGGTGCCCGCGGGCATCCAGCACAGACCCAGGGAGGCGGTATGCCCGCCCAGGGCATAGTCCGGCGTGATGGCGCGGGCGACCAGCGCCGGATCCTGCGGCACGCGGTCGTCGACGGTCTGGCCCCAATAGCAGTAGGGCCAGCCATAGAACCCGCCCTCGCGCACGGATGTCAGGTAATCGGGCGGCGTCTCGTCGCCCAGGCCATCGCGTTCGTTGACCACCGTCCACAGGGTGCCGGTCGACGGCTCCCACGCCATGCCGACCGCGTTTCGCAGCCCCGAGGCGAAGATGCCGGCCTGTTCGGTCTCCAGGTCCAGACGCCAGATGGCGGCGCGGCCCTCCTCGGCTTCCATGCCCTGATCACCGATGTTGCTCAGCGATCCGACGCCGGCATAGAGGCTGGCACCGTCCGGCGACACGATCAGGCTGCGCGTCCAGTGGCCGTTCGGTTTGAACGTGACCAGCCTGCGTCCCGCCGCGGTGATCGTCGTCTGGCCCTCCTGATAGGGGAAGGCCACGATTCCGTCCGTGTTGCCGACATAGAAGGTGTCGCCCACCAGTGCCATGCCGAAGGGCTGGTTCTGCCGCTCAAGGAAAACCTCGCGTGTCTCGGCCACGCCGTCGCCGTCGGTGTCGCGCCACAGCGTGATGCGGTTCGCGCTGGTGCCGATGGCACGGGCGCGGCGCATGGTGGCCTGGGCCGCGTGGTCCATCAGCGTCTTGGGCGGATTGGGCTGCTCCTTGGATTCGGCCACCAGCACGTCGCCGTTCGGCAGCACCTCGATCCAGCGGGGATGCTCCAGCCCCGAGGCGAAGGCGTTGACCGCCAGACCCGGCGCCGTGTCAGGGACATGGCCCGGCGCCCAGCCCTTGGCGGTCGGCATCTTCAGCGTCATGATACCCTGGCGCTTGGCGTCTGGAATGGTCGGTGCGGTGCCGACCGCCTGAACCTTTGGCGCGCCGAACCGCCTGATTGCCACCATCGTGCCGCCCACGACCGCCGTCGCCCGTGCCAGAAAATCCATCATCCGCCCCCTTGCTGTCGAAGCCGCACCTTAGCGACCGCTGCCGGGGCGTCAAACGCTGATGGTGTCGCAACCCCGGCGGCGATGCCCTACCAGCCCGCGGCGCGCCGGGGTTCGACGACTGCGGGACGCAGGGCCTGCTGAGGCGTGGTGCGGAACTGGCGCGCCTTGCTTGCCAGCTGATCGGTCTGCTCCTCAAGCGCGCGGGCGGCGGCGGTCGTCTCCTCGACCATGGCGGCGTTCTGCTGGGTGACCTTGTCCATCTGGTCGGCCCCTGCCGACAGCGCGCGCAGGCTTTGCGACTGTTCGCGCGCGCTGGAGGCGATCATGGTGATGATCGTGCGCACCGCCGACACCTCCTCGACGATCGTGACCAGCGAGGCGCCCGAGCTGCGCACCAGGCCCGCCCCCTCGCGGACATGGACGGTCGAGGCGCCGATCAGGTCCTTGATCTGATGCGCGGCCTCGGCGGTCTTGTGGGCCAGGGCGCGAACCTCGTGGGCGACGACGGCAAAGCCACGCCCGGCCTCTCCGGCGCGCGCGGCCTCGATGCCCGCGTTCAACGCCAGCAGGTTGGTCTGGAACGCGATCTCGTCGATGACGGTGATGATGGTGCCGATCTGGCGGGTCGATTCCTCGATCTCTCCCACGGCACCCACGGCCTTCTGGACGATCTCTCCGCCGCCTTGGGCGTTGCGCTGTGCGGTCTCGGCGCTGGTCTGGGCGGTGGACACGCCCTCGGCCGCCTGATCGACGCCGCGCGACACCTCGTTCAGGGCGGCCACGGTCTCCTCCAGGTTGGCGGCCTGCTGTTCCGTGCGATGCGCCAGGTCATGGGCGGCGGCGCTGATCTCGGCCAGGCCGCCGCGGATGACGGCCACACCGTCGACCACCAGCCCCAAGGCCTCGTCCAGCTGACCGAGCGAGGTGTTGAACTGATCCTTGACCGCATCGAACTCGGGCGCGACCGGGTCGGTGATGCGCACCGTCAGGTCGCCCCGGCTGAGCCGGTCGAAGCCGGTGCTGATCGCCCCCACGAAATGCTGCAGCTGGGCGGCGCGCAGGTTGGTCTGTTCGACCATCTCGGCCTGCCGCGCGTTCACGGCATCGGCGTCGCGCGCCAGGCGGTCGCGGTCGATGGTGGCGGCGCGGAACGTCTCGACCGCGCGGGCCATGGCGCCGATCTCGTCCCTGCGGGCGGCGCCGGGGACGGTGTCGTCGGTCTGGCCCTGGGCCAGGCGCCCCATCATCGCGGTCAGCGCCTTGATGGGTTTGCTGATGCTGCGCGACAGCGGGATGGCGCAGGCGATCAGCGCCAGAAGCAGCAGCCCCGACCACAGTCCGCTGCGCCGCATCTCGGCCATGAAATCGGCGGTGATGTCGTCCACGTAAAGACCCGCGCCGACCGTCCAGCCCCAGGGCGCGAACAGCGTGGAATAGGACAGCTTGGGCAGCGGATCGCCTCCCGACAGGCGCGCGACGAAATACTCGGTGAAACCACCCCCCTCGCGCGCGGTCACGATCATCTCGCGGATGTGCAGCTTGCCGTTGGCATCGGTGGCTTCCCAGGCATTCGTGCCCTCGCGTTCGGTATCGGGGTGCATGACCCGCAGACCCTGGGGGTCGTAGATGAAGACATAGTCGTCGTCGCCATAGCGGATGGCGCGGGCGGCCTCCTTGGCGCGGTGCTGGGCCTCGTCCAGGGTCATCGCGCCTGACTGGGCCTGGGCTGCGAAATGGGTCAGCATGCTGACCGTGCTTTCGACCTGGGTCGCGATCAGCTCCTTGCGGTCCTTCCACAGAAGGTGGTGCAGCGAGGACAGCTGCAGCGACATCGCAAGGATGCTGAGCGCGACGGCAACCCCGGTCAGCAGGGTCAGTTTACGTGAGATTCCAAAGGTCATGCAGCGGCCTTCCCGGTATGATCCGACAAGACATAGCGGCGACACATGAACGGATCGTTGACGCCGGCAGGGAATTGCACGTCGTGCGAATTGCGCCGACAGTGGCGGCAGACCGACACGGGGGACCAGACGATGTGCAGACAGTGCAACTATACCATCCATGCGGCGCAGCATCACCTGGGCTGGGACAACGCGATCCCCCCGGTCCAGACCGTGGCGCCGGGATCGACGATCCGCTTTGCCTGCATGGATGCGTCGGGCGGGCAGCTGAACCTGTCCAGCACCGCGGACGACATCGCCACGCTGGATTTCGGGCGCATCAACCCGGTCAACGGGCCGATCCATGTCGACGGGGCCGAACCCGGCGACGCGCTGAAGATCACGCTGGTCGATTTCGCCCCGCAGGCGCAGGACGGGCAGGGCTGGGGCTGGACTGCGAACATTCCGGGGTTCGGTCTGCTGGCGGACCAGTTCCCCGACCCCGCCCTGACGCTTTGGCGCTATGATGCGGCGACGCTGGCGCCGGCGCTGTGGGGCAGTCACGGCCGGGTCGGGCTGAAGCCCTTTGCCGGGACCATCGGCGTAGCCCTGGCAGAGCCGGGTGCCCATTCCATCGTCCCTCCGCGGCGCACGGGCGGCAATCTGGACATCCGCGACCTGTCGCGCGGGGCCGAACTGTATCTGCCGGTCGAGGTGGCGGGCGCGCTGTTCTCGGTGGGCGACACCCATGCCGCGCAGGGCGACGGAGAGGTCTGCGGCACCGCCATCGAAAGCCCGATGGACGTCACGCTGACGCTGGACCTGGTCAAGGACGCGAACCTGGCGATGCCGCGGTTCACCACGCCAGGACCGGTGACGCCGCACCTGGACGCCAAGGGGTACGAGGTCACGACCGGCATCGGCCCCGACCTGATGACCGGCGCGCGGCAGGCGGTCGAACAGATGGTCGATCTGCTGTGCGCGCGCCACGGCATGCCCGCGGTCGAGGCCTACATGCTGGTGTCCACCTGCGGCGATCTGCGGATCTCGGAGATCGTCGACATGCCGAACTGGGTCGTGTCGTTCTATTTCCCGCGCTCGGTCTTCGAATGACCGACCTGCATCCCTGGGCCGCGGGGCTGGACAGCCTGTACGACCAGGTCTGGCTGCGGTTGCAACGCGGCGTGGCCGACCGCCATGCGCCCGCCCGCCACCCGGTGCTGGCCACCGTCACGCCGGGCGGCATGCCGCAGGCGCGCACGGTCGTGCTGCGCGGGGCCGACCCCGACGAAGCCGTGCTGGAGGTTCACACCGACCTTCTGTCCGCGAAGGTGGGCGATCTGCGCGTCAACCCGATGGCGGCACTGCATGTCTGGGACGCTGGCGCGCATCTGCAGACCCGGATCGAGGCGCGTGCCGCCATCCTGACGGGCGCGGCGGTCGCGCAGGACTGGGCGCGCGTGCCCGACCCGTCGCGACAGAGCTATGGCTCTCAGCCGCCGCCCGGCACGCCCATCGACGATGCGCTGGCCTATGCGAAACGCCCGGACGTCGCCTGTTTCGCGGTGCTGCGCCTGACGGTGATGGCCATCGACGCGGTGCATCTGGGCCCGCAGCACCGCCGCGCGCGATACATGCGCGAGACGGGCTGGCGCGGACAGTGGCTGGCGCCCTAGACCATCACGAAATGGCGATCCGCCACCTGACGCCAGTCGCGCTTGGGCGGTTCGAACCCCATCGGGCGGACGGGGCTTTTCAGCTCATCGACCTGCATGGCGCGGCGCAGGCCCCGGCGCGCGGGGTCCGGGACTGGCACGGCCGCGATCAGCTTCTTCGTGTAGGGATGCTGCGGGTCGGCAAAGATCGCCTCTCGCGGGCCGATCTCGACGATCTCGCCCAGATACATCACCGCGACGCGGTGGCTGACGCGTTCGACCACCGCCATGTCGTGGCTGATGAACAGATAGGCGATGCTCAGACGCTCCTGCAGGTCCATCAGCAGGTTGCAGACCTGCGCCTTGATCGACACGTCCAGCGCGGACACGCTTTCATCGGCCACGATCACCTTTGGGTTCAGGCCCAGCACGCGCGCAATCGCCACGCGCTGACGTTGCCCGCCGCTGAATTCATGCGGATAGCGGTCCAGCATGGACCCGTCCAGACCAACCTGGGCCAGCAGTTCGGCGGCGCGGTCGCGCGCCTCGGCCCGGCCGGCCAGCTTGTGCGCCAGGATCGGTTCGGCCACGGTCTGGCCCACCGTCATGCGCGGGTTCAGGCTGGAGAACGGATCCTGAAAGATCATCTGCCCCGACCGACGCATCCGGCGCAGATCGGCCGGGCCGGCCTTCAGCACATCGAACCCGTCCAGCGTCACCTGACCTGATTCCGGCTGGACCAGCCGCAGGATCGACCGCCCCGTCGTCGATTTCCCGCAGCCGGATTCGCCGACCAGCGACAGCGTCTCTCCCTGCCACAGATCAAAGCTCAGATCCTCGACCGCGTGGACCTTGCCCGTCGGGCGGCCCAGAAGGTCCGACCCCGCGGCAAAGCGCGTCACCAGGTTCCTGACCGACAGGACCGGGGTCGCGCTGCGGTCCACGGTGTCGACCACCGCGGGCTGCGCCGCGATCGCGCCGCTGGCCATGTCGACCTTGGGAAAGCGCAGCGGCCAGCGCTGGCCCGCCATCTGCCCAAGCCGCGGCACCGCAGCCAGCAGCGCGCGGGTATAGGGGTGGCCCGCATCCTGGAACAGGCCCGCGGTGGTGCCGGTCTCGACGTGATCGCCGCGGAACATGACCACGGTGCGGTCGGCGATCTCGGCGACCACGCCCATGTCATGGGTGATGAACAGGACGGCCATGCCCTGCTCCTCCTGGATCTCCTTGATCAGGTCCAGGATCTGGCCCTGGATGGTCACGTCCAGCGCCGTCGTCGGCTCATCGGCGATCAGCAGGCGCGGGCGCGCGGCCAGGGCCATCGCGATCATCACCCGCTGGCGCATGCCGCCGGAAAACTGATGCGGATAGTCCCTGATGCGCGCCGCCGCATTGGGGATGCGCACGCGGTCCATCAGGCGCAGCACCTCGGCCCCGACCTGGTCGCGGGGCACTTGGCCATGGCGGATCAGCAGTTCCGCGATCTGGTCGCCCACCGGAAAGACCGGGTTCAGCGAGGACATCGGTTCCTGAAAGATCATCGCGATGTCGTTGCCGCGGACCCGGCGCATCTCCGGCTCGGACAGGCGTGTCAGGTCGCGCCCGCCCAGGAGGACCTGTCCCGTGACGCGGGCGCGCTTGTCCAGAAGGCCCATGATCGCCAGCGATGTGACGCTCTTGCCCGATCCGCTTTCGCCGACGATGGCCACGGTCTCTCCGGGGGCCACGTCGAAGCTGATGTTGCGCACGACCTCCTTCATCCCGTCGTCGGTGGGGAAGGAGACGGACAGGCCGCGCAGGCTGAGGATGGGATCCGTCATCCTACCGCCCCGCCGCATAGGCCTGCATCAGCCGCGGCGTCGCGGCCGCGCGCAAAAGGCCCTGCGCATCGCGGCTGGCGGCGGTCAGGCGGCCGATGTCCCAGGGGCCGGTGACGGTCACGTCATGACCGCGACGGCGCAGCTCGTCGATGGTGGCCTGGCCCACGCGATCCTCAATCAGCATGCCGCCCGGTGCCGCGGTGCGCGGGTGGAATGAGGCCGGGAAATGCGTCGAATGGAACAGCGGCGCGTCGATGGCCGCCTGCAGGTTCGGCTCGAAATGGACATGGCGCAGGAAGAAGACCAGTTGCCACTGGTCCTGCTGATCGCCGCCGGGCGTGCCGAAGGACAGATGCGGCACCCCGTCGCGCAGCGCAAGCGACGGCGTCAGCGTGGTGCGCGGCCGCCGCCCCGGCGCCAGCGACGTGGGCAGGCCGGGCTGCAGCCAGAACATCTGCGCCCGGCTGTTCAGGCAGAAGCCCAGATCGGGGATGATCGGCGAGGATTGCAGCCAGCCGCCCGACGGCGTGGTCGAGACCATGTTCCCCCACCGGTCGATCACGTCGATATGCACGGTATCGCCGCGCTTTTCTGACAGATGCGCCATGGTCGGCTCATAGACCGCGCCCTTGCCCAGCCCGTCCAGCAGGGACAGGGTGCGGGCGCGCTGATCCTCATAGCCCGGCACGGTGCCGGGGCGCAGATCCAGCGACGCACGGTCCCCGATCAGGGCGCGGCGGTCGGCGGCATAGGCGTCCGACAGCAGCGCCTCCATCGGCACGTCGTGCATCGAGGGGTCGCCGTAATAGACCTCGCGGTCGGCATAGGACAGCTTCATCGTCTCGATGACGGTATGGACGAAATCGGGGCCGTTCGGGTCCATCGCGGCGATGTCGATGCCCTCCAGGATCTTCAGCCCCTGCAGCAGTACCGGCCCCTGACCCCAGGGCCCGGTCTTGGCGATGGACCAGCCGTGATAGTCGGCCCAGGTGGGCTCCTCCGTCGTGGCGGCATAGCCCGCCATGTCGCCGGCGCTGAGCACGCCGCGATGTTTCGCGCCGCTGCCGTCCATCACCTCGGTCGTGCGGCAGAAACGGTCGATCGCCTCGGCCACGAAGCCGCGATAGAAGGCGTCGCGAGCGGCCTGCACGCCCGCCTCGCGCGTGGGGGCGCCCTCGGAGGCTTCGACGATGCGGCTGTAAGTGTCTGCCAGCGCTTCGTTCTTGAACAGCGCGCCCGCCTGCGGAGCCTGCCCGCCGGGCAGCCAGGTCGCGTGCGACGTGGGCCATTCGGCGGCGAAGAAATCGGCCAGACCGGCGATGCTGTCGGCCACGCGGGGCAGCATCGGATGGCCGTGACGGGCATAGTGGATGGCGGGGGCCAGAACTTCGGCCACGCTCATCGTGCCATGCTCCTGCAGCATCAGCATCCAGCCGTCGAAGGCCCCGGGGATGACGGTGGACAGCAGCCCGTTGCCGGGGATCAGGTCGATCCCCTCGGCGCGGTAATGCTCGATGGTGGCACCGGCCGGGGCGGGGCCCTGGGCGCAGATCACCTGGGTCTTGCCGGTCTTGGCCGAATGGATGATCGCGGGCAGATCACCCGCAGGGCCGTTCAGATGCGGCTCGACGATCTGGAGGACAAAGCCCGTCGCCACGGCGGCGTCGAAGGCATTGCCGCCCTTTTCCAGGATTGCCATGCCCACGGCGGTCGCGATCCAATGGGTCGAGGTGACGACGCCGAAGGTGCCGGTGATCTCGGGGCGGGTGGTGAATTGGGTCATTGCGACTCCTTGAAAATCAGTGTTCGCGCGGGTCCAGCGCATCGCGCAGCCCGTCGCCGATCAGGTTGAAGCCGATGACGACCAGAAAGATCGCGGCCCCCGGCCACCAGGCCATCCAGGGCGCCTGCGTCAGGAAGTTCTTGGCCACGTTCAGCATCGACCCCCAGCTGGGCGCGGGGGCCTGCTGGCCCAGGCCGAGGAAGGACAGCGACGCCTCGGCGATGATGGCGGTGGCGATGGTCAGCGTGGCCTGCACGATGATCGGCGGCACGATGTTCGGCAGGATGTAGCGGCCCATGATCGCCATGTGACCCAGGCCGATGGCGCGGGCGCCCTCGACATAATCCTCGGTCTTGACGGACATGACCTGCGCGCGCGTCAGGCGAATGAAGATCGGCATGGCCGACAGGCCGATGGCGATCATGGCATTGGTCAGGCTGGGCCCCAGGAAGGCGGCCAGCGCGATCGCCATGATCAGGAAGGGCATCGCCAACAGCGCATCGGTGAAGCGAGAGATGATCGTGTCGGTCCAGCCGCCGAAATAGCCCGCGATCAGCCCGATGGGCACGCCGGTAACGACGGCGATCGCCACAGAGATCACCCCCGCCATCAGAGAGGCCTGCGCGCCCCAGATCATCCGGGACAGGATGTCGCGGCCGATCTCGTCCGAGCCCAGCCAGTATTCGGCCGAGGGCGGCAGCCGGATCGCGGTCCAGCTGGTGGCCAGCGGGTCGGCGATGGGCAGGATCGGCGCGGCCAAGGCCAGAAGGACGAAGAAGGCCACGATGATGCCGCCGACCAGGGCCGCGCGGTTGCGCCGGAACTTGCGCCAGAAGCGGCTTTTGGCGCGGGGGGCAGGCATGTCGATGGCGGTCATAGGGCGGCCCTCATCCGGGGGTTCAGCATCACGGACAGCACGTCCGCGACCAGGTTCATCAGCAGGAAACCGACGGCGGTGCACAGGACGACCCCCTGCACCACGGCATAGTCGCGGTTGAACACCGCATCGACGATCAGCTTGCCGAAACCGGGAATGGTAAAGATCTGTTCGGTCAGCACCGCGCCCGCCAGCAATTCGCCGAACAGCAGCGCGGTCAGCGTGATGACCGGCAAAAGCGCGTTCCTGAAGCTGTGCTTCAGCACCACCTGGCGACCGGTCAGGCCCTTGGCCCGCGCCGTGCGGATATAGTCCGCCGACAGCACGCCCAGCATGGATGACCGG
>TARA_R110001606_G_scaffold132737_1_pt1 | contig 10441 bp, 6 predicted proteins | sample TARA_R110001606 | Tara Oceans TARA_R110001606 (sample SAMEA4398315) | marine metagenome | biome: Polar Biome; feature: [SRF] surface water layer (ENVO:00010504); material: water (ENVO:00002006), including particulate matter (ENVO:01000060) such as... | depth 5 m
CGTATTGTTGTACCTAATGGTATAAAGGTATTTTTGGTTCTATTCCGTATAGCGAAGAATCACGAATAAAACGTGGATCTTATCCTTCAATTTCTTCCTTAAAATTTTAAGGGCCTTAGTAAGATGACCTTCTACCGTTTTTATGGATAAACCTAGGTAATCTGCGATTTCATTATTGGTCAATCCTTCCTTTTTACTCAACAAAAATACTTTACTACATTTTTTTGGAAGATTTTGAATTTCCCTTTCAACAATTTCCATTTTGTAACGTAACTCCTCTTCATTTTCTGTTTGGATGGTATTATCCAATGCATCGGCATAAGCCATTTCCAACAATCGGGTCTCTTTGTTATACTTCTTTATATGGTCCAGGAACGTATTCCGAACCGATTTATATAGCCATCCCCTAATTAAGACCCCCTCCTTTAAAATGCCCCTTTTTTTCCATAGTTTAAAAAATGCTTCTTGGGTAAGGTCCTTTGCCAAAGTCTCATCACGGCTTAAGCTTTTGGCATACCAATAGACTTCTTTGTAATACAAATCAATGACCGTCTTGAATGCCGATTTATCTCCATTTCGGATTGCACTGACATCAAGATTCCCGTTACGATCCTTTGAATTCATAAACTATTTTAACAAAAAATCTTCAAAACTAAAGGTAAATATAAATAAAAAGCAAGGGTATTGTAAAGTTCAGTCGTTTGGTAAGTATGCATTGGCATTATCTTAATATTTCATAATGAAAAAAAGGAATATCAAAATCATCGTTCATAAATTCCTGTGCAATACCGCCACTACTGAGGAAATTGAATTTTTGACAAAATGGGTTCAGAAAAATAAGTTGAGTTTTCAAGAAGATGTTCAATTGAACCATCTCGTTACAGGGCTTTTTGAGGAAGAAAAAGCGGAACGCCTGAAAAGAGACTTGTTGGAGAATTTTGAACAATTCGAAATTAGGGAAAGAAGAAGTCAAATGTTTAATTTACTAAAATATGCCGCTGTCTTCATTGGTATTATTGTGGTCGGCACTTTATTTTATTTGAGGGGAAGTACGGAGAAAGATTTACCCCAAAAGCAAATCACCATTACTTTGGGAGACGGATCAACCAAGGAAATCTTGAATGTTGAATCCTCTGAACTCATATCAAGCTCCGGTACTTATGCGGCCGAGCAGGAAGGAAGCAAAATCATTTACAAAAAAAAATCGGGAAAAACCTTGAAAAACTCTGGGCCATTGGTGTACAATACTCTGGAAGTCCCTTATGGTAAAAAATTCGAGATAGTATTGTCTGACGGTACCGAGGTATACTTAAACTCTGGGTCGTCCTTGACATATCCCGTGGCTTTTTACGATGAAGGACCTCGCAACGTAGTTTTAAGGGGGGAGGCCTACTTTTACGTCAAGTCAGACTCCCTGAGACCTTTCTCTGTGGACGCAGGTTTGTTGGACACAAGGGTTTTGGGCACAGAATTCAATATCTCCAATTACCCGGATGACCAATACACCAAAGTCGTCTTAGTAGAAGGTAGTGTATCTATAAATAAAGGGGAGGATCCTGCAAGTCAGGCTATTTTTTTGAAGCCATACCAAATGGCATCTTACTACGTCTCCAGCGCAAATTTAGCAGTGTCCGATGTTGATGTAAGCAGCCATATTGCATGGAAGGATGGGATATTACTTTTTAAAAACGAGGATTTTTATCGGATTACTAAAAAGCTTGAAAGACATTATGATATCGAAATCAATATTAAGGACGTAGAGGTGGGCCTAGAAAGATATACCGGAAGATTTAAAACGGAAACCATCGATGAGGTACTACGGGCGTTCCAGCGAATAAAGGAATTCGAATATTCGTATGACGAAGATAAAATAGAGATAAACCCTAAAAAGTAGACGTATGATATAAACAAAAGAATCAGGGACTGCTCTAACAATCCCTGGATTCCAAATGAATTTAAAAACTAATTAGCCAATTTCTAAACTCTCTCAAAAGTATGAAAAACACTCTATGTAGAAGCTATTTTACGATTAAAATGGACCTAAAAATGAAGATAACCGCATTGTTATTATTGGTTGCCCTATTCCAACTTAGTGCCAAGAATGCGTATTCCCAAAAGGGAAAAATTTCAATTAATATGGAGGATGCTACCATTGAGTCCATATTTAATGAAATAGAAAGACAGACGGATTTCAACATCCTGTACAAAAATTCCACCCTGGACACAAGCAGAAAAGTAACGATAAAGGCGGATAAAGTTAAAATTGAAGATTTAATGGACCTTGTTTTAAAGGAAACCAATGTTTCTTTTGAAATAAGGAGAAAACTTATTGTTCTTCTGGAAAAGAAGATAGTTCCGAGAATGAAAATCAAGACATCATCCTTGGATACTCCCAAGATAATGCAGCAGACAATGACGGTAACCGGCTTGGTAACCGATCAAGACAATGTGCCCTTGGGCGGGGTAAGTATAGTGGTCAAAGGCTCCACAAAAGGGGTTTCCACCAATTTTGACGGGGAATATGAAATCGAAGTCTCGGAAGGTGATATTCTTGTATTCTCATACATTGGCTTCGCTTCACGTGAAGTTACTGTTAAACAAGAAAAAAGTATTAACGTGACCCTGCAGCCAGATCTTATGGACCTTAATGAGGTAATCGTTACCGCAACTGGGGCACGCCGTAAAGTTGAGATGGGCAATTCCATTGCCAATCTCAATGTTGCAGATGACGTAAAACAACGCCCAATAAGCAATGTTTCAGATCTGCTTCAGGGCCAGGCGACCGGTGTTCAAATTTCCAGTAGTGGGGGTTCTACCGGCATGGGCTCCCGTATTAGGGTAAGGGGTTCCAATAGTGCATCCCTCTCCAACGAGCCGGTAATATATGTTGACGGAATTCTTATCAACAACGAGGCCAATTCCATCTCGTTTGAAACAGGTGGGCAGTCTCCTTCGAGGTTAAACGATATCAACCCAGAGGATATTGAATCTATCGAAATCATCAAGGGGCCTTCAGCAGCGACCTTGTACGGGTCAATTGCGGCGAACGGTGTGATTCGTATTACTACTAAAAAAGGGAAGCAAGGGGAACCGAGATGGTCCGCTTTTATGGAGAGCGGTCTCGTCGAGGATGTGACGACCTATCCACAAAATTATCAGGCACTTGATTCCCAAGGCAATCCTGGCTTCAATTTTGAAGCGGCCGACGGCACTTTTGTCCCCAGTACGGTCAATTCTTTTCAGCCCTTGAACGACCCCCGTACCTCGCCCTTTAGAACAGGACAGTCTTATGGTGCCGGATTAAGCGTATCGGGAGGTTCGGAAGTACTTACCTACTTTCTTTCAGGTAGTCTTACCGACGGTGAAGGTGTCTTACCGGTCAATAATATTAAAAGGACCAATTTCAGGGGGAATTTTGGGGCTAAAATTACCGATGACCTGAAGGTTAATTTAACCACGGGCTACACTAATAGTAATCTAGAATTACCCTTGAACGATAATTTTGCCTTGGCCCTAATGAGTCAGGGACTTAATGGTGCATCTTCGATCGACGTGAACAACGGTTGGGGCGAATTTACACCCGATGAATTGTTCACAATCGATACCCGACAAATAATCAATCGTTTTACTTCAGGTCTTGAGATTTTATGGCAACCTATGGAGAAACTGAATGTAAGGGCTTCTGGTGGACTTGACTTTACTTCGCGTTGGGACAGCCAGTTTTTCCCAACGGGAGAAGCCCCGGCTTTTCTCAACTATGACCAAGGTGCCCGATTTTCCAATAGGTTTAACGATTTTGTTTATACTCTTGATATGGTAGGGTCTTACAAAACAGACTTATGGGAAGGCATAAATTCACGTACTTCCCTTGGGTTTCAGTATTTACAGAATTTATCACAGGGTACATTTGCAACCGGGCTTCTTTTGGTTGCGGGTAGCAACTCAATTGCGGGTGCCGCTGTTACACAAAGTAACGAGCAGACCATCGAATCACGCACCGTTGGTGTCTTTTTGGAGGAACAGATTGGCTTTAGCGATAAACTATTCGTAACTGGTGCGGTGCGGGCAGATCGCGGAAGTTCTTTTGGTGCTTCCTTCAATTCGGTATTTTACCCCAAAGTGAGTGCCTCGTGGCTCATTTCAGAGGAGGAATTCTTTAATAATTCCGATAAATATGGAATAAGTTCCTTACGGCTTAGGGGAGCATGGGGTGCCTCCGGGGTTCAACCTGGCACTAATGATGCCTTAAGATTTTTCAATCCTATCGCGGCTACCTTGGACGGACAAAGTGTAACGGGGGTAACCATTGGAAGTGTAGGAAATACTGGTTTAAGTCCAGAGAGATCTACAGAGGTTGAATTTGGTTTTGATGCCAAATTATTGTCTGATAAAATCGGCTTTGAAATGACCTATTTTAATAAGCGAACCGAAGATGCCCTTATTTTCAGGCAATTACCCCTATCTCTTGGAGTGGGTGAGGGACGTTTTGAAAATTTGGGCTCCGTAAAAAACTCAGGTATCGAAATAGGCCTGAATACTAGAATCATCGAGACCGACAAGTTTTTCTTTGGACTGGATTTCGTGGGTTCTTTTATCGATAACGAGCTGATTGAACTGGGTGAGGGCATCCAGCCTGTCATTTTTGGACAGCAACGTCATGTTGAAGGATTCCCCCTTGGTGGCTATTGGGACGAAACCTATACCTATAACGATGCCAACGGCGACGGTTTCATTGGGCAAAATGAAGTACAAGTAGGGGAACTAGGTTATTTGGGCACCCCGTTTGCAACGACCGATATTTCTTTTACCCCGACACTGAGTTTTTTCGAAAATCAATTTGTGCTGAAAGGGCTTCTTAACTACAGGGGCGGTCAAAAACTCTATAACAATACCGGTTCATGGAGAAACGGAAACAGTAATAATAGGGAACTAAACGACCCCAATGCCTCACTTGAAGATCAGGCCAGGGCCGTTGCTTCAAAATTTTTGGGAACAAATGCAGGTTATATCGAAGATGCCTCTTTTTGGAGGCTACGTGAAATCTCATTGACCTATAACGCACCGGGAACCTTTTCAAGCAAACTTGGTTTTGACCGTATAAGCCTAACACTTTCTGGTCAGAATCTTGGCGTTTGGACAGATTACTCAGGGCTTGACCCCGAAATTAGTTCTGAAGGACAAGCCAATTTTACCACCGAAGAATTTCTCAGTCAACCACCTGTACGTTCGTGGAAAGCAAGACTGAACCTATCGTTTTAATAAAAAAAATAAGAAAATGAAAAAAATAATAAAAGCAAACAACAACGATTCCATATCACTCTTGAATGTCATTGTCTTGATGGTACTGTCGTCTTTATGCATATCATGCGATTCGGTGGTGGAAGTCTCGGATCCCGATATCGTTACCCCGGAATCACTCAACAGTGAGGCCGGTATACAAACCCTACGAGCGGGTTCTCTGGGGGATCTTGCAGTGGCTATGAGCGGTTCCGCTGCGGGTCATGGTGCCACTACAGGGCTAATTGTTATGAGTGGCCTTATGAGCGATGAGTATTCCTATTCGGGAACCTTTCCCACCAGGCGTGAAGCCGACACCCGTAATCTTCAAGATATCAACAGTGACGTAAACACAATTTATGGCAACCTGCATAGATCGCGAACTGGTGCCGAAACTACGGTTGACCTTCTTGCCGATTTCGGTGGAAACCCAGAAATTGAAAGTGAGATGCAAAGCGTTGCTGGCTATGCTTATGTCATGTTCGCGGAAACCTTTTGCGGTGGGGTGCCGTTCAGTAAGGCCCCTGCCAATGGCGGAGAATTGATTTATGGCGATCCTTTGACCACCGAACAAATGTTCAACCAAGCGATAATTTGGTTTGATCAAGCTATCGCCAACGCCGGCAGCAATGATAAATTGGCGAACCTAGGACGGGTAGGTAAGGCCCGCTCCCTTTTGGGTCTAGGGCAAATGGATGCGGCAGCCGCTGAAGTAGCTGCTATTCCAACAGATTTTGTTTATAATATTGAGCAATCCGACAACAGTCAAAGACAAGAAAACGGTATTTACATTATGAGTACCGTTCGCCGCCAGTTTTCTATCGCCGACGGAAAGGGAGGAAACGGCTTAATGTTCCGCTCTTCCATGGATCCCAGGACGCCTTGGGACGGCGGTACGGAATTTGGGCAGGATGATATTACCTTGTATTACAATCAGCTAAAATATGATTCTTCCAATGTGCCCGTAATCCTGGCTTCTGGAACAGAGGCAAGATTGATCGAGGCCGAGGCAGCCGCCAATGCGGATGATGCTATCACCGTGGAGGACATACATAATGCACTTAGGGCTACTATAGGTCTGTCAGATTTAGACCTCTCAGGAATTAGCGGTGACGACCTATTGCTGGCCCATTTTTCAGAGCGTGCATTTTGGCTCTTCAGTACCGGTCATCGACTAGGCGACCTTAGAAGACTTGTGGACGTTTACGGTATGATGCCCTCCAATGTCTTTCCGTGGGGGCCGTATTTCAAGGGAGGGGAATATAGCTCTACCCTTAAATTTCTCGTTCCACAGTCAGAATCGAACAACCCTAATTATGCTGGGTGTTTAGATTAAATTGATCACTAAAAAATAGATGGAAAAGAGGCTGCTAAAAAAGCCTCTTTTCTTTTTATGTTTGTATAATACCACATTATCAACGACCATTTTTTATGAAAGATAAGTTTATGTCTCCACAATTTGAACGTTCGGGAAACTTCACTTTTTTATATGCTTTGTTTTTTCTGTCCGGTACCGCCGGTCTAATTTTTCAGGTGGTCTGGATGTACCGCTTAGGCTTGGTATTTGGAAACGCCGCGTACGCAACGGCGGCAACACTCTCCGTTTTTTTTCTTGGGCTCGCACTTGGGGGAAGGTTTTTTGGAAATGTCGGCGCTCGTTTGAAGAGACCGTTTCGTGTATATGGGCTTATGGAGCTGGGCATTGCGCTAACTGCCTTGTTGATAATACCAAGCCTTGATTTATATGAAATGTATTATGCCGAGATAGTATCCTTTTTGGGCGGTTCAAAAAGTGCCCTTTTACTGGCGAAATTCTTTTTTGGTGCTTTATTGCTTTTGCCTCCAACGTTTCTTATGGGCGGTACTTTTCCAATATTGGCACAGTACATCGGTAAAAATCGCAGGTACCTCGAAAGGCGCGGAACCATTCTATATGCAGTGAATACATTGGGAGCAGCACTTGGAGCTTTTTTTACAGGGTTTTACCTGATCAGGGAATACGGGGTAAGTTCAACGTATGGCCTTGCTTTAATACTAGTAACTTTCGTAGGTGTTCTTGCCATTGTTCTTGATAAATTCTATGTGTCTTATTCCGTTGCGCCCTCGGCCGCGGAAGTAAGGTCAAAATCCAAAAAACATAATGAACGTTCGACCAAGTTAAGTTATACCCAGTTTGCCGTGGTGGCTTTTTTTTCAGGAGTATTGGCACTATCGGCCGAAACCTTATGGACCAGGATGTTCGCTCAAGTACTACAAAATTCAGTGTATTCGTTCTCCGCTATTTTGGTGGTATTTCTTTTGGCTTTGGCATTTGGAGGGTTCGTCGCACATCTACTTGTTAGGTCAAGGATACCCTCAAAAAGTGCCTTGGCCATACTCTTGTCCGTTTCGGCAATATTAGTAGGAGTTTCCCCGTATGTTTTCAATATCGCAACAAACGGCCTTGGGTATCTGGCAATGGGCACATCTTGGTACGCCTATGTATGGGCCGTTTTTAAATTGGCTTTTTTAGTGGTCTTACCGCCAACGGTTGTTCTGGGCGCAGTGTTTCCATTCTTGCTCAAAGTAGCTCCCATGATAGATAAGCCGTCCGGACGGATTGTTGGCAGGTTGGTACTTTTCAATTCCACAGGTAGCTTTGTAGGCCCCGTACTATCAGGTTTCGTTCTGCTCGACACTTTAGGACTCTGGGGCAGTATAAAAATCGTTGCTGTTTCTTACGGAATCTTGGCCATTCTGGCCTCACTATCGCTTTATGGGCGAAAGAAAATTGGATGGGCCTTGATACCCTTTACCGTAATTTTAGGGATACTTGTTCTGAAAAATCCACCTATAGTGCGCTTGGATGCTGATGAAACCTTATTGGATTCCCGGCAATCGAGCGATGGTGTAGTTTCCATCGTGCAATTACCAAAGAATATTCAGATGCGCTTGGATAACTTTTATGTACTCGGGGATTCCGGCTCGCTGTTGGTCGAACAAATGCAGGCCCACATTCCGTTACTTATCCATCCAGCACCAAAAAAAGTAGTTTTCTTGGGCATGGGAACCGGTATTACTGCGGGGGCTGCCCTCCAGCATGAGGTAGAAAAGGTTGTGGCGGTAGAGTTGGTATCCAATGTAATTCCGGCCGCACAGCGCTATTTTGCCCCTTGGACCAACGGACTTTTCAATGACGAACGCGTAACCATTGTTGCCGATGATGCCCGAAACTATCTTTTGGGTACGCGCGAGCAATTCGATGTTATTGTTGGTGATCTTTTTACCCCATGGCACGCAGGTACCGGAAGCCTTTACACCCTTGAACATTTTAAAGAGGCGAAAAAGCGGTTATCTCCCGGCGGCATTTTTGCACAGTGGTTGCCAATGTACCAGCTTACTTCTGAAAACTTCGATATCATTGCCGCCACGTTCGCTTTGGTTTTCCCCCAAGTGACCCTATGGAGGGCCGATTTTTCCGGAACACGGGCAAGTATCGTGCTTATTGGCCAAGAGACAGGTAAACCGTTAGACGAAAACACCCTTAGGCAAAATAGTGTCAATGTCGTTGGCGGGCAAGGCAGTTCGACCAAAGACGATCATATGGCAGGCCTGTTCTATTTAGGAAACTTGGATGCCGTACGAAATCGTTTATCTGGAATTCGCCCGAACACCGACGACAAAAGATTGGTCGAATTCGAAGCCCCGATTTTATCGCAACAAGCCAATGCCGGGCGTGCAAATTATCTTATAGGAACAGAATTGGATAACTTTCTCAAAGAACTGGCCGGCAATCTCCCTCCGGAAGAGGATCCCTATCTTTCGAACCTGCCACCTGATGAAATTCGGTACGTAAAAATAGGTTCGCTTTATCATCGTTATATTCAGCTTATAAATGTGGGGAAAGACAAAGAAGCAAAAATAGTACTTGAGCGGATACAGCTTCTGGCGCCCGACTTCTTGAAAAAGGAATCAGAATCCATTGACGAAACAGAATAACGAAGTGTCTGAAAACATTAAATATTTTAAAAAAACTTTAGAATAATCAAAGAACATATGAAACTATTAAATCACAAACCATTTCCGTTTTCCATCCCGATAATCCTGCTCATATTGCATTTTAATCCCTTAGTAGCGCAAGAAAGCGTCGTAGACAAAGCCATTGAGGTATCGGGTATGGAAAAAATGAAAAATGCGGAGGCTTCCTTTTCCTTCCGTAAACATACCTATAGTTACAAACGGCAAAACGGACAATTTACTTATACAAGAATCGGTAAGAACAAGGATGGCAGTTTGGTGAGGGATGTATATACCAATAAAGGGTTTATCCGTTATATTGACGATGCCGTGGCATCTATCACGGAGGAAAGAAAAAATGCCTATACAAATTCAGTCAATTCCGTAATGTACTTTGCATTTCTGCCCTTGTGGCTCAAAGACCCTGCCGTTGTTCTTGAGAATAAGGGCACCACCTTTATCAAAGGAAAAGAATACCATAAGATTCGCGTAACCTTTAAAAAGGAGGGCGGTGGCGTTGATTATGAAGATGTGTTCCTTTACTGGTTTGATGTTAAGGATCATAGTATGGACTACTTGGCCTATAAGTATTTTACCGGTAAAGGAGGGATGCGGTTTCGCGAGGCATATAATCAACGTACCGTTAACGGCATTACTATACAGGATTATCGGAACTTGCAACCGAAAATAAAAGATGCGGTTCCTTTCGAACAAATTGAAAAAGCCTTTGAAAATGGAAAATTGGAAGAGCTTTCCATTATAGAATTAAAAAATGTGAAAATCTCAACACTGCCCAAAATTTAGATTTGGTATGTCTAGCTGTTTTTCCAAAGGTAAAACCTATTACTCACGAAAATGGATCTATCTACTCAAACACGCGCAGTATATTTCCGGTAAGCTCCGTATTGAATATTTTTAGCGGATTACTTGTGATGCTGTTTAACGGTTTTCCCGTTTGGTCAAACCGTGCACCATGCGTTGAACAGTAATAGATGCCCCCATCATTCGAAATAAATCGCACTTCCTCGGTCTGTTGATGGCTACAGATTTGGCTGGCGGCCACATATTGCCCCTCCAAGTTTTTGGCCACTACCACGAATTCCTTTAGGATAAATCCGCCGTTGTTCTGTAAAGGCGCACCTTCCTGAGCGTCAAGGTCAATGGTAAA
>TARA_R110001606_G_scaffold160617_2_pt1 | contig 10440 bp, 12 predicted proteins | sample TARA_R110001606 | Tara Oceans TARA_R110001606 (sample SAMEA4398315) | marine metagenome | biome: Polar Biome; feature: [SRF] surface water layer (ENVO:00010504); material: water (ENVO:00002006), including particulate matter (ENVO:01000060) such as... | depth 5 m
TTGCTTGAATTTGAACAGGAATTTCATTGGAATGGAATTTGATGAAGATTATTTCGCCATATCCAAAGCGAGAATAGAAGAACATCGTAAGAAACTACTTGACAACTTAGAGTAAAAGCGTTACATGTGATGAAACAGGAGAACAAATGAAAGAACTTACAAAGACCGAATCCTTTTCTCGCTTTGGGAAAAGCTTTCAAGAGAATATATGCCAACTTATGTTGGAAGATCGTCCATTTTTCGATCAAATAACAGAAGTGTTAGACATCAACTTCTTCGAGAAGAAATATCTGCAGATCTTCGCTAAAACATTGATCAATTATAGAGATAAATATAACACTCACCCGAATCCAGAAGTAATGATGACCCTACTACGAACAGAGTTGGGGAGTCACGATAAAGCAACAGCACAGCAGGTAAGAGAGTTTTATGCCCGTATTCACACATCAGACGGCGTAGAACAAACTCTATTTATAAAAGACAAGTCAATCGACTTTTGCCGAAAGCAATCATTGAAAACAGCCATGTTGAAGTCTGCGAAGTTGCTTAATTCTTCCTCTTTTGATGAAATTGAGAAGGTCATTAAAGATGCTTTGGTTCTTGGTACGGATAATGACTTTGGTCATGATTTCCACAAGGACACATTGTTGAGATTCGAAGAGGCAGTTAGAAATCCAATCACAACAGGTTGGAGAAGAATGGACGAGATCATCAAAGGTGGTTTGGGAAGCTCAGAGCTTGGTGTAGTTATCGCTCCGACAGGCAGTGGTAAAAGTATGGTTTTAGTGCATCTAGCCACGCAGGCTCTATTACAGGGCAAGACAGTAGTATATTACACTCTAGAATTAAAAGACACAGTAGTTGGGCAACGCTTCGATTGTTGTATTTCGGAAGTGGCTTTACACGAGCATCGTCAGAGCAAAGAAGAAATCTTAAGAAAAATTGAAGATATTGATGGAACCCTCATAATTAAAGAGTACCCAACGAAGTCTGCATCTGTCTCAACGATAAAAAATCACATTGAGAAATTAAGAAAGAGAGGCATTGAGCCGGATATTGTATTAGTTGATTATGCGGATCTTTTGAGACCGCCAAGGGTAACAGGTGAAAAAAGACATGAATTGGAAGAAACTTACGAAAGCCTTCGAGGACTTGCTCAAACCTATGAAATCCCCGTGTGGACTGCCTCTCAAACCAATCGAGGCGGTCTTAACGCTGAAGTCATCACGATGGAAGCGATCTCAGAATCCTTCAGCAAATGCTTCGTAGCGGACTTCATCTTCTCATTATCGAGAACAGTCCAAGATAAGCAGTCAAACAAGGGACGAATGTTCATTGCAAAGAACAGGAATGGTCCAGACGGCTTAGTATTCGATGCTTTTGTTGACTGGTCTGTAGTTAAGATATCAATTCTTGATAGAAACGAGGGAGCTGAGGGTATGCAGAGCACAGGCGATGCTTTAACTACATTGAAAGCAAAATATGCAAAAGAACGCGAAAATAAAAAGTTATTATCTACGATAAAGTCGTAGAATTCGAGGAGAAACAAATGAAGAAGGAATTTGAGGATTGGAGGAAGTTCTTGGTGGAGTCCAAAGTTCACAAGGGGAGCAACGAGCAGATAGACGAGGGTTCGGAGTTTGTAACCCTCTACCACGTTGGATGGAAGCCTCCCTCTATGCCTTTCGAATTTCTAGAAGGTAATATGTTTTCTGGTGAAAAAAGAGGGACCAAGAGGCCCCTAGGGGACAATGCACTGTATTGTGCAACAACTAAGGAAGTGGCCTTGCGCTATAAGAAGTACAGCAAGCTCTCCTATCTTTATAAGCTTAGTTACCCTACTAGAGAATTGGCCGGAATATTAAATCCAGATCACGGCGCATCTAAGGAAATTATAGAGAGGTATTTAAGTAAATGGAAAAGTAAAGAGTACGGAGCAAGATTTGAGGACATAAGAAACACATCAGGAGCTATCGAGGTTGGAATATATGATTTTTCTAAAATTGAAGTAATTTCCCATGAGGCCTTATTTGGCGAGTCCGATATCTACTTAATTTTAGACGACATTAGGGGGAAAATCTCCGAAATCGAAGACGCAGTGAAAAACGATTGGCTATTCGATGAAGAAGTGGATGAACTGATATCTTACTATAGTAGTCCAAAACAAAAAGAAGAAAATAGGCAAGCTAGGGAGCTGGAACCGTCAGAGTATGATGGTTATATGAGGCGACTTATGGCCGTGAAAGAAGAGCAAGATAATCAACAAATAAAGGAGAAATAAATGAATTTAGAGAATACAATACTGTCGGATGTTACAGTTCATATGAAGTATGCAAAATACCTAGAAGCTTCTAAGCGTAGGGAGAACTGGAAAGATATTACAACTCGAAATATGGCTATGCATATTGAGAAGTTCCCCCATTTAGAGGATGAAATCAGATCAGCATATGTATATGTATTTAATAAGAAAGTATTACCTTCAATGCGATCACTGCAGTTTGGAGGCAAACCTATCAAAGTAGCTCCAAACCGTATCTTTAATTGTGCGTTTGCTCCAATCGATGACGCCCGAGTTTTCGGAGAGATCATGTTCTTACTTCTTGGTGGAACAGGGGTTGGATTTTCAGTACAGAAGCATCATGTAGAGAAACTACCAGAGATTCGTCGACCAAACACAAATCGTAATCGTCGATTCCTAATTGGAGATTCAATTGAGGGTTGGTCAGATGCTGTTAGAGCACTAATTAACTCTTACTTCAAGGGAACATCAAAACTACGATTCGACTTCTCGGATATTAGAGCAAAAGGTATGCGCTTGGTTACATCCGGTGGGAAAGCTCCGGGGCCACAGCCTCTGAAAGAGTGTTTGGTGAAAGTGGAAGGGATTTTAGATGGAAAACAAAACGGAGACAAACTCTCTACTATTGAGGTTCATGATATCATCTGTTATATTGCAGATGCCGTTCTAGCCGGAGGAATCCGACGGGCTGCACTCATTTCGTTGTTCTCAGCGAATGATGAAGAAATGCTTGGGTCGAAAGCAGGATCATGGTGGGAGCTTAACCCACAACGAGGAAGAGCGAACAATTCAGTAGTTCTATTACGACATAAGATTACCGAAGAGTCTTTCAAGTTTGTTTGGAAGCGAATCGAAGAGTCAAAGTCTGGAGAACCGGGTTTCGTACTTTCAAATGATAGAGATTGGGGGGTTAACCCATGTGTTGAGATCGGCCTACGACCTAATCAATTCTGCAACTTGGTTGAGATTAATGTATCCGACGTTACAACTCAAGAAGAGTTGAATGCAAGATCGCGCGCTGCAAGCTTCATAGCGACCCTTCAGGCGTCTTATACTGATTTTCATTACCTACGCCCTATCTGGAAGCGAACAACGGAAAAAGAGGCCCTTATTGGCGTTTCTATGACTGGTATTGCATCTGGTGGCGTACTAAAGCTTAGTATGACCGAGAGTTCTTTGGAAGTAAATAAAGAGAATCGAAGAGTTGCAATGCAAATTGGTATCAACAAGGCAGCCCGAACAACATGTGTTAAGCCCGCAGGGTCAACAAGTTTAACTCTTGGAACTTCAAGCGGAATTCATGCTTGGCATGCTGAATATTACATTCGTAGATTGAGAGTTGGAAAGAACGAATCGATTTATGGATATCTTTTGGATAATATTCCGGGATTGCTAGAGGATGATAAGTTTAGACCACATGATACAGCGATTATCTCTATACCACAGAGTGCACCAGATGGAGCAATCTTGCGTAGCGAGACAGCAATTGACCTTCTAGAGAGAGTAAAGAAAGTATCTATGGAATGGGTCAAAGGTGGACACCAGACAGGCTCAAACGGACACAATGTCTCAGCTACGATCAGCATTAAGAGTGATGAGTGGGCTGAAGTCGGACAGTGGATGTGGGAAAATAGAGAATACTATAACGGCTTATCTGTTTTACCCTACAATGATCACAGTTATGTGCAAGCTCCATTTGAAGAGTGCTCGAAAGAGAAGTACGAAGAAATGCTCAAGCTAGTTAAGGGAATAAATCTAGATAAAGTAATTGAAGTTGATGATCAAACCAACCTTTCCGGAGAAATTGCTTGCGGTGGTGGTGGATCATGCGAGATTATCTAGTAAAAAAGTACTAAAAAGTGATCTATTTCACTTGACAGCATTGTTTAGTTGTGTTATATTATTTAGTAACACAACTATTCTATTTTGGAGGAAAAATGAGCTTTAAACCATTTAACAGATTTGTTAGGGTACTTCCCTTAGAAGATGATGTCGGAGAATATGAGTCTCCAATCATACTGATGCCGGAAGACTTTAAAAGACCAATCGAGCCACATATGGTCTGTGAGGTAATTAGTAAGGCAGATGATGTCGTATTAAAAATAGAAGTCGGAGAGGCAGTAGTTATTGAAAGACGTATGCTTCTAGAAGTGAAAACCGGCGATGAGGTAGTATTCCTTATCTTAGAAAATTACATTTATGGGAGAATATAAAAATGAAAATAACAAGAGACATGCTTAAGGGATTGATATCTGAGGTTTTAAGTGATAATAAAATTATAAAAGAAGCAACACAGAACGTGAAATACGATAGGATAATGAAACTTCTATCTGGCGATGTTGGAGCCGTAGACCAAGTGGTTATCGTAACCCCAGAAAACCCTCACGCGATCCCACTAACCCCACAGCAAAATAAGAATAGAACAGAGGAATTTGAAAAGGAATTGGCCCACGCAGGATATGGGTTCAGAACAGTATCAGGTATGTACGAAGGCCCAGAAGACTCCTACGTCATACCACACATGACCTTGGCTGATGCTAAAAAGTACTCTTATAAGTATGGGCAACAGACATTCATTCACTCACGCCGCCAAGCTGCCCCAGAGACTGAGGGACAATTCTTTCATGGTATGTACGAGATTGACTTCTCAAAAGCCACAGAAAATCCAGCATATGATAAGGCTGAATATGGATCTGGAATCTATAATACCGTATCATCTGTTGGAATTAAGGATATAACACCATCTTCTACAATTAGCGGCCATGATAAGATGGCTAGCGCAACAGACTATTACTCCCATGTCCCAGACGAGAAATGGGCAGAGAAGGAAAAAGGTGTAGGTAAAGATCGGAAAGTAAGACCTGCAGGAGAGAAGCTAGGCAAGAGGTTCTCAATTGATTTCTTCAACGACCAAGAGACTCCATTCGAAGGAAATCAGGACATTGAGTTGAAGAATCCTAAGTATCTTCGAGAATCCAGATATATTATAATTTCTTCCGACGATGCATCAAATGCTCCGGGATCGAAGAAATTGGTTGATGAAATTTCTATTCTATCCAAGAAGGTCAATGAGTCTACAACTCTTGGGTCCCATGTCCGTTACTCTCGCCTCAAGCTAGTGGCGAAAAAGAGAGAATTGCTTAAATTAATGGAAGGGAGTAAGTAGTGAAAAAGTTGGAAAATATTACAATTGATTTATACGGAGATGGAATTGGCCAAGTTAGCTTGGTCAGCCATGTTGGAACAGATAAAACTATTGTTAATGCAGCTCGTGTATCATTCGGAAACGATGTCGATGGCGATCTAACAAGTAGAGATAAGAAACTGATCAAATACCTGATCAACCACAAGCATACCTCTACTATGGAGCATAACTCGGCTACATTCATCTTTGAAGTACCAATGTATGTCGCTAGACAGCATATGAGACATCGGACATGGGCATATAATGAGATCTCACGTAGATACACAGAGGTTGATATGAAGTTTTATTCACCTCTAGAGTTTCGAACACAGCATAAGAGTAACAGACAGGCTTCAAATGCTGAAGTTCTCATTAACCCCATCATTGATAATGATCTACCTGACTTTAAGGCAAGCGACTTGGTTCGAAACCATCATGTGGACTCGTTGAGGCTGTTTAATAGATTAACATCAGAAGGTGTATGTAGAGAACAAGCCAGAGGCGTATTACCACAGAATCTCTATACAAGATACTATGGAACCGTAAATCTCTCAAATCTTCTAAAGTTTATCGATCTTAGAATGCATGAGGGTGCTCAATGGGAAATCCAAGAAGTGGCTAAAGCTTGTTTGAGAATTGCTACAGAGCTGTGGCCAGTCACAGTAGCAGCATATAAAGAAGTTAGGGGTAAATAATGTTTGATTTGGGAGATTTGGTAAAGTTTAACACTACATCAACTATTTATGAAGAAATTGTTGCAAAAAACAATATTGGGATAATAACAGAAAAGAAGTTATTAGCGGGGTATAGCTCGAATGAGTTTATAGAATATAAATTCTGGGGATATGATGTATTGGTTAATGGTAGTGTTAAACTTAATGTGCCGGAAGAATGCTTAAGGGAGTATTAAAAAATGAACAAAGATGGAAAAAAGAAGTATGATAGTTGGATGGTGTCGCTGAAAGAAGCGAGAGATCCAATGAAGCCTACAAAACGAGCAAATCTAGAAGGCCTCTATAGGGCACTTGGTGTTCCAAATGGAGCAGTTGATATATTTATGGAGCATTTTGTTGCACGCTCGGGCGAATACGATGTGAGAAAGTGGGCAAAGTCACACCTATCATCAGTAAATGTTCCCGAAGCGATACAAACAGCGGCAGTGGAATATGATTGGATGAGCAAGTCTGGTGAACAAAAGGCTATTAGAGGCTTACTTGTTGGTTGGACATATTGGTGGAAACTGATACTTGGAAACAATCATGTTGAGCATCTAGTCAAATTCACAGTTAGCCTGTGGGAGAAGGAGATGTCGGAAGAGATTGAAAGTGGAAGAAAGGAGGGTATCAAAGAGCTTAGATATCTCACTGATAATCTAGAGAGCTTCTTTAATGATTCTGTAGCAACAAGAGCCACAACTGGGACTGGACAATATAAAGACGTAGAGCCCGGGCTTCTAGGGAGACTTGCTGATTGGCATATTGGTTTGAAAGAAGGAGTGTTCGATCAATTTCTAGGTGCTATGCGAGAATCTGTTGATAGACTAGGATCCAAATATTCTGATCAATTAGCCAATACACCGGCGATCAGTCCTGATCCCATTAGGCAAGATACTGGTCCTTCTAGAGAACATCCTTTAGCCAAATTCGCTAGAGACAATTGGAATCAAGATGGTGAATCTTGATTGTAGGAAGAACACTAACTAGCTTACTTTATGCTTGGAGGCTCCAGAGGGATTGTATCTTGACGGAGCCTTTTTCGTTTCACCCATTTTCTTCTGACTTCGATGGCGTAGATCTATCTGAGTTTGGCGTTGATTCTCCGCAACAACTAGCAAATAATCTGATATTCCTTATGGCTCTATCCGGAAATCTAAAACATCAAGGAAACATTTCTGCTGTTAGACCGAATCTTAGTATGATAATAACAAAGGGAAACAGCAGGATAGTATACCCTGATGAGTTTGAGGCGTTCGACGGAGATGAAACAGGAAAGTTTGAGGTGTTCGACGAATTCTATTGGAAGAGGGGTGAATCACACCAAAAGGCAAGGTTGCTATCCGGTGATGATTTCTGCAGTAGAGTGTTATTTTACAGCTCCAAGAGAACAAAGGTAAAGAAGATCACAAAAGACTTCACTGTGGTATCGACAATGAATCGAATGAATTTATCGAGTGCAAACTTTTCTCCCGGAATCGTTGGGATTAAGACTAGAAGGATGTTTAACAAGGCAGGTCTTAGAGGAAATTTCAACAGAAGGACGGAAACAAAAGAGTACTTCAAGAAGATTAAGTTTGATTTTGCCTCAAGAATAGCGATTCCTATAGTAAAGCAGAAAATGTCCTTCAGAGAAGTAATAAATTTAGACCAAAAGGAAGGTAAGGCATGGAAAATGCACAAGAAACTCACGTCGAAACGGGAAATCTGGTTGGGATAATACCAGTATCTGGGAGAAACGACCATGATTTCCAAATGCCTTGGCCCGATTGTCTCACCCCAATAGCACCAGACTACACGCTAATAGAGTCATCTGTTGTCGAGTGCGCATATGCAGGGTGCAAAGCGATATACATCGTCATCAACGACGATACAGCCCCTATTGTGAGGAAGAGAATAGGTGACTTCTGTGGAGATCCTGTATGGAGCGATCGCACTTGCGACCCAATACCACATGAGTCAAAAAGAAGGATTCCAATCTTCTATATTCCCTTGCATGCAAAGGATCGAGGAAGGAGAGATTCTTTATCATGGTCGGTCATTCACGGCGCCTTAACGGCCTTTAAGCTGTCCAGTGGTATCTCTAGGTGGTTTTCCCCTAGCAAATACTATGTATCGTTTCCCCATAGCTACTTTGATCCAAGCCAAATTAGATCTAGTAGGAGGCTAATATCTGGTCCAAAGAACTTCTATCTTAGCTATAATGGTGAGACAGTCAAAGACGGACATTTCCTATCCTTTACGTTTACAAAAGACGAGTGGATTAAGTTCAGAAGAATAGTGAGGACCGGAACAGGTATAAGACCTCCGGGGTCAAAATTCGGAGACACAGCTAAATTGCCGCCAAAAGAGAGATATTCTGCAAGATGGTTTGATGTAGATAAGGTATTTGCTCCTTTAGAACTAGGTGAGATGAATGAGCTTGAGATAGAGGGTTTCTATAATATCCGTTCTTGGAAAGAGTATATTAATATGCTAGCAGGAACAATGGATAATACTCCGATATGCCCAAAGGAGTCGGTATTATACGCATATGGCCACAACAAGGTAGCCATTGATACTGAGGAGAAATGATAGTTTTGACTTGACAGTCTCTCTTTAACCTGTTATAGTATTAACATAGACACTGGAGGTCATAATGGATACAAAATCTGATTTATTATTAAAGAATCATCCGGAGATATTCGGAGAGAACTTTTACTTTGAGTGTGGTGATGGTTGGTTCAATATAATAGACCAACTATGTTATAGTCTCAAGAGAAATAAGTGTGAGGTTAGGGCGGCTCAAGTAAAAGAGAAATTCGGAGGTCTAAGGTTTTATGTGGATGGAGGCTCCGAAGAGTCTCATGCTATAATATCATTTGCTGAGAGACTATCTTATGTTACATGTGAAAGTTGCGGAAGTCCCGGAAAAGTAGGAGGAAAAGGCTGGATTACGACTTTGTGTTCCACTTGTAGAAAAGAGCTACCAGATGGGCAAGAAAAAGCATTCGATCATATTAAAGCACTAGAGAGAAACTGGGATTCATATGGGTCTGAGGTACCAACGCAGAAGACGATACAGAAAGCAAAGGAGTTGTGCCTACTTCTTGGAGTAGATTGCGTAATCCAACCAATGACTGGCGGAACCATCGAAATATTTGTAGATGGGGTTGAGTATGAAGTGGGAGAGAATAGTGAGAAATAGATTTGAAAATACGGACTCATTGGCTATAATGAAAAGCCTTTTGGACAAAAGTATAGACTTGGTACTAACAGACCCTCCATATATCATATCTCACAAGACAGGATTCAAGAGTGTGAAAGAGGGAGTTAAGAGGTTTGCTGTTGATACGGAGTTCGGAGATTGGGACAAAGAGGAGAATTTCTCTATGAAGGATCTCGAAGACTCGATCAAGGAATATTATAGAGTCCTGAAAGACGGAGGCACAGCAATAATCTTTTGCGATCTCTGGAAGATCACGCAAGTCAAGGAGATATTAGAGAGACACAGGTTCAAGCAGATCAGGTTTATAGATTGGATCAAGACAAACCCCGTCCCTCTGAACTCTAGTAGGAACTATTTGACCAATTCTAGAGAGGTAGCCTTGTCTGCTGTGAGGAAGTCAAAACCGACATTCAACTCAAAGTATCACAATGGATTGTATCGTTACCCTATATGTCATGATGCTGGGAGGTTCCATTCGACGCAGAAGCCAATCAAGTTTATGGAAGACCTTATAGCTATCCATAGTAACGACGGTGAGATGGTACTAGACACCTTTGCGGGCTCCGCTACTACGTTGGTTGCAGCAAAGAACATGGGAAGGAATTTCATAGGGTGTGAGCCCGATAAGGACTATTTTGATAAAGCCACTAGGAGGATAAATGAAGCTTAAATATATAATGTGTGAAGGCGCTTGCGTGTCGCAAAAGACACCGTATGCTATACAGAACAAAGAGAGAATTTCCCTACTAGGTATGAATTTGAAGGTACCAGTGAGCCTGTTAGATCCTGTAGAATTCACATCTAGAGAGTCGTCCTTGAAGAATGAATTCTTAGAGTACGAAGAATCCATAGAGCTTGGAGACATGGTTACCTTTGATCCCTCTCGATTCTTTAGTGGTCATACTTCGAATGAAAGAAGAACAGGATTGATCATTGGAGTAGATGAGTCGCCATATTCCACTGGATATTACGGCGAGTATTCTAATTCTGTTGAGGTGCTATGGATTCCTTCAAAATTCAAGGAAATCTTGGCCGA
>TARA_R110001606_G_scaffold381526_1_pt1 | contig 10435 bp, 11 predicted proteins | sample TARA_R110001606 | Tara Oceans TARA_R110001606 (sample SAMEA4398315) | marine metagenome | biome: Polar Biome; feature: [SRF] surface water layer (ENVO:00010504); material: water (ENVO:00002006), including particulate matter (ENVO:01000060) such as... | depth 5 m
TACGTTAGCATCAGTTGTGCCTAAGCTAGACGTGAGTGCTGTCAGATAAGAGGATTGAGTTGTGATCGTACCCTCTGCTGATGTGACCCGTGTATCTAACCCGCTAATAGCGGTTGCATTAGTCGCCAAGCTACCTGTATGACCTAAGACCGTAGCCTCTGCTGCATCCAGATCAACACCAAGCGATGTGATGCTACTAGAGTTAGTAGTCACAACACCATCTAGGTTGGTTATCGTAGTATCCAGAATGGAGAGGGCCGAAGCGTTAGCCAATACATCAACCTCTGCTGCGTCTAGTTCGACGTTGAGTGAGGTAATGGCTGCTTGGTTGACTCCAATCCTAGCGTCACGAATGGACACCCAGACCGTTCCGTCCCAAATGTAGGTATGGTTATCATCGTCAGAATCATACCATCTAGAGTTAGCTGTGATTGGGTTGGGGACACCTGAGACTCCTGCAACTGGTGCTGCTGGTTGTAGGTATACGTCAGCCGTTGCCGCTGTGAGGTCCGTAAGCGTATCCTGTAGACCTGTTGCTACACCATCTAGTCTAGCAACCTCTGTGTCAAGGTTACCCTGTACGACTCCCTGTGAGAATACGATCTCAGCACCTAGGGTTATCTCACTAGCCTTATAATAGATCGCGAGGTCCGAAAGGTTACCAAGTGTCAGAAGCTCACCTAACTCATCAGTGAGAGCCAGACCGTTCTCTAGTTCTACGTCGTGTAACTCAATATCGATATCTGTCCTGTACTCAGGTATAACGATTGTGGTCGTCACTACCGATGAGGTTCGAGATGTAGATGTTGTTGTGTAATGTAGGTAGATGTCATAGGTGACATTGTGTTGAGGTGCTGTGAAGCTTAGAGACGGGTCATCATTTGGATCTCGTGTAGTCTCTGGGAACTTCACTACCTGAAATACTGTTTCAGATGTCTGCTTGTATCTTAGGGTATACTCATCGACTTCAAAGTCAAAGACTGGATCCCATGTAAGAGTGACAAGACCGTGAGGTACTCCACCTGCTGAATCAACCCTTCCAACCGTTGCAGATAGTCCCGTCAGTGCGGGTAATGGGTCTGTCGGTCTAGGCATGTTTGTGTCAGGTGAGTCGGGCTCGTTTGCGGTAGCTGACCATTGGTAGACACTAGCCTGATATTCTGAGAGGCTTAGTGTACAAGTAAAGTCAGTACCAATCTTGATACCACGAACCCTGAACTTCTTTCCGTTCCATGCGGGTGTCGAGTGTGTCAGTGTGATGATGTCGGAAGGTTCCAAGAGGATACCTTTAGACTTAATCCTAACCTCACAAGACAGAGCCGCCCTTGAGTTCCTAACGATGTACTCTGCAATATCTTCAGCCTGATAGAAGTCCGTAACAGCAGACACTTCGATCTCATGCCATAGCTGCTGGTCCTGATCTTCCGCTAGGTAGGCATTGTACTCAGTACTACCAAGCTTAGGCCAACTGACCTGATCCATGTTGAACCGTTTACTTTTGTTAGGGAACTTAACAGTAACCCTGTTGAATCTTTCTGACTGATCGCCATCACCAAAGGCTATACCACCAATGATGTCATCCTCGTCTATAGCCATGACAGATGAACCAGCATCCTCTAACCGTAGGCTGTATTTGCCTTGGTGGTAGGGTAGGTTTCCTTTCATGCTGTCCAGAAGCTTCTTGACGTTATTGAGAACCTCTTCATCTGGATCGAGTGCTACGTTACAGGTAAGTCTCTTTTGTGTTGTGCCAACCTGTGAAGTTCTGTAGTCGGGGAAGGCTGTGTCGATTGGAACTTCTATTACCTCACCAGTGACCCTGTCGTATCTGTAGTAGATACCCCCAGTTGTGTTGGTTAGTGGTGCTGGTATATCAACCAAAGTGTCACATGAGTTTGCAGCAGTGATGAATGAAGGTACGTTGATCTCGTTGATGCTGAGAGCCCGTCCATAGTCATTTGTAAGATAGTCGAGAAGACATAGAGAAGGGTTATCAGACCATTCCCATGTAGAACTATTGGCTGCGTCATGTGATCCAGTGCCACCGTAAGTAGTGTCTTTTCTGGGATCATAGATCAGCTTACCTTTAACTTGGTATTGTACATTGGGCTCGCCTGAGTACGCTTGGTAACCAGCTTGGTTACGGAAACGACTCTGAACATAGGCAACACCATCACCGACTGATGTACTATCCCATCTAGGGTAGATTGCACCAAGCTCACTTAGGTATGCTTGACCAGCCGAACCGTCCATGATGATACCACGGTATGACATATGGTCATTTTGTCCATAGCGTTTGTGTGTCCATGCGTCACCATCAATCTCGATATCTGTAACTGAGTGGATCGGACCCTCGCCGATTACGTCTACACGGTCGAGGAAGATTCGTACTTCCTTCTGTACATAGGTCGAGTCTATCCCGTTTAGGTTCTGACCTATTAGGGTACGACCTACCGCTGGTTGGACTCCCAGCCTGTTCACATCCTTGAAGACCTTGACACCACCGACTCGTCTTTCACCATAGATGATTGTGAGTCCTGCGTTGTTGTCCTGCTTGGTGATTAGTATGCCTTGGTCGTTGCCTTTCTTGGCGGCAGCTTGTGCTTTCTTAGCTTGAACGTAACTAGCCACACCTGAGACAACTGCTACGATCACCGCTATAATTGTAAAGATACCCATTGTAGTGTTCCCCTTATTTGGCTGTCATCCAACGCATATCGGTTACGTCTTCATGTGAGTACTGGAAGAATGTATCGGTAGGATAGATTTCCTGTTGAGAGGCTGAGTTAGTAAACCTCCCAGCCTTCCGGTTGAATGCAGCCCAATGGGACTTCACTTTGATCTTGATAGCTGATGTAGTTGTTGATTCCACAACAGCCCAGCCATCGAATATGCCTTTGTAAACCTCGAAGGGTCCGTCACCGCTGCCATCTACAACGAGTGAACTATCATCATTGAGAAGTGCCATGTAGAGGGTCACGTCTGCACCGATGTAGTTGTCATTCGCGTAGATTGCAAAGGCTGTCTGATCAGCGTTGTCGAGTGTGATCGTGTATGTGTTCGCTGATATGTCAGTGGTTGACCCGTAGCTATCTAGGCTGATCGTCAAACCTCCAGAGACATATGTGTCCCCATTAAAGGAAACGTCATCTGGTCCGGTAGTGAGGGTCAGAACTGGAAGCTTGACCAAGAAGCAGGGGGCGAACTCGTCACTACTGAGTTGGTTAACGTATTCCGTTGTGAGGTTTAACATATGTTACTCCCGTTCGATCAAGTCTAGCTCGATCCTAATTAATGAGTTTGATCCATATTCTACTTTTTGCACTGGACCATTAAGACTTACCTTCATAAGTGCTGCGGGTAGCGGCATAATGAAGCTTGAGTCATGTGCTGCTGATAGAGCTGGAGCTAGTGTTGTACTGTAGAAACTCTTCAGGAAGCCACTCTTCATACTCATAGAGTTCAAGGTTACATTCGTAGATGTGATCCTGACATACACTGCACCCGTTAATGTTGGGGTCAGGAAGTGTACGTTGCGTCCTTGGTTTACTGCATACGAGGCAGAGGCTACAAGACCTGCTGCTCCGTTTGTACCCGTGAACAGATCGATGGTAACCCCGCTGGTGGCCTCTGGGACGTCGAAGTAGATCCCGACTGGTGTACCTGTAGTAACAGCTATCGAGTTGGTGAATTGCCCACCACCGCCACTTGTGAGAGCCGAGAGGAGTTCTGTGTTCACCCCTGTACCTGCCTCAAGTACTTGCCTGGTTTTGTTGGTTGTTGTTGTTAGGTAATTACCTTCAACCAGCCCGGTAACTGTCTTCGTATAGTTAGGGATGATCACTCCGAAGGTGTCATGTTGACCACGTAGGTTATTCAGGAAAGGGATCAGAGCACCAAAGTCGTCACGGTGGATCGGATCATACCTTAACTTCAAAGTATGATACGGCTCACCGATTAGTCTCGTCTGCATCCTGTGCTTTCCCGAAACAGGGTCAGACGTTAGGATCTTGTGCTGTCTTTCCAAGTTATAAGAGGCTGGTCTGATATGATCAGGTAGCCTTAGCGTAGGAAGTGCCATGTTGTTTTCCTTAGATTAAACCGCCACCTGCACGGTCTGCATTGATTTGACGAAGCATTGACTCGAAGTCACCTCGGTTCTGTTGGATTACTTTGTTGATGACATCTGGATCTTCGACACCCTGTACAGAGAACGTGATATTCTGCGTACCAGATTGTCCCATACCACCACCTGAACTAAGTGCATCTTTTAGATCACCGTTCAAACGACTGTCAACAACTCGCTCACCTTTCTCAAGTAAGTAAGTACCAGTTGAAGGTACATTATCGATCCCGTCATGGAACTGACCAGCTAGTGCAACAGCACCTGCCGCTCCAGCGATACCCATTGAGACCGCTCCCATTGCTTGAATGGATGCAGCCATAGGGAGGCCAGCTACAGGTCCAAGCTCTGCGAGTGCTCTCATCTTAGCAGCTTCGGTGCTCATTACGATGTTGGCAATGTTGAGTGCTGTCTGTAGAACGATAGTCATCTTGGCAACCGCTGAACCTTCCTTAGCGAACTTACCCAGGAGGTCAATACCTGATTGGAGGTTAGACTGTCTAGAGTTCTTTACAGTTGTCTCCCACTTGGCTTGCTTCTCGAGTAGCTTGTTACGGGCTTCGAGTGCCATAGCCTCAGTTGAAGACGTTGCACCTGCATCCGCACCAACACCTACACTGTTCATATCAGCTAGTGATTTAGCCTTATCTGTGTCTGACTTGTTCTTACTGGATATCATCAGCTCTTCCATAGCTTTGTATGTCTTGAGCTTTTCTTGAAGCTTTAGTATTTCTGCGTCAGCGTCATTGACATCCTTTTCGAGACGTTTGACAAATGAGTTGCCTACTGTCGAATCGGCAGATCCTTCAGTCCAACCCAACAAAGCTGAGACCCATGCGGGTGCGTAGTCTCTGAGGTTGACAAAGCCATTGATCATGGATTGCATACCTTTGACACCAGCAATCGCAGCTTCCGCAAAGCCCTTTGTGACGCTCTTGACCATAACGATTCTGAACTTGGTGAAGTACTCAGGCATCTTGACACCGAATGCAAGCGAGGTTGCACCTACAAGGTCATCAAATGCGTTTGATACACCCCAGGCCATGTTAATGAGTCCTGTGTTAACGCCTGTCATCACCTGGTCTGAGAATGTTCCTAGTCTGTCGTTCATAACCCCGGCTTTCTTGGTGACCGATGTTTCCATTACAACGCCAGCATCTACGGCTTTCTTCATGAACTCATCTAGGCCAGCAGAACCGTTGCCCAGCATAGTAACCATCTGAGCACCTTCAGTATCGAAGGCTTGGAAAGCTAGTCTTAGACGTTCTGATGGTGACTCAGCGTTCTTGATAGCATCAGCGTAGTCGCGTAAGACCTCCTCGTTCGATCTGAGGCTTCCATCATTGTTACGAAGCTCAATACCAAGCTCTCCGAAAGCGTCCTTCAGGACACCTGTGCCGCGTCCTGCTTCAGCCATACGTCTTGTAAATCTTTGAATACTTGTGTCGAGGTTCCTCGTTGTGATGCCTGCCCTTTCAGCTGCAAACCTATAAGCGCCAAGCGTCTCTACACTAACACCTAGCTTCGCTGCTGTCTTGCCTAGCTGGTCTGCTGACTTGATGGCTGCGAGTGTTGCTGTGGCTAATGCCACTCCGATAGTCGCTGCTGCTGCCCCAACCGCTCTGAATGTTGCGGCTGATGCTTTGTTTCTTCGTTCTTGAGCCTTTGCCCAAGCCCGGCCCTGCTTGTCTGTTTTCTTGAACTGTGATGTGAGCTCAGAGGAGTCAGCACCCAGCATTACTTTTAAATTCGCTATTATGCTCATCTCATACTACCTTTACGTTTGGACATTATCTTAAGACCCTTGCTGGTTTCAGTCTCCAGCGATGCTTTGAAGCTCTGGAGGATGGCGGGTGCAAAGGGTGTGAATGCGTTTTCTAGGAACGGGTTGGCCCCTCGGTGTTGCGTACCGTAGTGCTCACCGAGTACATACGACCCAGGTGCTTTGCCATCTAGGCCTTTCTTTAATTTGCCTCCAGCGGAAACATAGGCCCATCCTACTCGGTTCTTGGTCTTGCCTCTTGAGGTTCCTGCTCTCAGTTTGATGGAGTCCCGCAGGCTTCCACTATCTGATCCAACGTTAGCCATAGCCCTGTCTCGAACAGGTGCCATAGCCTTTCGGGCTGCCGTCCTGACAGCCTTCTTTATTACCTTCTCGTCAAACTTCTTCAACTGCTTCTCCAGCTCCTTCAAGCCCTTAACTTCATAAGACACTTTCTTCATTGTAAAACGCTCCTATGGCATAGCCTTAAAGATGGACATCATTTGTAGTTGTTTGGCACTGAACTCGTCTTCTTCGATGGCCTCTGGGGCTCTACTCACTACCTCGAAAGGTTTGATGAAGTCGTCAGGTGACATCTTGTTCCCATTTGAATTTGCAACCACTGTAGAGATCAAAGCAGCATGATAGTCTTGTCTAGCTGGGCCAAAGGGCTCAATCTGGAAGTACACCATCCACTCTGCGAACTCACGGGAGGACATGCGATCATCAAGCTCGGCAACAGTCATACTAAGATGAGCTGCTAACCTGAACTTGAAAATACGCTTGTGGTCGCTCTTTAGTTTCCCTCAAGTATCTCGATGTCAGAGTCAAGCAGGCCTGATAGCTTGCTAGCGACTTCAACGATCTTGTCTAGAGCTTCTGCTGACTTGCCAGCTAACTCTTTAACTTCTTTGTCAGTAAACATTCGTGAACCGTCTTCTGCGATGATAGTCATTGAAGCCATAAGAGCCCGTAGGTTCTTCATGCCTTCTGTTCTGATCTTATCTTCAAACATGTCGCGTTCACCTGCTGTCATTCCACGAACCCATACGGATCCGCCCCACTGCTTGACCTCTACCATTTCTTTGGGTAGGTCTTGAGCACTAAGTATTGATGCTTTTGATAATAACATTGTGTTTCCCCTCATATTAAAAGTAGGGGAGCCGAAGCCCCCGTTTGTTATGCTGGTGTCAAGTCATAAGTGACCGCGCCAGATATAGTCAGTTCAACCGCAACAGTGACCTTGTCGTCTTTAGGGCTTGTGATTGAGTAGCTAGATACAAAAGCACTGAAGTCAACACGGGCATCTGCTGCACCGCTAACCCATTGGATAGCATAAGTGTCTAGAGTACCTGCTAGGAAAGCAGTGTCTAGAGCGATATGCTCTGTATCTGAAGGCATCCAAGATAGTGTAACTGAGATGGAGCCGTTGTCACGACTCGTGGTCAACTTGCGTAGGTCGTCATCGCCGTAGCTGAGAAGATCAACCATGTTGCGAGTTGTCTCGAATGCGCCTAGGTCATCAACTTCACCGATCAGGGTAGATGCTGATAGTACGCCAGCAATCGCTGATGTAATGTGTAGTTCTGTTTTCTGTCCTGTGAATGGTGCTGTAATTGCCATCTGTTTAATTCCTTAAGTGAATGTCGATTAGTAACACCGACTGATAAAGTTTTGTTTCGTCATCGTAGTTCATACCGACATCGACTAGGGTTGCATGGTTCACGTATGATGAGCCTAAAGCTCCTTCGTATGCGTTCCAATAGGTTACTACTGCTTGCTTTAGGTCTTCGAGGTTGAGTGTTGATGTTGACCAAAGGTTCAGGGTTAGATCAACTCGCTTTAGTACTGAGATAGCACCGTGCGCTTGTTCAGGTATGTCACCTTTAGTATCAAAGGATATCGAAGGACCACCTAAGTCACCTTGAGGTAACCTAAGTAGATACAATCGTGTTCCTATGATCGCTGAGATTGGTGCATTGGCTTTCATTGATGAGTAGATGTCTTGGTTAATACTCATACTCTAGCCTCCGCTGTTATCTTGATGATCCTGTTGCGTTCATCTAGAACGTGTGCTGCTGTTACTTCTAGTACTGGAGTTACACCATTGATCACGATAGTAGCGTTACCAGCTAGACCCGTTAGGTCAGTGCTGTTGTACCTCATCTGGATCATGTATTGAACAGTAGTAACTAGCTTGCCCATTCTGTCGGCTTCTCCACTATTCTTAGTAGTGACTGATGCATAGAAAGTACCAAGGACTGTGTCGCTGTTCTCAATAGAGCCGTCAGAGCCGACACTATTCGATGGTACGGATACCACGGCCTTATGTCTTAATAGTCCGGCTCTCATTATGCGATCCTCGTTTTGTATGGGTGCAGCAATAGCTTACTTGTCATGCTTGTCAGTTTGTTGACTACAATGCCGACACCTACAACATCGTTCTCTCTGTTCTCGTAGAGGTCAGCAACCATTAACAGAATAGCACTCTTGACGCTAGACGGTATTGATGCTTCGTCACCGACTACAGTAGTTACAGTGATGTTGTATGGTAATTCGTTAGAATCAGAAGGCCAGTATTTTCCAAACGATGGGTAGATGTCCGAACGACCGCCTACGTTCACGACTCGGAAGTCAGTGAAGGTGGACGCAACGTTTGAAGAATCAAAGTAACCAATGCTAGTCACTGACTGTACATCATCAGTAATGGCGAGTTCTTTTGTTTCCGAACTGGGAAATCTGGTAAAGAGAACAGCTTTAGTACCTGATCGCCATGACCTATTGCAGTATGACTCAGCCATCTCGGTGGCGGCTGTGATCATGATTGTCAATTCGGCTTGCTCGGCTGCATCAAGTGTTCCTAGCCTAAGATGCGATTGCACCTCTGCTAGTGTGATTGGGTTAGCCATTCGGCCTCCTTAGTTGTTATTCGTATGCTTTGATATGAATCTCAAGAGCGATTGGTTTTAGAGTGAACAGCATTCTTCAGTTTTAGTTCTGTGCTTGGTTTCATACCTCACCCTATTGTTGAATTAGTTGGGAGCAGTTTAGGCACTTGCTCAGGTGTTATTCTAACTAAGGTTTATATTATGTCTTGCTTACAGTTACTACTTTCAATGCAGATGCATCAAGTACCATTGAACCAACACGCTTACGGGTGTAAAACATTACAGATCCGGGATTTGTGTATGGGTCGCGTAACATAGTAACACCAGTGCGATCAACGATCTGGTAAGCTCTAGAGAAGTCACCGAACAAGATAACAGCGTTTGAACCAGTAGAGGTAGGAGCTGAATCCATGTCTTCGTTGATAACGATCTCGTGACCAAACAGAGTCTTTCCAGCAGCCTGAGAGATATCAGGGTTAATGTACGGAGATCCGTTACCGTCTTTCAGACCAGCTAGAACGCCATGAGTTGCTCGGTTCATCATGAACTTGGCGTTAGGGAGGTAACCAGTCTTACAAGTAAGAACGACATCACGTAGGAAGTCGATGATCGCAGCGTCAGTTGCGCCTAGAAGGCCGTCAGTTGCGGATTCGATTACTTGGTATACGCCAGTTGCGTCATTAGCGGCTGCACTTGCAGTAAGTGTAAGACCATTAAGGATACCAGCGGGTTTGTTAGAACCATCGCCAGAAAGGAAAGCAGAGCCTTCAGCTTCGGCGAACTGAATAGCAACTTCGTTAGCTAACCATGATTCTGCATTGAAGAAACCATCTTCTAGCATGTGCTGGTAGATACGTGGACGGGCGTATACTTCACCGAATACGGCAACGCGCTGTGCAAGCTCGGAAGCATTAGTTTGTGCTCGTGCAGATGTCTCACCAACCCAACCGGAAGCAGATCCCCCAACACTTACTAGCTGACGAACGTCAGATGTTGAAGCTGTAGCTACTGAAGCTACTTGACGGATAGGGGAGATTTCGGATTCAAGCTTGATAATCTCTTGACGAAGCTCTTCAGGTACCGCGAAGCCACCTTGTGCGTCAACAGAGATCTGGAGGTCAGCAGCTTTAGATCGTAGACCTTCGATGCCTTCGCTCATGAATGTTTTAACTTGTTCGTTATGGTCCATTTTATCGGATTCCTGTTTGGTGCGTGATGGTGTAATTACCATAGGTGCAGAAGCTTTTGCTTCCAATTCTTCGAGCTTTTCACTCTTTGCTTGCAGTTCTTTCTCGAGTTCTAGAGCTTTAGCTTCAGACTCTTCGGCTGCGACTTTCAAGGTAAGGTTCTCACCTTGTACGTCTGCTACTGCTTGCTTGACGAGGTCTAGGTCATCAGCTTCAACGGCTTTGACTTCTAGTTCGGCAGCTTCAACAGCTTCAACGACTTCTACTGCTTTAACTTCTAATTCTTCGGACATGTTCATTTACCTAGTTGGTTTAAAAGATCCTGAATGTCAGCTTTACGCTTTACAGCGGCTTCATCACTTACATCAATTACAGGGACGGGTACTACTTCTACTTCTTCTCTCACTAGAGATTTGAAGCCTTCTGAAATGAAAGCTTTCGCTTCCCTACGTGAGAATCCAGCGTCTCGCAGTAC
>TARA_R110001606_G_scaffold370985_2_pt1 | contig 10432 bp, 5 predicted proteins | sample TARA_R110001606 | Tara Oceans TARA_R110001606 (sample SAMEA4398315) | marine metagenome | biome: Polar Biome; feature: [SRF] surface water layer (ENVO:00010504); material: water (ENVO:00002006), including particulate matter (ENVO:01000060) such as... | depth 5 m
GTTATTTGAACAATTAGTGGATGTGGCGCTGGCTAGTTATTCATCGGCGATGGGCAAGACCCGTCAACAAGATATTATTCGCGCACAATTAGAGCTCACCCGCTTAGATGACCGTCTCATAGCGTTATTACAGGACTATGAAGCCAATCAACAAATGTTATCCCGGTGGTTAAGTGACAATAGTAGCGGCCAGTATACTTCCGCACACTTGCCTTCCGTCAATTTGCTATCGCCAATTGCGGGTCAAATGCCAGCCATAGGGTTGATCCATCCATCGCTGTATACACAAGATAATGCAATCAGCTTAAATGTTTTGGCTGAGTATTTTCATGGGCACCCAGATATCCAGGCCATACAACAAAAAATTAGGGCCTCCATGACGGGTATTGAAGTAGAGAAGCAAAAATATAAACCCGAGTGGGGTGTTAATACCAGTTACGCGTATCGCGATGACGATGCGTTAGGTAAAAGTCGAGCTGATTTTTTTTCCATAGGCCTTACCCTGGATATTCCGCTGTTTACCGAAAATCGTCAGGATAAACAGGTGGAATCGGCGGTAGCGACCACTGAAGCGATTAAAACAGACAAAATTCTATTGCTGCGTCAGCTCATGGCGTCTTTTGCCACGGCCAAAACGCAGTTAGATAGATTGGATCAGCGCCAACACCTTTATCGGTCACAACTTTTGCCACAAATGGTTGAACAGGCCGAAGCCTCACTCACAGCCTACACCAACGATGACGGTGATTTTGCCGAAGTGGTTCGAGCACGAATTGCCCAGCTTAACGCCAATATTGATGCGTTGGCTATCGACGTAGAGCGACAAAAAACCATCATCGGGTTAAATGCATTGTTTGCGACCAATAGTCAGCAAATAGTCAGTAGTACCCACAAGGGAAAAATAAAATGAAGAATTCATCATTTTCAGTTAAATCAATAATTTTAGGGGCTCTGTTAGGCACTGCTGCTACTGCGCTTTTCTATGTGTTTTGGACGCCCTCTGGGACACAATCATCTATGACCAGCACCAAGCAAGAACCACAATATTGGGTGGCACCTATGGATGCCAATTATACCAGCGATAAACCTGGTAAATCGCCGATGGGTATGGATTTAATCCCCGTTTATGAGGATGGCACGTCAGGCGCTGATTCAGGGCCTGGTACTATAAAAATATCCCCTGAAGTGGTTAATAATTTGGGCGTACGCACGGCTAAGGCCCAAAACCGCCCACTGAACTTGCAAATATCGACAGTCGGTTATGTTCAGTATGATGAAGATCAAATTGTTAATATTCATCCCAGGGTAGAAGGGTGGGTCGAAACACTTTATGTCAAAGCGGTGGGTGATCCAGTGGTCAAAGGCCAAGCAATGTACGCACTCTATTCTCCGCAACTGGTTAATGCCCAAGAAGAATTTTTACTGGCCCTGGAACGCAAAAACACACGTATGATCCAGGGGGCACGGGATAGGTTGACCTCGTTGAAATTTCCTGCAGAGGGAATAAAACGTTTAAATAGAGAAAAAAAAGTGGTTCAGACTGTTACTTTTTACGCCCCCCAGTCAGGGGTGATTGACAATCTTAATATTCGTGAAGGATCTTTTGTCAAGCCGGGAACGACTATGCTTAGCATTGGTAAACTAGATCAGGTTTGGGTTGAAGCTGAGGTGTTTGAACGTCAGGCTGCTAGCGTTGCAGTGGGGATCCCCGTGACCATGTCACTGGCTTATATGCCGGGCAAGAAATGGCGAGGAAAAGTAGACTATGTTTACCCCACACTAAATGCTAAAACCCGTACAATTAAAGTCAGATTACGTTTTGACAATAAAAGTGAAGTGTTAAAACCTAATATGTTTGCTCAGGTTAATATTCATGTACCCAGTACACAAGACTCCTTATTGGTCCCCAAAGAAGCGGTTATCCGTTTAGGTAATTCTCAACGAGTGGTATTAGCCTTAGGGGAAGGGCGTTATAAATCGATTAATGTAGAAGTTGGGCGTTATGATGTTGACAGCGCAGAAATATTGTCTGGTTTAACGCCAGGGGATGAAGTGGTTTCTTCCGCGCAGTTTTTACTGGATTCAGAATCAAGTAAAAGCAGTGATTTTAAACGTATGTATCACCCGCCAGAGACTAGTACTGCCACATCCAGTGTTTGGGTGCAGGCAACTATTAATGCTGTGATGAGCGACCACCGCATGCTCAAGGTTAGCCATCAAGCCATTGAACAATGGGATTGGCCGGCGATGGACATGGATTTTACGGTGGCGAAATCGGTTGATTTAGACTCATTAAAAAAAGGAATGACACGACAGATTGAAATTGAAAAAAGCGCACAGGGGAAATATAAAGTCACCGATGTGCGTTCTAGCCCACCTGAATTAACGTCACAACTAAGTGCAGAAAACTTTGCATCGGTAGAGGGGGTCATTAACGCGGTAATGCCGGGACACCGCATGGTAAATATCAGTCGAGCGGCCATACAAAAATGGGATCGTCCTGCGGCAACGGTAGATTTTACGGTCAGCGATAACATTGATATGTCAAGCCTGAGCACAAATATGCGGGTTCAGTTTACCTTTCACGTTACTGACGGCAGTTTTGTTATAACCGAAATACGGCCCTTATCTACTGAAAAAATGAATAAGGGTGTGAACAATGATTGAAGCTATTATTCGCTGGTCGGTGGGTAACCGATTTTTCGTATTACTGGGCGCCTTTATATTGGTTGGAGTGGGTCTTTTTTCTTTAAAAAACACCCCAGTCGACGCCCTGCCAGATTTATCTGATGTGCAGGTTATCATCAAAACCAATTACCCGGGACAGGCACCGCAGGTGGTTGAAGATCAAGTTACTTACCCACTCACCACCGCCATGTTGTCTGTGCCAGGTGCAGTGACGGTGCGTGGTTATTCCTTTTTTGGTGATTCCTACGTCTATATTATTTTTGATGAGGAAACTGACTTGTATTGGGCCCGCAGCCGTGTGCTTGAATACCTCAGCCAGGTCGCCCCTTCTTTGCCAGAGAATGCCAGGCCGCAACTAGGCCCTGACGCCACTGGGGTGGGGTGGGTTTATTTGTATGCTCTGGTGGATAAAACTAATCAAAACGATCTTAGCCAACTGCGTAGCTTGCAAGATTGGTTTTTAAAATATGAGCTACAAACTGTGCCAGGAGTGTCTGAAGTCGCAGCGCTGGGCGGAATGGTTAAACAATATCAGGTCAAGGTAGATCCAGACAAATTAAGAGCCTTTGACATGCCACTGTCGCATATACAAACAGCGATCCGACGAGGTAATCAAGAAATTGGCGCGTCGGTAGTAGAAATGGCCGAAGCCGAATATATGGTCCGTGCCACCGGTTACCTGAAAAATGAACAAGATATTGGCAATATCCCCTTAGGCATGAACGAAAATGGCACCCCCTTATTACTCAAAGATGTAGCTGATATAGGTATCGGGCCGCAAATGCGTCGGGGAATAGCTGAGCTCAACGGTGAAGGAGAAACTGTTGGTGGCATTATTGTGATGCGTTATGGAGAAAATGCGCAACAGGTCATTGACGGTGTTAAGGCCAAACTCGAGAAATTAAAAAAGGGACTACCTGAAGGCGTGGAGGTGGTGACCGTTTACGATCGCAGCGGTTTGATTGACCGTGCAGTAGAAAATCTGTGGCATAAATTGCTTGAAGAATTTGCTGTGGTGGCTTTAGTTTGTATCGTCTTTTTGTTTCATGTTCGTTCATCACTGGTGGCTATTGTAAGCTTGCCTGTTGGGATTTTAACCGCCTTTATCATCATGCATTTTCAGGGCCTCAACGCCAACATCATGTCCCTCGGAGGTATTGCGATTGCGATTGGCGCCATGATAGACGGGGCGATCGTGATGATCGAAAACATGCACAAACATATGGAACGAACACCACTGACTAATGAAAATCGATGGCAAATTGTGGTCGAGTCTGCTGTCGAAGTAGGGCCCGCACTGTTTTTTAGTTTGTTGATCATTACCGTTAGTTTTGTGCCCGTATTTACCCTGGAGGCACAGGAAGGACGCATGTTTTCACCCCTGGCCTTTACCAAAACCTATGCCATGGGCGCCTCGGCAGCCTTAGCCATCACCTTGGTTCCCGTGTTGATGGGCTATTTTATTCGCGGCAAAGTTATAGCGGAAAACAAAAACCCGGTTAATCGCTTGTTGACCTTTGCCTACATGCCAATGTTAAAAGGGGTGTTAAACAGGCCTAAAACCACCTTGCTTGTTACGCTTGTGGCATTAGGAATAGGCATGTGGCCACTGGACAAAATTGGCAGTGAATTTATTCCACCTTTAGATGAGGGGGACTTTATGTATATGCCAAGCACCTATCCAGGTATTTCCATCGGCAAAGCCCGTGAATTACTGCAGCAAACCGACAAGTTGATTAAAACGGTCCCCGAGGTGAAAACGGTTTTTGGTAAAGTTGGCCGTGCTGATACCGCTACTGACCCGGCACCGTTGACTATGATTGAAACCTTTATTCAGCTCAAAGATCGCGACCAGTGGCGAGAAGGTGTTACTACTGACTCACTCAAAAAAGAGTTGGATTCACTGGTTCAATTTCCCGGTGTGACTAACGCCTGGGTAATGCCAATTAAAACCCGTATTGATATGCTTGCAACGGGGATCAAAACCCCGGTAGGGATTAAAATTTCCGGACCCAAATTAACGGAAATTCAAGCCATAGGGTTGCAACTTGAAACTATTCTCAAAGATGTGCCCGGTACAGCGTCAGTTTATTCTGAGCGAGTGGCCGGTGGCCGTTATATTAAGGTGGATATTGAGCGGGAAAAAGCTGCCCGTTACGAGCTAAACATAGCGGATGTGCAGCAAGTCGTTGCCACTGCAATTGGTGGCATGAATGTGACACAGACAGTAGAAGGGCTAGAAAGGTATCCGGTGAATATTCGTTATCCTCAGGATTATCGTAGCTCACCAGAGCAATTGTCGTTACTGCCTATAATCACCCCCTCAGGTCAACGTATTGCCCTGGCCGATGTGGCCAATGTTTTGGTTGAAAATGGGCCACCGGCGATTAAAAGTGAGAATGCCCGCATCAATGGTTGGTCGTTTATCGATATCGAAGGGGTGGACATAGGAACCTATGTTGCAGCGGCCCAGAAAGTCGTAAACGAAGAACTTATTTTACCTACGGGTTATTCAATCGCCTGGTCAGGACAGTATGAGTACATGCAAAGGGCAAAAGAGAAACTGGCTTATGTGGTGCCATTAACCCTGGCTATTATCGTCCTTTTATTATTCATTAACTTCCGTAATTTTGTTGAAGTGGCGATCATTATGGGCACTTTACCGCTGGCGATGATTGGCAGCGTTTGGTTAATGTACCTGCAGGGTTTCAATTTCTCGGTCGCCGTGGGGGTTGGATTCATTGCCTTAGCGGGGGTGGCAGTGGAAATTGGCGTCATCATGTTGGTCTATCTCAATCAGGGTTATCAAAAAATGCTCGAAGAATGCCGAGTTAGTGGTGTTGCTGCCGATGAGCCCAAATTAAGGCATGCAGTGCTGCACGGTGCAGGCATGCGCGTGCGCCCTGTGATGATGACCGCTGCGGCCATTATCCTTGGCCTGTTGCCCATATTGTATGGCACAGGTACGGGTTCAGAAGTGATGAGCCGCATAGCCGCACCGATGGTGGGCGGCATGGTCAGTGCAGTAATTATGACGCTATTGGTGCTACCTACAGTGTATTATATGTGGCGTAAACGTGGACTTAACAAATGAAGAAACCAATTAATAGATTAAAAACCAGTCGAAAAATACATAAATGGTTGATGCTTTTTTTAGGCGCACAGTTTGTCATCTGGTCGGTTACCGGTGCTTATATGGTGTTTTTTGATATTGATTATATCCATGGTGATAGTTTGGTTATAAATCATCAGGATAAAATTAACCCGGATAATATCGACTATACACTCAAGGATTTGATGGCTGATTATCCCCAGGCGCAGCAAGTGAGCCTGGGCAAATTCATCGATAAAGAAGTGTATCGCTTTTCGTTGGCCGGAAAATCGGTGTTACTCGATGCCAGTGACGGTCTCCCTTTGTCACCGTTAGATAATCAGGCTGCCCAACGGGCAGCTGAATATTACTATAGTGGTGACGGCCAAGTTAATGAGGTTGAACTGATAACCGACAATCCGCCTTTTGAACTCAGTGCTCGGGCGTTGCCTGCATGGCGGGTAAATTTCGATAACTTTGCCTCTCCATCTATCTATGTCTCGGCTGACAGTGGCCTGTTAGTGGGTAAACGCCACGAATTTTGGCGCTTATTTGACTGGATGTTTCGTTTTCACGTGATGGACTATGGCGATGCGGAAGAAATTGACAATATGTTGTTATTTTGGGTCTGCCTGTTTGCCATTATTGCCTGTGTTTTTGGCTTGGTACTGGTGTATTACAGAGTATTCAAAGTTACCGGGAAACAACAATCCCATCCAATCGATGCTAGCCCGAAACTAACTAAAATAAGCCGGGAGGAAGTTTGATGCCTTGGATCAGGAAAATACACAAGTGGGCTTCAGTGGTGGTGGGCGTGCAATTTTTATTGTGGTTGGGCAGCGGTCTTTATTTCAATTTAATGGATCATAATAAAGCAGCCGGCCAAACTTATCGTAACCAACAACCCCCTATGGTCAAAATCGATACCAGTGAATTGCTTGAGCCTAAACAAATTTTAGCCACTTTTGCGCCTAGTATATCGTTGACCACAACATCCTTGTTGACTCAGCCTTATTATTTGCTGACCCACGTCAAGGGGCTGTATAACAACTTTGCCCATGATTACACTCTGGTAAACGCATCTACCGGCAACGAAGCTGTACTTGATGAGGGGATGGCCATAGCATTGGCCCAATTATCCTATAACGGGCCGGGGGAAGTAGACTCGACCAGGCTGGTGCAACCACCGGTTGACGATTTCCCGAAACATGAAAATGCGCTGTGGCAAGTGGATTTCGCTGATGACATCGATACCAGTGTCTATGTCGAAGCCGGTTCTGGTCGCCTCGTTGGTCATAGTGACGAACATAAACGTTTGGCTGATATTTTTTTCATGCTGCATTTTATGGACTATGCCAACGAAGGCAGCTTCAATAATCTCCAGATGATAATTTTTGCGTTTGTTTCATTATGGTTGTCGCTAACGGGGTTAATTTGGACAGTTGATTTGGGCTTTCGGGGACAGTATAAAATCAAACTTTTTGCTAAAAAGCGCGACATAAAACTGTTCGATGAGAAGCGTAAAAGCATGGGCAGTGTAAATTTCTCAACACACACCAATATACTCGATGGCCTGGTTGAACACGATATTATTTTACCTTCGACTTGCGGGGGAGGCGGCACCTGTGGTCGCTGCAAAGTCATGATCAGCCCGCCGGTAAATGCCACTTCGGCAGATCAACTGCATTTTACCCCGGATGAGCTATCAGAAGGTTATCGCCTGGCGTGCCAGCATTTTAGTGATGACGTTGAGCATATGACCTTGATCGATGTCACGGGTGCGCAAAAATACACCCTTGAATTGACCAGCAGCCACTTCATTAGCCCTTATATTAAAGAATTACGCTTCAAGGTTAGAGAGGGAACGCGGTTATCTTATAAAGCAGGTGCTTTTATGCGGTTTTTCATTCCAGGTGCAAAAGGATGCTCGATACCACAGAATTTACCTGAGGAGATAACGCCTTATTGGCAACACATAGTACCCGTTAATTATAATCACCTACCTTGTACCCGAAGTTACTCTTGTGCCCAGTCGTCAATGACCACAGACGAATTGGTGTTTACCATTAAAATACAATCTGCACCACATGATGTTTTAACACCAGGCGTAGGCTCGGGGTACCTGTGTAATTTGGCTGTAGGTAAATCAGTCAGTGCCATAGGACCCTTTGAAGAGTTTTTCGCCAAACCTGATAGTGTTAAAACCATGGTGCTTTTAGGTGCGGGCTCGGGTATGGCGCCATTAAAAGCCCTTATCGACGAGCAGATGGCCTTACAACACAAAAGCAATGACAACAATACTTTCGTAATAAAACGTAATATTCATTTCTTTTATGGGGCACGCAGGGAGTGCGATTTATTATACGCAGAAGAGTTTTACCGCCTTGCTGAACAACATGAAAATTTTCATTACTATCCGACACTTTCCAAAGGGCAAGATGATTGGTTGGGCGCTACAGGTTATGCACAGCAGATATTGATGTTGAATTTGGATAATGTAGATCAACTGGATAACATTGAATTCTATTTATGTGGTCCTCAGGGGTTGATGAACGACGCGATTGCCTTGTTAAAAGCTAGGGGCGTGAAAGATTCCGCCATCGCTTTTGACACCTTCAGTTAAGCTAATGCGTTATTTTAAAACTACTGGTCAGTTTAAATTTATCCGCAGGGTGGTAAAGGACAACATAACTAATTGGCTGGCCGTTTGAATAGGTACTCCTTGTTACTTTTAAACAAGGAGTATGGTCGTCTAATCTGAGGTTGTGTCGTAATATTTGGGTAGGCATCACCGCTTCTACTGAAATTTCTGCCTCCGTTAGGGGAGCTATCGAACTTAAATATTCATTGGCGGTTATTTTACTGAAATCTTGCTGCAGAAAATCAGGCACTTTTTGTGCGTTTACGTAACGCTCTTCCAATTGGATGGGGATATCGTTCTCATGGTGAATGATAATTATTTTAAATACACTTGCCCCCTGAGATGAAAATGTTGTCGCTATGGTCTCATTCGGTACTAGCCTAAGCTTACTCAACACTATCATTTTGTGGTTATGGCCCCGCGCCAAAATCTCATCTGCAATATTTTTCACCTCTAATAAAGAACTTTGCGTGGAGGAGACTGCCCGAACAAAGGTGCCAACGCTTGGCACTCTTTGCAACAAACCTAAGGACACCACCTCATCCACTGCTTTTCTGGCCGTCATGCGGCTGGCGGAAAATTGACTGGCTAATTCCGTTTCAGAGGGTATTTGGGATCCTTCACGCCATTTCAGTGAACCAAGTTGGTTTTTAATGAAATCCGCAATGAGCCTATACTTTGGTTGTACCATAAGTTTCGTTTCTTATTGTTTATTAATTTTATTAGCGTAAAGCTGAGAGCTTGGCGTCTGGCATTCCACTTTCCCGCGCCCGATCATCACTGGTTATCTTTTTGCTATACAGTTTAATCGCCTTATTGCTGCAGTATATACAAGGGCGGTTTTAGGTCAAAATATATCGCAAAATGTGATTTTGTTGCTGTTTACTGCACTATTTGTCACCTTGAAATCACAATCAAAAAACCTGTTGTATATACCGGTGTGGTGTTGTATAAAAGTTGTGCACACTCAAGAGTTATTCTTAATTATAAAATGCATATAGATTGAAATTAACGAGGGAAGAACAACATGAAATACACACCTTTAACACCTTCTCGTATCAGTAAAGCCCTTATGCTCGCCGGTCTAGTCACGATCCCGGTATTGGTTAATGCACAACAAAGTGCAGTAGCAGATAATGTCGAACGAATTGAAGTAACGGGCTCCAAAATAAAAAGGTCTACCTTAGAAACAGCAAGCCCGGTTTCGGTTATCACAGCAGCCGATATCAGCATGTCGGGTATTTCGAATGTAGAAAATCTATTACAGGAAATGTCATTCTCGGCCGGTGTTGCAGGTAACGCGACCAATGCATATTGGACCAGCGGCGGTTACGGCACAGCCCAGGTTAATTTACGCGGCTTGGGGATCAAGCGTACCTTGGTGCTTTTGAATGGCCGCCGGGTTGTCGGGGGGGGAACGGGGGCCAACAGCTCAGTTGATTTAAACATGATCCCCACTGCCATGATCCAACGGATAGAAGTGCTCAAAGATGGTGCCTCCGCTATTTATGGCGCCGATGCCGTTGCCGGTGTAGTCAATATTATTACCAAAAAAGAATTTGAAGGCGCTGAACTAACTGTAAAAGCCGGCGTTACCGATGAAGGTGATGGCGAAAATCAGGACGTCAGTTTAACTCTGGGCGGTAATTTTGACCGGGGTAACGCCATACTCAGCTTAAACTACGCCAATACCTCGGCAGTACGTCAATCCGATCGCATTGACTGTTCTAAATTTGGCACTGAAGATGGCAAATTTGAATGTTTCGGCAGTAGTACCACTGAAGGAGGCCGGGCGTTATTGGCCGATGGTACCCAAGTTCAGTTTAATCAGGATCCCGACACTGCAAACTTTGGCAATGCTTACGGTCCATATGACAGTGCCCAACATAGTTTTGTCTATATTCCCTATTTAAACGCGGTTAGCCCCTTAGAGCGTATTAATATTTCAAGCGCATTTAATTATGACATAAACGATTCATTACGTTTATTTACTGAAGCAATCTACTTTAAAC
>TARA_R110001606_G_scaffold58887_9_pt1 | contig 10432 bp, 10 predicted proteins | sample TARA_R110001606 | Tara Oceans TARA_R110001606 (sample SAMEA4398315) | marine metagenome | biome: Polar Biome; feature: [SRF] surface water layer (ENVO:00010504); material: water (ENVO:00002006), including particulate matter (ENVO:01000060) such as... | depth 5 m
TGGCGATACCAAACGCCGCTATCTCTATCTGTCCGGCTGGATGGTCGCAGCATTGCGCAGCGAATTCGGCCCCCTGCCCGACCAGTCGATGCACGAGAAAACGTCTGTACCGGCGCTGATCGAAGAGCTCTACACCTTCCTGCGTCAGGCGGATGCTCGCGAATTGAACTTGCTGTTCCGCGACATTGATGCGGCGCGTGATGCTGGTGATACAGCGGCTGAAAAAGCGGCAATGGACAAGGTCGAGAATTTCCAGACCCATGTCGTTCCAATCATCGCCGACATCGATGCCGGTTTCGGGAATGCCGAAGCCACCTACTTGCTCGCCAAGAAAATGATCGAAGCGGGCGCCTGTGCCCTGCAGATCGAAAACCAGGTCTCTGACGAAAAGCAGTGCGGTCATCAGGACGGCAAGGTTACCGTGCCCCATGAAGATTTTCTCGCGAAGATCCGTGCCTGCCGCTACGCCTTCCTCGAGCTGGGTGTAACTGACGGCATCATCGTCACCCGCACCGACTCTCTGGGTGCTGGCCTGACCAAGCAGATTGCGGTTTCCAACGAACCGGGCGATCTCGGCGACCAGTATAACAGCTTCCTCGATTGCGAAGAAATTGATCCCGCCACCGCGAAGAACGGCGATGTCATCATCAACCGCGACGGCAAGCTGATGCGTCCGAAGCGCCTGCCTTCCAACCTGTTCCAGTTCAAACCGGGCACCGGCGAAGATCGCTGCGTTCTCGACAGCATCACCTCGCTGCAGAATGGTGCCGACCTGCTCTGGATCGAAACCGAGAAGCCTCACGTCGAGCAGATTGCCGGCATGATGGACCGGGTGCGTGAAGTCGTTCCCAATGCAAAGCTGGTCTACAACAACTCGCCTTCGTTCAACTGGACGCTGAACTTCCGTCAGCAGGTCTATGATGCGATGGCTGCAGAAGGTCTCGATGTTTCCGAATATGATCGTGACGGCCTGATGGACGCGAAATATGACGACACCGAACTGGGTGAAGCGGCTGACAAGCGCATCCGTACCTTCCAGGCCGATGGATCGAAACGCGCCGGTATCTTCCATCACCTGATCACGCTGCCGACCTATCACACCGCGGCCCTGTCGACCGACAATCTGGCCAAGGAATATTTCGGCGACGCCGGCATGCTGGGCTACGTCCTCGGCGTACAGCGCAAGGAAATCCGCGAAGGCATCGCTTGTGTGAAGCATCAGAACATGTCCGGCAGCGACATTGGCGATGACCACAAGGAATATTTCGCCGGTGACGCCGCCCTGAAAGCCGGCGGTGCGCACAACACGATGAACCAGTTCGGCTGAATAGCCAGAGTTCAGGTGCCCCCAGCCCCCTTTGCGGGGCACCTGATCCAAACCGTTTTCCTGGGGAGGAAAAACTATCCGTCGGCAGCGATGCCGGCGGATTTTTTCTATGTGGACAATTGCCGCGAACCCTATCAGTGTCGTTGTTGTCAGGGTCAAACGATCGGGCCTGACCTTCGTTCAGTCTGGCAAATGGGGGCAGCATGGCATTGCGGAAATCCGGTTCGATATTGGCATTGGCGGCATTGCTCGCATCCTGTGGCGGCGGCGGAGGCGGCAACAACAATGTCAGCCTGCCGCCCGGCGGTGGCGGCGGCGGATCAACGCCAACACCGACCGGGACGACCTGCTCGCTGCAAAGTCGTCAGAACTGGGCGTTCGACCAGATCAACGAATGGTATCTCTTCCCCGAAACCCTGCCCGGCAGCCTGAGCCCGACACCTTATGCATCGGTGCAGGATTATATCGACGCCCTCACCGCCACCGCCCGCAATCAGGGACGGGACCGGTTTTTCACCTATATCACCTCGATCGCCGAGGAGAATGCCTTCCTGAATTCCGGCGCCACCGCGGGCTTTGGCATCAGGCTGAGCTATGACAGCAACGCGTCGCGGGTCTATATTCTCGACGCTTTCGAAGGCGCGCCCGCTCTCGCCGCCGGACTTGATCGCGGCGCCGAGCTGCTCGCGATCGGGACCAGCTCCGGCAATCTCGAGACCGTCACCTCGCTGTTTGCGCAGGGCGGTGCCGGCGCGGTCAGCAATGCGCTCGGCCCCTCGACAGCCGGGACCAGCCGGGTGCTGCGGTTCCGCAACGCGGCGGGTGTCGAGACCACGACCACGGTCAGCAAGGCCGACTATGACATCCAGCCGGTCTCGCCGCGCTATGGCGTGCAGATCATCGACAATGGCGGCACCATGACCGGCTATATCAATCTGCGCACCTTCATCGACAGCGCCGAGCAGCAGTTGCGCGATGCTTTCCTGCAGTTCCGCAACGCCGGTGTAACCGAGCTGGTCATCGACCTGCGCTATAATGGCGGCGGGCTGGTGCGGACCGCCGAACTGTTCGCCGATCTGCTCGGCCGCGACCGCTTCACCAACGAGGAGCAGGGCGTGACCCGCTTCCGCGCCAGCAAGTCGGCCAACAACGAGACCCGCAACTTCCAGACGCAGGCCCAGTCGATCGCCCCGACCCGCATCGCCTTCATCACCACCGGCGGCTCGGCATCGGCCAGCGAGCTGGTGATCAACGCGATGATCCCCTATCACGACGCCAATATGGCGCTGGTCGGCAGCAACACCTTTGGCAAGCCGGTTGGCCAGATCGGGCTGGACCGCAGCGCCTGTGACGATCGCATCCGGATCATCGCCTTTGCCACCGAGAATGCCGACGGCAACGCCAATTATTTCAGCGGCCTGGCCAGTTCGCTGACCAATAGCTGTCAGGCCGCCGACGATATCAGCCTGCCGCTCGGTGATCCCGCCGAAGCCTCGACCGCGCGCGCGCTCGGCTTTCTTGCCGGAGCCGCCTGCACCCCGATCGCAGGCGTAGTTCAAGGCGCAACCAGCAGCGCCACCACAGCGGCATCGGCGCAGCGCGTACCATTGTCCCTGCCCCGCGAGCTGCTGATGCCGGCCCGGCCAACGCCGGCCCAGCGCGAGGTGCCGGGGTCATTCTGATATCCGCCGGTCGCCTCGTGACGGCTACCGCTCGGCAATCGCAGCGATCAGCAGGATCAGCGAGACCGTGCAGCTGACCGTCCGGACATGGTTCCACGGCTGCCAACGCGCCATATAGCGGCGCCACATCGCCTCGGCGTCCGGCCCATTGGCGTCGGTCGCCTCGAGCGCATTGTTGAGCGGGACATTGCCGATCATCGTCACCACCAGCATGCCGACGATATAGAGCGCTCCGCCAATCACCATCTGCCAGGCACCGGCGCTGCCCCACTGCATCAGGCCAAAGACCGCGAGCAACAGACAGGCGAGACTGCTGGTGAAAAATAGCGGCAGGAACAGCGACCGCAATATGATCCGGTTGATCGACTGCATCGCGACCATCCCCGCCGGGCGCTCCAGCGCGTCGAGCGACTGCATGACGAACACCGAAAAGGTAAAATAAACGCCCGCCATGACGCCGGCTGAGACCGCGGCGAACCAGAGGGTTGCGGTGATCACCTGTTCCATCGATATTCTCCTCGTCTGTTGCGGGGGGGACCGGTCTATCTTGCGGCGAAAAAAAGTCCGAGTCACGTTTTTCCCGTTGTGCCGCTCCCCGAACTTTACACAGACGAGCGCTTTTGTTTTCTGTAACCTTCCGGTTATGCGCCCTAATCCTGCTCCGGCGGCACCAGCCGGTCGAGCCGCCCGAGCAGCGCCAAAAGCGCAGAATTATCGGGTTTCTGGATCGTCCCGACATAGCGGCCGCCGCGCAATATCGGGCGGTAGCTGCCCTGTCTGATGCGCTGGAAGAGCGTTTCTAGTGTAACCTTTGGCTGCTGGCTCGTCGGCACGCCGAGTATCGAGTCCCACGCCGCGACAAATTCCTCAGCGCCCGGCTTGCGGCGCAGCCGGTAAGCGCTGTCCCGGCTCATCCCGACCAGCATCGCCGCTTTTTTGACGCAGCGGGTTTGCGCGAGCAAGCCGATGAATTCCGCCTGCCGGACCGGTGACCAGCCATCGGGGCGCGGTCGTAGCGGGACGGGCGTGAAGGCCGGGATGCGGGAAATGCGGCGGCTCTGGACCGCGGCGCTGCGGGGATCGGGGCGGGAGGTTGATCGATCGGGGGGCATGGCGGTGATTAAGCCATATTGGGAGCGGTGTAGGAAAGCGGTTTTTTGGTGGGCGCGCTTCGTCATCCTGAATTTATTTCAGGACCTCCCTCTACTGCGCGCTCACCTTGCGGGGTCCTGAGCCGCAGGCCACCGAAGGTAAACGAGTTCAGGATGACGAGTGCTCCGCCCCCACCCCCACAAACCCGATTGCATTCCCCTCCCCGCTGCGCGACACTCCCGCCAACAAAAACAAGGGAGAGCAAACCGATGACCGACCTCGAACAGGCACGCCTCAAGATCGTGCGCGATCATATGGCATTGGAGATCACCCATGAATGGGATGCGGTGATCGATACGTTCCAGCATCCGCGCTATGAATTATACGGCAATGGCACCATATTTGACGGCGAGGAAGCGGTGCGCAAATATTTCGCGATGTCGCGGACGCCCTTTCCCGACCAGGCCAATGAAGTCATCGCGATCGGCGCGGCGGGCGAGCATGTCGTGCTGGTCGAATTCTGGCTCACCGGCACCCATCTCGGCCCGCTGACCATCGGCGAGCGGGTGATCGAGCCTACCGGCAAGAGCTTTCGGGTGCGGATGGCGGCGAGTTTCGAGTTTGCGCCGGGGAGTGATCGCATAATTTGCGAGCGGGCTTATTTTGGGGAGGGGATGATCGCGAAGGAGTTGGGGTTGTGAGGGGGTGGGAAGAAGCAGCAGCATTTGATATCAATAAACCGCGCGTTATAATCTAGTGCACGAGGCTCATCGTGGTATCTAGAAGCTCAAAATTATTTCTAGACACAACAATCACGAACCACTTGCCAAAGCCATCCTACGATGGAGTGCCCATCATACTCTATCCCACCAAAAAAGCAGGCAACAACAAAGAACACGAATGCCAAAATTTGGATCGGTTTATAGAATACCTGTACTTTGGCATCGGAGTGAAGCCGCATTGTTTCATTGAACCGCGGGTCATTTATAAAAAGCTTTAGAAACCAAACCAGCTTATGGTTTTTTGATAGATCGACTGGGCTGTTCGCCGAAATCTTAGATCCAAGCTGAATTTCCGGTAAAATGTCCTTCCACCGGTCCTCGATTGCAGCTCCTTGATTCACTGCCCCCAGAAGCAGCCGATGATACCACTCCTTATCGACAAAATAGAACAAAGTTGTGGACACGAATACGGCTATGAGAACCATTAATATGGGGTCAAAGGACAAACCGACTATCTCAAACCCATGCCCTGTTGGTTCCTTTAAAAAGACACCATAAAGTGACAAAATAGCGGCTAAGACCGTCGCATAAAGTGTCCTGACTTTCATGCAAATTTCATTGAAATGTTCTTGAGTTTGTACGACTTTTTTCCATGCCTCAAGCGCCAATGATGCATGCTCAGTCTTAGTGGGGAGCGACGGGCTAGGTGGGCTCACTGTTGATACTCCGCGAACTTATAATGGTTCAAGAGCTCGGACATATCGCTCCTTAATACAATGTCGGCAGCAACATCTCGCGAACGGATTTCCTTCTCTCGCTTAACGTCTTCATCTGTCCAATGTGTAACCATCTTTAGAACCTCGTAAGCTTCAGTTTCCTGAGCCTCTCCATAGGCTGCCCAAGCATAATCGATGCCTGCATCTTTCGCCATCGCGACGTCTTTTTGAAGACTATCACCAACGTAAACGGCGTCGCCTTTCGCCACACCAAAATCGGTAATTATCTGTGACAACAAATCGGGATTGGGCTTCAACTCGTTGACCGGTGTATGCCGATGCTCGGTATACCTGAGATGATAGAAATCTCTGCTATAGTGCCGCCCGCCGTTTGCAACAAAGCCCTCTGGGATCTCGTGATCGGGAGGAGTATAAATTCTATCGATCACACCATCGAGCCCCAGCCTTTTGAGCCGATAAAAGCTATAAAAACTCTGCGATTCAGTGTATATTGCAATCCGAGACCCAGATCCCTTAATTTTGAGGAGAGTATCCGCGACTGATGGATATAGCTTTAGTTCTTTTTTCCTAGTTGATCGAAAAGCTCTAATTGCATTATTGAAAACTTTGGATGCTGGCTGGCCATCGAGAAATGGCTGTAGACTAGGAAGTGCTTCAAGAAGAAAAGCGTATTCCGACGTACCGTGCTCCCGGTGCACGGGGCGAATTTCATCTGCTAGATCGTTGATGCTCAAATCAGTAGCAAGCTCCACTTCATCCATCATCGCTTTGAAGCAGTGAAACCATACGTGGACCCAATCGAAAAGTGTATTGTCAAAATCAAATACGGCCAAAATTTTGTTTTGCATTACGGTTTCCATTGTAGCTTTAGCCAGGTCGAGAATAGTAGCTCTCTCAATCATGTTTCTTTAGCTCTTAATACTTCTCTTCCACACATTTTTTGGCTTCGCAATTTCAGTGAATAGTGTGACGGTTATCCGAAACTGCCCCCGAATGTGAGACAATCGCAATTGCTCTGGTAATACTGCGCTGGTGCTATAAATCATCAAATTCAGGCCGTCCAGCGTAGCAGACACGGATAATATCCGAAAGACACTGAGTTGCTGCGGCGATATATATCGGATCGAAAATTAGGCCACCCACCACAACAGGAGGCCCCACCATGACCACCCCCCAACCACCCCAACGCCAGGGCCACTGCCTCTGCGGCGCCATCACCATCACCGCGACACAGCCCGCCGGCCATGTCGATGCCTGTCATTGCCGGATGTGCCGGCGCTGGGGTGGCGGGCCGTTTGTCGAGATTGATTGCGGGACGGATGTGGTGATCGACGGGGCGGAGCGGATGACCGTGTACAGCTCGTCGGAATGGGCGGAGCGGGCCTTTTGCGGGGGTTGCGGCTCGCATCTCTTCTATCGCCTGAAGGGTTCGGGCGAGCATATGGTCTGCGCCGGGCTGTTCGATGACGCGACCGACAAGGATGCCGGACTGCGCTTGCGGCGGCAGGTGTTTATTGACGAGAAACCGTCTTATTACAGCTTCGCCGGGGATAGCGAGATGCTGACCGGGGCGGAGCTGTTCGCGATGATCGCGGCGGAGGGGGAATAGATATTCCAGTGCGGTTCGTGCCGGGTCCTTCGACGGGCTCAGGACGAACGGTGGGGGCGCCCTGCCCGGTTCCCCGCTCCCCGTTCCCCGTTCCCCGCCCCATCATGGTAAAGGCCGGTTTAACCAGTCTGGTACACGATATTTGCACAGCTGTAACCTTATGTAAGACCCTGCAAATTTTGCGAAACAGGGTTCGGGGGAACGGGACATGGCCAGAGGGATGATGCGATATTGGGTGGTGGCGGCTGCCGTGGGCGGCGCGCTGGTGCCTTCGGCGGCGATGGCGGAGAGCGCCAGCGCCGACAGCAAGGCACAGGTCTATAGCCCGATCCAGTTTGCGGTGCTGCTCGAGCTCGACTTCGGCAGCATCATCGCGGGCAGCAGTGGCGGCAGCGTGGTCCTCGATCCGCTGGCCAGCGCGCGCAATTGCGGGACGATGATCTGCACCGGCTCGTTCAGCTGGTCGCGGCTGTCGCTCAGCGGCAGCGACGCGACCGTCGCCATCAGCTACGCACCCTTGTTCTATCTCAACGGGCCGGGCCAGCCGATCGGGGCGGAGCTCACCTATCCCGGCGGCTCGGGCGCGCAGATCCAGATGACCGGCGGCTCGGCGGAAGTCCAGTTCGGCGCGATCCTGCACATCAATCCCGACCAGCTGCCCGGCGCCTATAGCGGCCAGTTTGCTGTCGATGTGAATTATCAGTAATTTTGAGGTGATGGGTTTGCGGATTCGGGCTTCCGGTCTGGGCCGGGATTTTGTGAGGCACCTGTCGTTGACCTGCGGTCGCCTTCGGCTCGACAGGCTCAGGACGAACGGTCGGGATGGACGCGCCTGATCTTGCCCCGCGCATTCCGTTCGTGCTGAGCTTGTCGAAGCAGGAGTGGGAAGACACCAACCCGCCTCCTAGACGCCGGCCCTTCGACAGGCTCAGGGCGAACGGTGAGGGGAGACGTGCAACGGCCTCGCCTCTTCCCGGCTCTCGCCCCCTACCCCTTACCCATCATCCGTTCGGCGCGAACCAGCGCGCGCTGGCTGTAGCTTTTCAGGCGGTTATCCGCAGGGTAGAGTTGCGGCGAGGACGGGCGCAGGCCGAGCTTGCGCAGGCGGCTGTTGAAGCGGCAGGCGTCGGCGTGGTGGAAGCTCCACTCGCTGCGCCAGGTCAGCGACAGCGAGACCGAGACCTCGTCATGGACCTTGACCCAGTGCGGGCCGAGGATCGGCACGTAGATCGCCTCGCCCGGGGTGACGGTGATCGGCTGGCCGCGCTCGGCCCATTGCTCCTGCCACGGCAGGTTGCGCGGGCCGCCGTTGAAATATTGCTCGAAGAAGCGGTCGCTGATCATCTCTTTGTCGCCGGCCGGGAAGAATGTCATCGTCTTGCTGCCGCGCGCCTGGAACAGCATATTATAATCGGGATCAAAATGCAGCGGCGTCACCGCTTGCGGCGAGGAGATGAAGATGAAGCCCTCGAGCCGCATCATCGCGCCGGTGCGCGGCTCGACCACCGGCGCGATCGCGCCCAGCACATCGTGCATCAACTCGGCATAGGCCGGGTCCTGATCGATGGTCTTGAGCAACACCCAGGAGCCGCAGCTTTCGATCCTGTCGATCGTTTCGTGGACATCGAGGCCGGTATAGGGCGTTTCGTCGTTGCGGATGCCGAGCGGCAAGTCGGTGGCGGCGTTAAACTCGATCGATTCCGGGCGCAGCCGGCGGGCGAGCGCAGCCAGCGCGTCAAGCTGCAGCAGCGGATGGTCTGCGAGCCGGTGCTGCAGATGGCGCGGCGCAAGCGGATAGGCAGCGGCAAGCGCGTCTATCGTATCGCTAGTAAACGGCTGGCTATCCATCGCCCGGTGGTTCCTGTTGTTTGTCAGGCCTGCGGGGATAGGGTGCGATGGTTAAAAAACGGTCAAGCCGCCCGCTATTGCTCGCCTTTTCCGACCGCTGCCACCGATACCGGCCAGCAGCCGCTGCTCGACCTCATCGGCCGTTGCTCAGGCTGACTGGCGAACTGGCGGACTGGCGTTCAGCATTTCCGCTTGTTTCGTTCCACTTCGCTGGCTTCCTTGGCATAGACGACGGTATAATTATCCTCGATCCCGGTCAGGTCGATGTTCAGCCGCACCGCATCTTTGCCATTGACCTGGACTTCGGTCACCACCGGCCGCCCGCCAATCTCGTCCGGCAGCGATTCATTGGCGTAGCGGACAATCTCGTTGCCGTTAGGGCCCTCGATCACCAGCCATTTGCCGGCGTCTTTCTTCTTCGCATAGACCTGACAGCCGTCGGGTTGCGGATATCCCGGCACGGTTGTCTTGCGCGGCGAGCCATAGCTGACGAACAGGCCTTCGCGTCTCCGGGCCTTTTCGCGCAGGTCTGCCAGCAGGTCATTCTCGCTGATCCGGTCCTCGATTTCAGCCTTGGCCGCCGCCGTCAGCAGCGCATCGCCGGACAGCCCGTTGCTGGTCCGGACATCGGTTACGATCTGCTTCAATTCGCGACTCAGGCTGAGCGCGCTGACCTCGGCGCGCGCGACCACAGGGCCTGTGCCGCTGCCTCCGTCTATCACTACCCCTGCAGCGCTGGAGCGGTTGGTGTTCAGCGGATCAGACGGCACCGTAACGCTGTCGCATGTGCTGTTGGGAGCCCTGAACTGGATCTTGCTAAACCCGTCCTTGTCCAATTTGTCGATGCCGCAGATTTTGTCATTATAGACGAGAAAGGTCAGGCTGAAGGCGACCATGATCAGGGCGAGCGAGGATAGCCATGCAGTGCTGCCGAGCATCGACTTGCCCTTGTCGAAAATCTTTTGATAATCGAAGCGCGGCGACTTGCTGCCGTTATCGCCGCCATCAGGATCAACTGGACCAGTCTCTTCTGTCACTCAACACCCCCCCGGGTTGGTATCTTCGAAATATCGCGGCAAATGCCATCGAAAACATGGACCGATCATAACAAATATGCGCCCGCTGTCAAAGCACGAGCAAAGTAAAACCCCTGGCGAATTCCTATGAGACCTGATCGAAACTACTGGGATCGAGCCGGGTTGCTCTCGGCCGTTCCGAAGTCGGCAGAATGCCCGCACGACGCCCCCGATATCCGCCAAAGCGCCAGTCCGTTTTTTACGAGCGCCAGTCTGCAGTTGCGGCGGGAACGAACGGGCGGTTCGCGCTTATATATATTGTGCAGGCAACAACGTCTGCATCCCCCAAGGTTCGGACAACCGGCCAAACAGAAGGACCATGAAAATGGGCGAACTCGT
>TARA_R110001606_G_scaffold68291_1_pt1 | contig 10427 bp, 12 predicted proteins | sample TARA_R110001606 | Tara Oceans TARA_R110001606 (sample SAMEA4398315) | marine metagenome | biome: Polar Biome; feature: [SRF] surface water layer (ENVO:00010504); material: water (ENVO:00002006), including particulate matter (ENVO:01000060) such as... | depth 5 m
TTATAATAGGTTGCATCACTCACACCAGCTGACCGACAGGCTGTCTGGACATCACTTCCTGATGACAAACTCAGCTCAATCTGACGCAACAAATTTAATATATCCTCATCCGTATACCGTTTCCTCGCCATCCAAATAACCCCCAGCAGTTTCGTAGAATATTACAAAATCCGTGGCTCAGTTATAAGGGGGAAGGACACCTGGCGATATGCGCGACGAAGAGAGTATCGAAGCCGCAATGCGCGCAATCGCCAACCGCTATGGCCGTCTCGATGTTCTCGTCAACAATGCTGGCGGACAATTTGTGGCTGCGGCTCGCGATATTACTAACAAAGGCTTCGAGGCGGTGATACGCAACAATCTCATTGGCTCTTGGCAAATGACACGCGCAGCGGCTAACCATTTCATGTTCGACAATGGTGGGTCTGTTGTTTTCGTGACGGCCGTTACGCGCACTGCTCTTACCGGTTTTGTCCACACAGCTGCGGCACGGGCAGGGGTGACCGGGATGATGAAGACACTTGCCGCGGAGTGGGCTGAATACGGCATCCGGTTGAATTGTGTCGGGCCAGGTACTATCAAGACCGAGGCGCTTGGCCATTATCCAATCCCCCAAGACATGTGGACGAAATTGAACCGTTCAGTGATGAACCGCATGGGCGCAACAGATGATATTGCCGGTGCGATAATCTTCTTGGCGTCAAAAATTGGCGGTTTCATAACAGGAGAAGAACTTTACGTCGATGGCGGTGAAACGCTGCATTTGGCACACGACATGCGCGACATGATTAACCCGGAGATGTTCGCCAATCGAAAACGTGGGGACGGGGACGAATAGCCGCGTCCATCTTACCGCCAACCAAAGTAGCAACACATTATCTCAATATCGTTCGGCGTATTGTGTGGGCGTTGTACAAGTTCGATCAGCCGCCTGTGGCGTCAAACTGGCAACCACCTTGAGGCACATGCAGCATTTTTTTGAAGAATAACCGCTCGCCAATTTGAGCAAGTAAGGACCAAGAAAAGATGAATAAGAAAGAAGACTCCGTGAGTATGGATCGGCTTGCCCAACTATGGAGTAGTCGCGCAAAGGGCCTGATCGCTGAAATGAATCTTCAGATCGAAGAAGCAACCTACAGCGGAGTCACGATCCGAATGACCTTTAATCCGAATTTCTGCGTAGATGAGGAAGAAACATTGTTGCATGGCGGCGCCTTGACAGCGTTGCTGGACAGTGCATTCGGTTTGGCCAATTTGATGGCGATTGGTGATGTTCAGACTATGGCTACATTAGACCTTCGGGTGGAATACCTTCGCCCTGCCCAAACTCGTGCCGACGTTCTGGTCAGTGCCGAATGTTACAGACAAACCCGGCATATTGCCTTCTGTAGCGGTAAGGTCTGGCATGATGGTGCTGCGGCTGACGAGATCGCTCGGGGCTCGGCCACCTTTGCGTTAACGCGTGGTAAAAGCGGCTTGCTTGAGATGATGGAAAAAATGGGAGCTCAATAATGAACAGGGAAGACATTCAGATGCGATGTGACCGCGTTCCCTTTTTTCGCTTTCTCGATTTTATTGTATCCAACCTGATTGATGAAGGCATAGAAACCATAATGCCTTTTTCCGAAAGTCACATTGGTAATCCCGTGCTCAATTACGTTCACGGCGGCATTGTGGCCAGTTTCTTGGAAGCAACTGCGATGCTCAGCGTAATGGAAAACTGGGAGGGTAATCCACCAAAGCCCATTAACCTAACTGTTGATTACTTGCGGCCATCCAAATCCGAGCAGCTAAATGCGCGTGCGGTGATTTTACGAAAAGGACGCAGGATGGCGAGCGTTGAGGCAGTTGCCTGGCAAGATGACGAGCAGAAATTAGTAGCCAAGGGCCTTTTTCACTTCCTCGTGGTTTGAGGTTCGAATGCGATACGAGGCTATTATGCCTATTTGATCTGACGGGAAACAATCCATTTATCGTAATATCAGGCGTCGAGCTTCGAATGAGCTTGCCATTTTCTGGCGAATACTTCTAGTGAGCCAAGCGCGTTACCTAGCTCCCTACCATGATCAGTTAGCCCATAAGTGACTTCAGGTGGAATTGTTGGCTTTTGAACGCGGTAAATTAAACCCTCATGTTCAAGCATTCGTAATCGTTGGGTTAGAACTTTGGAAGAAATACCACCCAGTTGCCGACGTAGGGCACCGTAACGGGTGGGGCCGTCCTGCCGTAAATTCCACAATATGAACATGGTCCAAGGACCCATTAAAACGCGGAAAATCTCTTCGACAGGGCAAACTGGTTTATGGGGAAATTTTATCATTGATGATTACCTAATTGGTGGTTACTTAAAGGTATCTACTTTCATTGTGCGTCCAGGTGCTTTAGATCGTATATAGCGATGTCGCCGGATCGGCAACTATTCAATTTTACCAACAAACGGTTCTGATAATTGCTTGGAACGTTTCACGAAAAGGATTGCACTATGATTTTGCTAATTGGCGGAACTGGAAATATTGGTGGTGAAGTTGCCCGAATACTCGGGGAGAAAGGTGTCGCTTTTAAAGTTCTTGCCCGCGACAAGTCTAAGGCCAGCGCTTTACTGGGCGTAAATGTCGAAATTGTCCGCGGGGACCTCAGCCAGCCGGAAACCGTTTCTGCGGCCATGGAAGGTGTGGAAAAACTGTTTCTTGTCACGCCGCTTCATCTTGATCAAATTTCGATGAAGTCAACAGCTATTCAAGCGGCAAAGCAAGCGGGCGTAAAGCATATTGTAATGTCCACAGGCATTGGCGCAAGCCCTGATGCTGGCGTGGAAGTAGGGCGTTGGCACGGCGCCAGTCAAGAGGAAGTAAAGGAAACCGGCATCGCATTTACTTTCCTGCAACCAGGTTTCTTCATGCAGAATATCTTAATGTTTGCCGATTCAATTCGTGGGAATGGCCAGTTCTACTTGCCGCTGGGCGATAGTAAAGTGAGTTTCATCGACGCACGTGATATTGCCGCCGTCGCTGTTGCCGCCCTCACAGAAGCAGGACATGAAAATCAGGAATATCCGGTTACAGGTGGAGAAGCCTTAAGCATGTATGAGCTTGCGGAAGTTCTCTCCGATGTTATTGGTAAGAAAATCAATTATATTGATGTCCCGCTTGATGCTGCAAAAGAAGGTATGGTCGCCGCCGGCATGCCTGAAAAGCTTGCCGATCTTATGAATGAGCTCTATGCGCTCGGACCAGCAGGACATTTATCTTATGTTGCAGACACAGTGGAAAAATGTACCGGTCAACCACCGCGCACATTCCAACAATTCGCGCAGGACTATGCCGGTGCCTTCCAATCATAAAGTACCTTCAAAATTGATCCGGGTTGAATGCAAGGTAGAAAGTTTCCCAAATTGTTCTTCAATCCGGACAAAAATCGTTTATGCCGATAACCCAGGACCACGAAATGAGTAAAATGCCCACAGTATTCGTTCCACATGGTGGCGGCCCTTGCTTTTTTATGGATTGGGACCCAGCAGATGCATGGGATAAAATGGCGGCGTATCTGCACCGGGTCCACGTTGATATCGGCCAACGGCCAAAGGCTATAGTCGTTGTTTCTGGCCATTGGGAAGAACCCGTGATTACGGTTCAAAGTAACCCGACACCGCCGCTGCTGTTCGACTACTACGGCTTTCCTGAGCATACATATAAGCTTGAATATGCAGCGCCGGGATCGCCGGAGTTAGCTTCGCGCATTAAAAATCTCTTGCTGGCAAAAAACATCCAAGTCAAAACCGATTCCCGACGTGGTTTCGATCATGGCGTTTTCATTCCGTTGAAGCTCGCCTTTCCCGATGCAGATATACCGATCGTTCAGTTGTCCTTGCGGAGCGATCTTGACCCAGCGGGCCATATAGCAGTTGGCGAAGCATTACAGCCGCTACGCGATGAGGGCGTACTCATTATAGGTAGTGGGATGAGCTATCACAACATGCAGAAGTTGATGCGAAATTTGCGGTCGGTTGCTAGTGGTGACGAGGTCGAAGCTGAGTCGTTCGATCAATGGCTGACAGAGACTATCAAAAACCCAAACTATCTGGAGCGGAAAGAAATGCTGGCTGACTGGGAGAAGGCTCCATTCGCCCGTGATGCCCATCCAACAGAAGAACATTTGATGCCTTTGTTTGTCGTTGTTGGTGCGGCAGGGATAGACACGGGACAAAGAATGTTGAAGGATACGGTATTGGGAGCTGTCCAATCGGCCTATCAATTTGGCTAGCCGCTATCCGAAAAAATCTCGGACCCCTTACATTCAGATTCCAATCATGTTGGCGAGGTTAGGAGAATATCTGAAGCTGATTCATGAAAATTTTTCTCCATGAGCTATGATACGTGCTGTCACTAACGATCTGCGGATCGACATCGATATAGTTGAGGACAATGTCTCGCGGTTTCGTCACATTGACCGAGGGGCACCTCGAATAATACCTCATTTCGGCGATGGTAGATTGAATCAGGCCCGATACGAAGCGTTTTTGCCAAGATTCATCGGCTTTTTCAGCGTCCCAGCGGGGCATTGCCATCTGAACCGCTGTTTCAGGCAGAGTCCGCCCCTGGGTGTGGTCATGGTGGTGCTGTGGCTAAGTGTTCCAACTGAACCAGGCGGCGCATATTGTAAGCCAGGTTCTTGAGCCCGATACGCGCCTTGGCGCGGATGATCCCGATGCTGCGTACCTGTGCGCCACCCATGTCGTTGCTTTGAGCTCCGAAGATATGCTCCACACGAACGCGGACCTTTGAGCGGGTTTTGTTACCTTGCTCCTGTCGTTTGCTCAGAGGTTTGTTCCGGTGGCCCTTGTAGGGGATGCGGCTCGACAGGCCTTTTTCTTTCAGTATCTTTTCAATGCCCGCAGACCGGTAGGCGCTGTCGGCCCACACATCGGATGCTGTGTTGTCTGCGTCAAGGACCGCCTCAAGGGCTTGGCTGTCATGCACCGAAGCCTTCGTCACATGATAACAACGCACCAGCTTATGCCGACGGTCCACATGGATATGGTTCTTATAACCGTAGTGACTCTTGCCATGCTTCTTGGTCCACCGGGCATCCGTATCTTTCTGGCGGAATTTGGCCGGTTTATCCACCCAGTCCTTCGGTGTCTCTCCGGCTTTGATCTTTGCATTCTCATCACGCTTGTTATGCTGGGTGGGGACGGAGACGATGGAGGCATCGACGATCTGCCCACCCATCGCCAGATAACCCCGGTCTTTCAAATAGCTGTCGAAGTTCTCGAACACCGTCGCGATCATGCCAGCTTGCGCCAACTGCTCTCGATACAACCACACCGTCTTGGCATCGGGGACTTTGTCCTCAAGGCCTAATCCTAAAAACCGAACGAAGGAAAGCCGGTCGCGAATTTGGTATTCCACCTGATCGTCTGACAAATTATAAAGCGCACAGAGCACGATTGCCTTGAACATCACCACCGCATCCCATGGCTTGCGACCCGCCGATGATTTGCGTTGATTGGCCGGCTTGCGCCAGACCGCCTCAAGATGAGAACGAAACTCTTCCCACGGGACGATGCCGTCTATTTTCAGCAGCGGATCATTTTTGGCATCCAAGCCAGCATAGCGATTAGAAACATCAAAAAATCCAAGCGGGCTCATATTCTATCCCTTTGATCACAACGCCGTGCTAACGGGATTCTATCAGATCAAAGGTCAGGGTGGGTATTTTTAGAGGTGCCCCGAGGTTAGAAATGAAAATCTAGGGTTCTCATCCTTGATCTTTCATGAATTTGAATACCGCTTGATCGTCTTCGCCCAAGGCCGGTGCATGGGGTGTCGATTCCGGCCTCACGCCGTCGATGCTTAATGGCAAACCGACGAAGCGCGCATCCACGGCTTCATATGCCTGAAGAATGCCGCAGGCCACCACTTGCGGATGCGTCAGCAGTTCTTCAATCGTTTGGACCGGGGCATTGGGAATGCCGGCTTCGGTCAATTTCGCGGACCAAACGTTCCGTGTATTGGTGCTCATGGCGTCAGCAATAAACTGGCGCAGTTCCCGCTCATTTTCATAGCGCTTTGCGTTTGTTTTGAAACGTTCATCTTGGCTCAACTCTTCGCGCCCGAGGGCCACACAAAACCGCCTAAATTGCAGGTCGGTGCCGACGGCTATGACGAGTATTCCGTCTGATGTTTGAAAACCATCATTAGGTACGATGAATGGCCCGCGGAGTCCGCTCCGTGCAGGTGCCTTGCCTGACGCCAAGTATTGTGCAATTGGCAAGGTCATAAGTCCAATACCAGTTTCCAACAATGAGGTATCAATTATCGCACCGCGACCGGTTATAGTGCGCTGCTGCAAGGCAGCGAGAGCACCAATTGCTGTCCACATCCCAGTACCAAGATCGAGTAATGACACCCCAACGCGAGAAGGTCGACGATCCGGCTCGCCAGTCAAATTGGTGATGCCAGAAAACGCCTGCATGAGCGGGTCATAACCCGGAAGATCCTTAAAGGGACCTTTATTCCCATAGGCCCAGATATTACAGTAAATCAATTCAGGCTTTTCACGCGTCAATTCTTCCGCACCAAGAGAGAATCTATCGGCGAGTGCTGGTCTAAGATTTTGAATAACGATATCCGCGCGATCGAAGATGAGACATTTTAATCGAGAAATATCTTCGGGGTTCATCATGTCGATGGTTATCGATTGCTTGCCGATATTCGCTGCATAATACGAAGCCGAGCCACCATCTTTCAGCAGAGGGCCCCAGCTTCGCGTTGCGTCTCCACCATCTGGGTTTTCAACCTTGATGACTTCGGCGCCGAGATCCGCTAGGATTTTCGAAGCGTATGGTCCGGCTATGCTCGACCCAAGCTCGATGACCACAATATTCTCTAATGGTAACATGTCCTGATAAATTTTCCGCCTGATGTTGAAAATTACCTCTGCTAGCGCGGCCTCAACTTCGACGAGGGCGTTTTCCCCATGGGTGTGTTTTTCGTTGTTTCCGCTGAAAAACTGCCGAAGCGAAAATATTCTCGGTTGCTATTCGGGGCGTCCAGCCATGATCCGTAATGGGTTATAGGTAAGCACCGTTTCATTTTTCTGATTGACAATTTTGTTGAATGTTCGGACTTTACCTCGGCCCTTGGAAGTTGCACTCAACTCAATTACCTCACATTCCACATGGATAGTATCTCCGACGAACGTTGGGCCTTTGATATCCAGCTCCATATTCAGGAAGGCAAGCCCAGTATGTTGCATGGTTGACTGAACAAGCAAGCCTTCGGCGTAAGTATAGGCTAACGCGCCCGGCACCACACGACCTGAAATGCCACCATGACTTGCAAGATATTCAACGTCCGTAAAGATCACTTCGAGCATACCGGTGCAGGATATGAAATTCACCAAATCCGCTTCCGTGATAGTGCGTCCAATTGTGCGAAATTCTTGCCCGATTTCTAAGTTATTCCAGTATAGGCCTAAGCCAACAAATTCCATGAAACTGACTCTTTCAAAAAATGGCATCCAAAATCATATGAGGGTTACCAAGCTTACGCTGCCGACACAAGATACTTAATTTCTGCAAATTTCCCGCTATTTTATTTGCTATCCCATTGTCTTTATAACGAGGCTTAAAACACAGTCTTAAGAAATTATTCTCTGTTGTCCAGATCTATTTTTTAACAAACGATAGTTTGACAAATTCCTCTCATGAAGCTAATTTTTCTCTGAAAAATCTCATATTTGGTTGATTCTAACCTGTAGGGGTGAATAATGACGAAGCGGAAAATCTTCGCAGATTTTCATATCGTTATGCTGTGTGCTGCGCAACCGCTATTTTGACCAAAGAGTGTCTGCATTTTTATGAGATCGAGCCTCATGTTACACGCCGCGAAAAACATGACGAGATCTTTGTAGTCGAAGGATCGGACCCGCTTATTCCAATGGGCGTCTCTTCGCTGCCAGTCGGGATTCGAAGGCCTTACGAGCAGCCGGCGCTAAATTCGATGAGCTGCACGATAACGACCTGCCAAAAGCTCGGATTGCTAATTTACTATCAAAGTGCTGGCAGCGGGCTTGAACTAGCATTGCGGAGGGTGGTCCTGATTTATGTCTATCAAGAAAGATAACGATATGTCGAAGCTTTCGCAGAGAACGCAAACAACGCGATCACCATCAGCGGATCAATACGACGCTATCATAATAGGCGCAGGCATGGCGGGCATGTATCAACTCCATCTGCTTAGAAAGCTAGGACTTTCTGTACGTGTCTTTGAAGCTGGTGGTGACGTCGGCGGTACCTGGTATTGGAATCGTTATCCCGGAGCTCGTTTTGATTCCGAGAGCTACAGCTATGGCTATTCTTTTTCCGAAGAACTTTTGCAGGAGTGGGATTGGAGTGAACATTTTTCCGCCCAGCCTGAAACATTGACTTACCTCAACTACGTCGCCGATAAGTTCGGCTGGCGTAAGGATATTCAGTTTAACAATCGCGTCCAGGGAGCACATTATGTTGAGGACGGGAACTTTTGGGAAGTTGAATTTGAAAATGGCGGTCGAGCGCGCGGGCGTTATCTGATCACGGCTATTGGTCCTCTTTCAGCGCCAACGATGCCAGCTATTGACGGTGTCGATGATTATCAAGGGGAAGCATATCATACAGGGTTGTGGCCTCATGTACCGGTGAGCTTCGAGGATAAGCGTGTAGCTGTTATTGGGACCGGTGCGACCGGCGTGCAAACCATACAGGAAGTTGCCAAAAAGGCCGGACATCTGACAGTTTTTCAACGCACACCCAATTGGTGCGCGCCTTTGAATAATAGCCCGATCGATGATCAGACGCAGACGAAAATCAAGGCCAGTTATCCGGAAATATTCGCTCGATGTAAGGATACCTACACAGGTTTTCTACATGATTCGGACCGCCGTCACGCACTTGAAGTTTCCCTGGAAGAACGTGAAGCTTTTTACGAAGAGCTCTACGCCGGGCCCGGCTTTGGCATATGGGTTGGGAATTTTCGCGATGTCCTGGTTGACCAGGACGCTAACGATACGATCAGTGAATTTGTGGCAAAGAAAATTCGCGAAAGAGTCAAAGCCCCCGAAATTGCGGAAAAATTAATTCCAACCAACCATGGCTTCGGTACCCGACGGGTGCCAATGGAAACTAATTATTATGAAGTCTATAATCAGAAAAACGTGGAGCTTGTTGACATCCGAGAAACGCCGATTGAAAGGATAACGGCTAGCGGGATTGAGACCTGTGACAATAATTTTGAATTCGACATGATCATTTATGCCACCGGATTTGACGCTGTCACCGGTGCGTTTGACCGGATAGATATTCGGGGTACAGGTGGGCAAACCCTGAAAGACAAATGGGTAGATGGTCCCAAAACCTATTTGGGTCTTCAAATCGAAGGTTTCCCTAACCTTTTGACGTTGGTCGGACCGCATAATGCAGCAACATTTTGCAATATTCCAAGATGTATTGAACAGAATGTCGAGTGGGTGGCCGATTTGATGAAGTATATGCGGGACGGAAACCATGAACGTATTGTGCCAACGACGGCGGCGGAAAATGCCTGGACAGAGCATGTCTACGAGTCTGGCCAACGGATGCTTTTCACTAAAGTTGATTCCTGGTTTATGGGCGTGAACCAAAATGTTCCTGGTAAGCAAAAACGCACTTTTTTGATTTATGCTGGCGGAGCACCATCATACCGGGAGAGATGTGATGAGATTGCTGCAGACGATTATGCCGGATTTGAAATCTCGTAAATGTAAAAAGAAAGCTAGTCAATTTATTGCCGCCTATTTTTATACGCATGTCGACAATGAGGTTTTGACGATGTTCGAATGAGATATGTAAGAGAAATAAATGCCAATTGAATTGCAGAAAATCCTACCGGCAGAACGCCTCATGGAGATGACAAAAAAGGGATATTGGCAGGAACCTTTGGTAACTGACTATCTTGATGAATGGTGCTGTCATGTCTGGATGGCGCTCTGAAGTGGTCCTGCTTTTCCGAACAGGTTGTCGGCTAAGTTAAGGTGTATCGGGTTTGGTTATCATGCCGCTTTTATCATTTCATCGCCGTCAAAGTATGCCTAGTCCGGCGTTCGTTTATCAAGAGCCGTGTGAGGGCGGTCAGTGTTGTAGAATTTAATCCACTGCCGAATAACCTGTTCAGCCATAAATCTGTCGGTCAGTTCGTGTAAGTAAACAGCTTCCTGTTTTAAGGATCGCCAGAGGCGTTCGATGAAGATGTTATCGAGATACCGCCCGCGTCCGTCCATTGATATGTTTACCTCGGCTTCCGTCAGCGTTGTTATCCACGCCGACCCGGTGAACTGGCTGCCTTGGTCGGTGTTCATAATCTCTGGCGGGCCATATCGGGCAATAGCCTCTTGCAATGCCTCGACGCAAA